>Ga0307512_10002685_pt1 | contig 21895 bp, 13 predicted proteins | sample 14_EM_MG_FD_200267 | JGI IMG/M metagenome (GOLD analysis project Ga0307512, IMG submission 200267) | Populus trichocarpa ectomycorrhiza microbial communities from riparian zone in the Pacific Northwest, United States - 14_EM | ecosystem: Host-associated > Plants > Roots > Unclassified | place...
CCAGATATCTGCCAGTTTATGCAGATTATATGCAGAGTGATGTAGGCCAGTCAAAAGCCATCAGATATCTGCAGGTATATGCAGGTATATGCAGAGAAATGTAGGCCAGTCAAAAGCCGTCAGATATCTGCAGGTACATGGAGGTATCTGCAGGCATATGCGGGTCAGGCAAAAGCCGTCAGATATCTGCAGTCCGGTCAGGCTCCCTGCAGGTTGATCTTTATCTGCCCAGGCTTTGGGCGGCCTCCAGGACTTTATCTGGCCGGACTGCGAATCTGAAGTTCGGTCGGCGGCCGGCCGGGCCGCTTCGGAACACTGCTTCTAACGCTCGGGTTATAGACCGCCGCATATTAGAACTAGATATCTGGTTATCGTTGACATCCTATGGCACTTGAAACATAATATACGATTCCCAGGCTCCCTGACTAACATCCTGCGCCAACACTTGGTCGAAAACAAAGCTGTGGCATGAGGTGAGGAAGAACGCATTACGGTATGTACTGGAGCTACAACTGATCATTAAAAAGGAGCTGGCAAGCTTGGCAGCCCGAGCACTCTCAAGCCGTACCATGAACTTGCTGTGGCCGTAGTTTTCTATGTACAGAGGGTTTTATTTTAGTGTTGAGAGTGTTAAGTAATTAAGCGAGTATCATACGTTACGACAATCTGGAGATGAGGACAGAGAGAGAGGATACTCCAGTAGTTGCCTGGATGAGGACAGTGATTCGATCGATCAGATAAACATAGACTAACTGTTTAGTCTTGGAATTCTCGAGAGATTACATCGAATTCATTACCTGGAGTTTATTATCAACCAAATTGGCGAGTCCCAACGATGTTTCAAAATCAGAGAGCCTTTATAATCAATTATGCTATCAGAATTCGCAAGCTCTTTCGTCATACAACCGTCACTCGCGATCCGGCGCACGCTCCGAGAATTTTCGCGCCCATCTTTACTTTGGATTACAAATATGAAGTGTGGAAAGTTATGAGGGTGCAAAGAACCGTTATCCTACGAAAGTCATAGGATATCACACTTCGGCGATGATTTTTGGCCGATCTTGTGCGCTGACGACGCTCGCGACAAGCGGAGATGGCAGCGAACGAGTGGTTAGTGGTGGAGCTCTCTTGGAACATGTTCTCTGAATTACTAATCATTATTCTTCCTTCTCTAGTCCAAAGTGAAGAAATAGTATTATATTATAGGCCAATTGTCTGATCAGTAACAACGCACCAAGATCTATTTGGCAAAACGGACATGCGTGTGTCATGGACGGAATATGGGCACAGAATATCTAGGGCTGGGGATGCGTGGACGGTAGGATTGGTTCACAAAAGTAGGAGAGCAATTTTAACCGCAGCGTAGGATCGACGGATTACTTTTGATCTGCTTCTTCGGTTTCTGGTGAATTTTCTTTTCTTTTGTTATTTTTGCTTTGTTTTATTACCGAAGGTTAGGAAATGGGGTGCGGGAATCCCGCAATCTGGAACTGCCAAGAGCTGCGTCTAGTGTTTCACCGCAGCTGATATCCGGGCAGAGGATTATGTTGTGCATGTCTCCGATAATGACAGAAAGTATGTGTATGGGCGCCCTGTGAGAATACCCACCATACGAGTTGAGGCTCGGGAAATGCAGTATGAGACGATAAAAATTGCTTTAATGGAGGAAGCGTGGCTGATAGTGAGTGGTGCACGCAAGGTTCGAACGTTCTGCGACATGATGCAATAGTTTTATTCCCCGCAATGTATCACTTGTGCAGAATATCTTCTTCCAGAGTTCAGAACAGACGCTAGTGATTTTGGAACTTCTCCCATTGGCTGACTTAACTTCATCTCCGCCAGGCGGACAAATAAATACCAATAGTAGAATTGCAAGGCGTTTGCATGCATGTTATGTAATACAAAATAATACTGCGGGGACCCGGGATAATCGCGATACCGATAGATTCACAAATAATACTTCGATACATTAGGCTCCCATTGGATCTAGAGCCTTTGGGCAACATCTACAGGCGCAATAGATATTGCAAGAGGGTAGGAAATGTGAGAGTGTGGGCGGGGAAGATGTGGACACGTATATGTGCTTCTAGATGTAATGTACATGGAGATATAATGTACATACATAGCGGGGAGCTTCAGTGATCAACGTACGGATCAGACGACCATTGTATCGCAAAGTCCATACCTCTATATGTCGAACATCCACCCTACAACAAACTTCCGTCCCATACCATTTAGGCATTAAACTCCCGCAACCACCATCCGATATCTTCCTTCCAGCGCAGGAATAATGCCGGTCGAAATCCTCGGCGCCATCACCCTTGCCGTCAGTTTGATCACCACCTCCGTAACATACGCCGACAAACTGGCGGGCGCGCCGGACGAACAAAACCTCTCGAAGGTGCTGATGGACACAATCGACAATCTGCGCAAAGAAGTAATCCGCCAGCGCAAAGCCCGCGATCCACAGCTCCCTAGACCTACGAAGCATCGTATCGACCATGTGATCGACCACACAGGACAGCTCGTGTCCGCAGTTCGAGGAATGCTGGGAAGATCGGGGGACGGGTTCGTAGGTGGAGTGACGTGGGTATTGCGGGATAAGGACCGGGTGATGTCGTATCAAACGGTTCTGGGGTGCTTGCATATGTCGCTGATGGCGATTCATGACGAGCTACGGGCACTACCCCGCGGTGAGTGCGGCGACGGACTGCCGAGGTATGAGGATATATATTCTATGGACAATAAAGAGAGGCTTTTGGCGGGGCTGAAGAGATGGGCGGAGGCTGATGGGAAGAGTGATGAGGATATAATTCCGAAAGAACTGAGCGCAAAGATTGGGGAAGACTTCAGAAAGTATACGGAACAGTCAAGGAAAGCAATGGCGGACGAGGTCAGGAGGAGGATGGTGGAGAGGAGGGAGGCGTTGAAGGGGGCGTTGAAAGAAGCGTTACAAATTTCGAATTCTGATGAAACACAGAGTAGGATGGCGGGCGAAGTTAGGAGGAGGCGTATAGAGAGAAGATTGAGGGGGAGGCGGGAGGCGGTGGCATGAGCTAACGTCATGATAATTATGAGTTTTATATATCTGTATATCTTTACGAACACCCAAAATCAGGATATCACAAATACGAAGAATCGATAATCGAAATCTATTGCAACAGAATTATATGTTTCTTCATACGTCTGCCTTTACCTACTGCTATCTTGGTCTCCTCCTCTTCTATGTTAAACACCTCTCCTCGTGTCTCCCCGACTCCTTAGTCGCTTCAAAGCTGAACCCAGCCCACGGAAGATCAGTAGGATAAAACCCATAATAGGGCTATGAGAATTGGCGTGAGGCCGATTTTCTGCTTAGAGCAGTCAGTATGACTCTCAGCCGTTCCATAGAATATGCTCGCAGTTGCCCACCTGCTGAGTCTATACGCTGTGCGCAACGACTCCCCCACGACAAGTCTTTTTCGGAGATTTCGTAAGTGAGCTTTTTTCCCCTACCTTGTTGTGTCGTTGTCCGCCGTCCCTCACTCCAGGCTTCCGAAGTAGTTGTGTGGCTCCTCGATGGTTGTTGCTTCTGACCGTTTCCCAACTCCCCTCTTATATGCTCGCCACGTTTGGAAAGTGCGGGGAAAACCAGCAACTGCATTTGCGACGCCTCTGTACTCGGCTCCACCATCGTGTCCCAGTCTCCGAGCTTCCAGCCCTGCCCCGAAGCTAGCATTTCGGCTAGAATACGACCAGAACCGAAAAGAATGAGCAAATGAGCCCTCCACTTCTGTTCGTCTGCAGTTCCGTATCTGAACTGGCCTAGTGAATCGGCGAGGTTGCTGTGGCGCGTGGAAATTTCTTTTTCTTCAATCCCTGTTTATCTTCATCATCAGCGGTTGTGTAATCGAAGTTTCGCTCTTGCTCACCACTTTTGATATACTGGTTAATAAAATCAACGATTTCGGTCGCAATATATCGCCGAAGAGCAACTTCCATACATCTTGAGGTTGCAGGCTCAAATCCGAAGGGATTTTGGTCGGGATTGATGGATCCGTCTGTTCGGTAGAAATTTGTGACGTGCTGTTGGATAAGTTGACGGAGGCTTGCTGCATGATTCACAATCTGCCTGTCCTCGGCTACATTGGAGGGGCGATTGGAGGTCGACTTGTTCGAATTGCGCTTGCTCGCGGGTAGAATTGTATCCATCGCTTACCCGCCAGCTTGTATGTCGACGAGGAACTAGAACCCGATGCCTACTTAAGTTCTGTTAACCTGTGTTTCCTTCCTTTTCAATGCGCAATGCTTGAAAACAGACTATGAAAACGTTGAGTACCAGACCGAGACTTTGAAAACCGATTCGTGGCTTTTTTTGGTGTTTCATGCATGGTGCGTGTGGCAGAGGGTTATCCAATCCTTTCCAATGCTCAATTTGGAAAAACTGGCGGCGGCAAAATGCGTGGTTATGACGGTAGTAGTGTGTGGGTTGCGTAATGCAGTGTAGACTTCTAGACGTTTGCGAAAACGTGTGCGTTGATGCTTTGCGGGTTTTGTTTAACCGTTTTCCACTTTCATGTCGTCGATACGACAACTCAGAGCAGAGCGGCCAGATGTGGTGCACTCGTTCCTGCGGAGCCTCCTCGCCATCCAACCCACATTTAAGACTGCAATTCTCACTACCAAAGGCAGAAAGTTTGCAGGGGATTCAGACAACACGACACCGACTAGTCAACTAGCTACTAATTTGATCGTGCTGTTATCAAACCGGAAAAAATCTGCCAAATGGAACCGTCCCCAAATATCGTGGTTGGGATCGATTTAGGTTACACACATACGGGTAAGCCAGTGGCCCGGGAATGCTACCCTTGTGTGAATGGCTAATCTAATTGCTCTTGACGTAGGTGTTGCATATTCGCGTGTCGAATCGGGCAGAATCAAGGAGCCTGACAACATTTCTTTCTGGCCAGGTCGAGATGAAGTGGTGTACAAAGTCCCAACACGGGTGGCTTATATGACTGACCATAAAGGGCCCACTGCTTGGGGCTTCATTCGACCAAAGAGGAGAGAGACTGTTGAGAAATATTTCAAACTTTCCCTGGACCCCAGCTTACTGCTGTCGGCAGAACAAACAGACCCAGATGACGAGGATTTCAATATCGAGGACGTCAGGAAGTGGTTTACAGACTTCTTGGGGGCTTTGCGTGATTGGATCAATCAAACCCTCGAAAAGGAGTATGGAGTTTCGTTAGCGTCCGAGTCTACCACGGTGGAGTACGTTTTCAGCGTTCCGACTACTTGGAATACTAATGTTGTCTCGGATTATGAGAAAATTATCAACAATGCTGGATATAACAAAGCAGCTGGTCATACGGCAAAAATCGGATTGACGGAGGCTGAGGCTGCAGCTGTTTACACTTCAATTGATCATGCAAAGTCAGGACAGAAGAAATTCCAGGTAAGTCAACTTTCCGGAAGTGTCGTACTGTGACGTCCTAAGATAATATACTTACTTATGCGAGGGGTTGAAGCAAGGTGAAGTTTTGATTGCTTGCGATGTGGGGGGTGGAACAACGGTATATTTGACCGTGACCAGCGCGTCTCATAAATGCTATTTAGGTCTAACGTATGGTGGTTTACTGACAGGATGTATCGATATTGAAGGTTGAATCCTTACAAGATGATATACCACAGCTCAAGCAGCTGCACTGTGTCGAAGGCTAGCTACCTGATCAACCCCATGTTGCTCTGCTAACAATATTCAATAGGAGACATCGCCGGGTCGGTCAATATTGATGAAGAATTCAACGATCTCGTCCGAAAACGCCTAAAGCGCATTGAAAACCTTCCGTCAGGCAAGGTGGCCCGTATTGCCGATATAATGAGTGACGGTTTCGAATATTTCCAAAGTGTTAAGCACAATGTGGGGAAGCCAGAAGTCTCACTGTTACCAGTCATTTCCATTGAGGTTCCGGAGTCGGAGTTAGGACAGAGTTACAATCATGCTGAAGCTCAAATTGCAAACGGAAAAATGATGTTCACTCCGTAAGACAAACTTTTGTAGTGCTCTCGTCCCCAAAGTTTTTTGTTCCTCGCAAGCTCACTCCTCAAACCTTATTGAGCTCGTGAAGTCAGCTGATAGCTGAATTACGAGTGCACTTTTATAGACGGTGCAAGCAAGAACTAATCAAGGTTAGGTCCGAAATTGAAGGCTTGTTCGACACACAGGTAGATGCGATTCTCAAGCTCATTGATAGGCAGCTTGACTATCTTCAAGCGGACCATCTGGGGGAGACGGTGGTGAGGAAGTGACCTCCTTGTATACTCTCAAAAGCTAATCGTCTCTGCCCTAGCAATACCTAGTTCTCTCTGGTGGTCTCGGCTCCTCCGCATATGTGTATCAGAAAATTCGCAAACATCTCGACTTACACAAGATTCACCCCAACGCCCAGAATATCGAGATTACAATTTCCAAAGAACCGTATGTAACCTCTCCTTTGTTTTATGCCCAGATTCCGCTCGTACTTCACCACTCTTGCCACCGAGCGAGCCAAAGGTGCAAGAGAGGAACGGGAAGCTGGGGACGAGGCAAGCCCACCTAACCCTTGGCGCTTATGCTGACGTGTCAGATAGACAGCTAGTTGTCTGCCGGGGTCTTGTCCTCAGCCAATTGCACGAATACTTCAAAATATCCGTCATCTCCGGACTCTGCAGTCGCGAATCATATGGAATCACCTATGATGAACCCTGGGACAAAAGCATCCACCAAAAGTCGACAACGTTACGGGTGAAGCACTCTGACGGAGCATACTATGTTCATGGGAAAATCCATTGGCTAATAGACAAAAACGACTTTTTCGGCCCTACCGATCCTCCAACGACAGAATTGTTTTCACACGCCCTCAGTTTCAGAAACCCCCAAAAGATGGTGCGCCATGAGATTGTCAAGTTTGCAGGGCTTCGAATTGAAGATCGCCCAGACAGGATTGATCCCAGCCTAACTCCAAAGGTGTGCACGATTGAATGCGACCTGGGGCCAGCTATTGCTGCGGCACCGTCTCTGTCCCAAGGCGTGAAGATCCGGTATAGGCACCGTTTCGGTATGAGGACACACAGGTTTTTGGAGGCTGAGTATCGAATCATTGTGCATCGCGGACCGGCTGATCTCAAGTTTGAGCTCTGGTTCGCCGAGATGAGGAATAAGGGTGGAGAGGTTCGGGTCGATTGGCAAACTGAAGGAATGGTTACATTAGACGGAAGTAGTTTCGATTCAGATTGAAGTTTTGACTGGTGTTTTGTTTCTGTTATCGCGCGCGTCTAATTAGCGGATCCTTTTGATTTATCTCTTGACCCAAGAAACAGCAAACTCAATGCGATCCAACGTGATTTACTCTCATGCTATCGAATCGTAACTTAGACCATTTGTTCACAACCCCCGCTTTCAAGTTTTTGACCTTGTTGTAGAATGGGTGAGAATTGTATTAGATTTGGTACTTACGATGCGTCGACGGCCAACCCTTGATCTTGATCCGACTAGCCAACAGGCATGACGTGGGTTTTGGACGCTGTGGGAGGGTGAGATTCGTGGGGTGCAATTGACAACCTAGTTTGGTCGTTCCACTGATTGGACGTCTTGGGAATGGATGGGTTGTACTAGTACACTTAAAATATGCTTAAGTAGCTTATTAGGGACCAGCAACCACACCCTATTCTAAGTTTTCGGGCTGTGTTTAAGTGCTTATTTACTTATTTATCGGTTTGTGAATATGTTTTGTCAACGGAATTGTTTATGGTTGTCCAATGTACTCAGGTGATATCAATATCGCGATACTTATAAATTTGGATGAGCTTCAACATCAAAAATACTTCGACCAAACTCCTGGATGAATGAGGAGAGTTATTGAGATAATCATACCTAACGATGCCTGTAGGAGATGCTCTTCTGAAATCCGGCAAAGTGCAGTGTGTGGGGTGATGGAAGAGGAACTTGGCTCAAATCATTGCCTGGCAGCTGGCACACTAGTATTCAGGGATTTATTGGACATTTTCGATCGCTCAGACTCGAGCTCCTGCGCAACCAATCAGCAACCGAGCCGAGCTTCGCCGTTCATCGCAAGGAAGTATTCCTACCGGTCAGCCATTGCCTGGGAATGGTGGGGGTCCCATCAAGCTTCGCTCTTCCTAGGAAGAGGGAAATATAAATCAGGTAGCACTTCGTTGTTGTTTAAAAGCGGAAAAATTAATGCAGCGCACACAAGTTCCTTTCTATAAGTCAGCTGAAGCCCTTCGGTCATTGCCACCAACTACTAAATAGGCTCCTTGCAAGGACCGCATGCTTCAAAGTAGCATCCAGAAGGAAGCGGTTAAAGCAGTAAAAATGGGTAACCATAAGACTCTGCACACGGTAAAGAGAGAAGACGAGGTAGCTCTCGACTCGACATGAGAAGTCACACCGTAGTCGGCTCGGCGATCACGACAAATCACTTTTGACATTCCACCTCGCCCAAGGCAGTTTTCTCTTGCTTGAGGTAGAAAAAGACTTTGAACAAACATAGACCGCGCTCGGTACAGTATTACTAGTTGGAGTTGAGCTGGTTCCCTGCTTTTCGTCACTCGAAAGCTTACTCCATAGCCTCAAACTGAAAGTTATTCAAGGTCTAGGAGACACCTTGATTCATTCGTACCGGCGGCGGCCTCGAAGTACAAAAGCTCAAAAACTAAAATGCGACAACGACATACCAACAAAAAAGTTCGCTTATAAAACTGCAACTAGACTCAGAGTAGAGTAATTGTTTCTGAATTTAGTTTGCTTGGAACTTGGCTGAATTTTATTATTATTTTTAATTTTGATGTATAGTCATTGAAATTTTGATATGTTAGTAGAATTTGATGTGTAGTTATTGTAAATTTGATGCGTCACCCACTGCGCTTAGAATGATAGTCTGTAGACTATTATAAGGACTGATCTTTACATGCCATTTGCAGTCACTACTAAGTAACCGCTTGCCCATTAATTTTTATACCTCCCCACTAATTAAATTCACACCACCCCCCACCTCTGTCCCTAACCCACTTTCAGGTGATGGTGCAGATTAAAAACCTAGTAATTGCACTTCAATGCAAAAGTGGCACCTGCCATAATTTCTCTTGTGTGCAGTGCCATTGTTGAATGTTTAGCACTGCGTGCGCAGGGCTCCTACTAAGTACCAACCCAGCTCCAAGAAATCCTTCCACCAAATTGTGCCTCCGCTACTACTCATACCTAAAGTTATATACTCAAATCAGTAGAGTACGACTTAGTTAGTAGTTGGCACCATTTGTCGCAGTTTACAAGCGAACTTTTTTTGGATGTGGTATGTCGGTTGTCACTTTCGAGTTTTTGAGCTTTTGTACTTCGAGGCTGCCGCCGTACCTGATACGCGTTCCAACATAGTGACCAAATATAATCAAGCAATGATTGGCCACAAGAGGCCGAATACAAATATAATTACAACGACAACAACACAAGCAACTAATAAATAACCAGTTTATTTGTTGAGCACTATTGCCGGTTCATCTTGCCTCCTCTTCGCACAGCCTCCAGTCGCTTCCGACTCTGCCGTCCGACGGCACTCACACCCCTCCGGCTCTTTCCCAGCCCCGTACTGGCACTCACCCTCGTTGCACGGACAAGGTTTATCCAGATCTTTGATCTCCTTCCATTGCTTTGGCACTACGCCCGTCCCAGCCTTCGGTCCCTTAAAAATTTCCTTCGCGGTCGGATTCGTCTCATTCTTTTTCGCACAACCTCGACAGGCGCAGGTATTTGGCGCGCAAGAACACACCCCCATGTTACCGCGGCAGTCACACACAGTGAGACCAGTACCTGCGAGCGCATGGGATCTATGCTCCTCCCCTGTTCTCACGTCAGTGACCGAGGCCGGTGCCGCCTGATTTGCAGTCTCCTCGTGACGCTGGAGTTTCAAGAGTGAGTTGACGAGGTCAACGATGCAGGTGTCAAGCGTGCGGTAAGGCAGCCCGAGCTCCAGCCGGGACTTGGAGCTGTCGACGCGGTAATGTGGCGGCGGCTGGGCGGCACCAGCGGGGTTAGGCGTGAGCCCGGAGTTGACCAGCTGCGGGAAATGGGTTTTGATGACGTGACAGATCTCGGCGTAGGTGTAGTTCCCGGCGGTAATAAAGTAGCGGTCTTCGACGCCAGTAGGCTTGGGCGGCGCCTCAAGGGCGAGCACATGAGCTAGTCCGACATCACGCACGTCAACCCAGGCGTAAAATGCTGTGTCGGGAACGGATTTCTCGGAGCCGTTTATGAGGCGGTAGATATCCTGAGTACTTGTGTTCAAGCTCTTGAGGCGTGCGGAATGTTCTAGAGGACCGTAAACCATAGGAGGGCAAACGGTCGCGAGGGAGAAGTTCACTAGGGCGGTGGCTGCAGCCGATCCACGCCCAGCGACGAAATTCCATGCTGCCTTCTCGGCGAGAGTTTTGGAAGCACAGTAGGCCGCGGCTCCACTGGCATGAACTGCCTCTTCGTATGTAACGGGGTTCCAGTCACGTTCGCTATAGGTGTATCCCGGGCGGTTTCCTTGTGAAAGATCGATTATAGATGCAAAGGAAGAAGTAATGACAATACGTTTACAACTGGGATTGTGGGAGACGATGGATTCGAGGATTCCGACGGTGCCATTGATGGCGGGGTCTAGGAGTGTCTTGCGGTTGTCTTCTTGATCCTCTAAGACGAAAGGGGAGGCAGTGTGAATTACCTGTTTAGGAGAGTGTCAGTATCTGTCGGTTTCTATCGTCCAAAATGATCATACTGCAGTAACTCCCTTGACAGCCTCATCAAAGGCACCCTTCACAGCCACATCCTCCACTACTGCAAAGTCTAACTGGTCGGTCTGGAGGGGACGGAGCTTTCGGATATCGGCTGCTTTGGCCCGAGAGCGTACAGTGCATTTCACCTTGTAGCCGGCGTCAAGAAGGGAAGTCAACACATGAGCGGCAACGAAGCCGGAGGCGCCTGACGGAGTTCAGCATTTGTAATCAGAGTGAGTGAACGGAGGTTCCGAACCTGTAAGTAGGACCCAATCCCCTTTCTGTACACTAGCACTCGCTGTCTTCTGTTCACTGGAGCTTTGTGCGTTGGTAGCCTGGCTTGTAAAAACCCCAACTGTGTCGTGGATTGCTTTCGTGATAGTTTCCATTTTGATGTGTTTTTGTGAGAGGTTGGCTCTGAGGAAGATTTTTCGAAAATCGAGCCGGAATCAATGGTTTTATTGCGGGACACTGTAGCATCATTATGATTTCTAAGCTACAAGGAGACGTCAGTGGTGTCATAATGAGGTAGATGCTTCCGCGGCGTGTAGGCGTCCACACTACTAGATGGATCTGGAATCCCTAAGAACGGCGGTTGCGACAGTCTAAGGAACTTGGGAGCAGCGCTACTTAAAAGCTATTATAGTAACAGATGCACTCGGATATTTTTTTGGCCTCACAAGGTCATTCAGATGAAAATCGCATTTGATTGACATGGAGACACTCTCTGTAGCTAGGCGGTCTATCGTTGACGTAGTGATTCGAGATGTGTTTAGAGTGTACTTTACTTTCTTATGTCAAGTATCATTTAATCTTTTGAGTCGGCGTCGGATCGTCGTTTGTGCTAAGACGCAAACCTAACAAGCTCGCCTCCATTTTTCCGAACCCCCCTAGCTTTACTGCAAATCTAATCCCACAAGCTGACAAATTCCCTTTCGATGGAGACGCACAGACACAGCAACAAACTCCAATCGAGCGCATCAGAACGGCAACGAACTAAGTTGAGTCATTAATTCATAGGTCTGCAATAAAGTGTTTCGATCAGAATTTCATTGCTCTATGTAGTTTATGTATGAACTACAAGAATCCAATCACATTTCTCTCTGTCCTCGATTATGAAAGAAACAAACTAGCCTATGCTAATGACTGAAACCGAATATCATAGTCGTTTTCGCTTTCATCTCCATGAACCCGGTGGTGGAACTGGTGCGCTCACCCTCTATCCCCTTCAAGCTGGTGATCCATAAAAAGTGACAGCAAAAAAGCGTCCCAATCTTATCTACTGGTACAGTACTACATCTAGCAAGTGGATGAGTTTTCATGTAATGTTAGGATTGGTATTGGCAAGCGCAACTTTATATACCTGCAAGAGACAAATTATTGCGCCAAATCGAAAGTCACCCTGAGCGCAACATATTACATCACTATCCGTGCCTTTAAGAATGTAGGTATTTTGTCTATAGACACTCTACAAGTAAAGAGACGTATTTCTCAAGACTCACCACACGCATGATCACCACTAACTGTACCCTCGCTCTTCTGAAAGACCTTGCAACAACTGCTCTTACGGAGCTCCGGACCAAAGCCCCGGGCTAAGAGCAAAAACTAAATACCACTCTTATTGAAGTCAATTCACAAGTAACAGTGGAGGACACAAATGCATTGACACAGTCTGTAGTCGAAGTACCAGCTTAGTGACAAAAGAAACGCAAAACTACAGTACCAGGGATTCCCGCATGGTCACCCACTGCAGTACTAACCTGGCGATGCTGTGCTTGGATATAGCTGAGCGGACGGGAAGCCTCATTTTCACAACTCTATGACCGTAGCTCTACTTGATTCTCTTTTGCATTCTTGTCGGTTGCATGCTGCACTACTGAATGCGCTCTATCCTGATTGTGTAAAAGAAGTGCAGGCTAGGGTAGAGTGTACCTGGGCAGCTACACATGAGATTTCACTTAGGAAACTACTAGAAGGTTTCGTTAGCCGTTTAAAGGAATTGGTGTTGTGTAAATTCTACTTCGTACATTTAGTAGATACATGACCAGGCGCTCCGCCTTTATGCATCCCACAATTGGTAATCGTGCCAACTACTCTCTTCTATACAAACGGGCGGGGAAGGACCGGGGAAGGACATGATATTTGGTGGTTTGGTCCAGTCGCGGAGGATACCGCGCTTACTCGCAACAATGCTGGAATTACTTATGCCAGACGGTGAGCATCTTGCGGGAATTGTTTGCATGCCATTACTGCTAGCTCTCTATTGATTCCCATATCTGTTGGTTATGATATGTTGCATGATATGCTTGCCCCTGGAAACCGTACATGACCGTCAATAACTTTGACTCCTAAGTGAAGTCACTTCTGAAGTAGGAATGCAGACGGCGGCACAGAGTGTCATTCCATAAACTCTTTGGTTAAGATCCAATGCTCACGCAGGAAACTGGCTTAAATTTCGTTTGTTTTGCAAATTGCAAATCCATAATCGCGCTGCACCAATGTGGGGATTATTTTTTGTTGCGAATCTTCTGCTTGCATAATTGCTAGATTTTGGTTATGTACTTTACAGGTAATTACTATACACCGGCTGATATTCCAAAAGCCCCCTCTCCCTTCCCACCCTCTCCCCCCGCCCATAATTACATTCCCCGAAATACAATCATTGGATCTGTTTACGGTTATTCGAGCGTAGAGCAGTCACACTTTGTGACTTGAATCTTGGCGTGCATTGTAAGTCCTTCATGAGACAAGTCATTGACTGGCTCCCACACTCAGATTCCAACTCGGTATCGACCCAAAGTCGAGAGTACCAAGATTTTGGTAGGATGGGTGCACTACCGAGACCTGCGAACGCAGGGCCCGATCGAGTGAACTCTAAGTTCCCCCATCTGAGGCAGTAGAGCGCTTACTTGCCGCCATCACTGCTCCTCCTTATACTTCTTCTGCTTTCGGGGGCTTAGCAAATAATATACCCCGTAGTTTCCACCAGGCGGGTTCATCGATGCACCGGTGATGGGTACTTCCTACCATAGGTATAGCAAAAATTCTACTGTGCTTTTATGTTTCCAAAAGCGGAAATCAATCCAGCCCCCGCACTTGCTACCACGTTTTGCGGGGAGGCATGTCAAGCTTGACATCCATGAGTATGTGAGACTAGCTCTCGTAAGCCTAACATGCATTTTCGCCTACAGCTTTTGAGCGGTGAGTTTGTGCCAGCCACCACCCACCACCATATTCCTCTCATTTCCAAATGCCTCGTCACCACCACACTCTCCCTCAGTTTCATGTAGGGAGGAAGTTCTATCTTTATGGTGGCGGCTGTCGTGCTACAGTAGAGCCGTAAATAGGAAGAGGCTTGACTACAGACGATAGACTTTGGCTAAGCGGTGGAGGGTGAGGGTTTACCGCCCAACTTTATTTCTGAACAGCCGACGGGTTCTCCCGTTTCTAGAATCCTTCGCCGCCACCACCATCATCCTGTGCAGGGAGGGAGGTCTACTTGGCATCCACTCACTCGCGACGGATCACCCGTCCTGCAATGGCACTAAGTGTGCTTGCTACCAAATCTGATACATGTCACTGTACAAAGAGGGGACTACAGCCATAAAGTACCACTCTTGTAGGACCACCGGTGTTGGCGGTTCTCTCCAAAGGTCTATCAAAACCCCATGGCGTGCTTTTACATTTCCCAAAACGGGAATCAATCCACTTCCCGCCACTTGAACGTGTTTTCCACGCGACTTCGTCTCCCTCCCCGCAAAACTTGGCAACGCCATTATATGTGGGGAAGCAGCCCATGGAAAGTCTATTTCTTTCAAGGGCCAGCAGTGGATAGAAAAGTTTGACGTGAGCTGAGAGTTTGAGAAACGTGCTTGCTAGGGAACGAACTAGAGTTGCTGAAGTATGAGACTTATTAACTTTTATTTTTTTGGGAGTTGCCACACCACGGTAACTTTCATTTCTAAAATGGACCTCCCCACTCTCGCGGAAAGGCGAAGCGATGCATGTCATCGGCGCGTGGAAAACACGTTCTTCAGGAGGCGTCTGCTGTGCTACAGTGGGATAGCTATGTGAGCACGTTGAAATCGACGATGCGGCGGTAGATTTCGATAGGAGAAGGCTCGACTGCCGACTGGGTCTCGTAAACTTGATATCTGCCTACAGTGGCAGTTATCGTGTGGGCTTACCACATACTGTGCAATTGTTTTCGAGAACTTCCAGCCAATGTTTCGTCTCCGGAACGTTTTCGTCGCCAGCCGCCGTGCGTTGTTTTTGTGCTGGAATGACGCAGCTAATCGTTGTCAGTGAAACCGTGTGGCTGAACTGGGTTACTCTGCTCTCTCTGCCAGGTAGTCGCGTGGGAACGCTCTGCCGAGCCACACCGTCGCAATACAACGGCATCTTCCGTACCTGGATATCGTCTTCCGAGTGGACAAATGTTTTTCCGTCCCCAGGCTGTGCAGTGCAGTTGTTGGGTTGAGAGGTGAGATGCTGTGGCTGCTGGTAGCTGTAACGATGCTATGAGTGAATTAACCGTCCGCCCGCAGGCTGGGCAGTGAAGTTGCTGGGGTTAGAGGTGAGGTGCTGTGGCTCCAGGTAACTGTAGCGATGCTATGAGTGCATTAATCGCCCGGGCTTTGGATAGAGTGAGGAGAGTTGGGCTGTCGCGAAACAAAAATTTCGTGTGGCGCTCGCTGGTAGTATGCAAGCTTGTACGGAGACGAGCATTGCCGCATCTTCGCTGTGTAGACGCCTGCTGTTCGCTCCGTTATGATGCGGAGAGCACACGTACGCCACTGCTAATCGAGAAACACCCGCAAAGAATAGGCTTCAGGAGTGTGTCTCCCGCGTCTCACTGTCGGCGTCGAGTGCTCGCTCGCCCATTCCCGTTGGTTTGTGACGGCGAAAAAGTGGACCCGAGCGGAATACCGTTCGGACATGTCGCCGGCCACCATTCGGCGTTAAGCCCGCGTTGCCTTACTAGCGAGGGCAAGATGAGCCCCAAGTCCGAGAGATATCGGTGTGCCGGGGTGCAGTGATGGCACCGAGACGCCAGGTTCCACGAGCCCGTGGGAAGCAGACAGCTCCTACTCTGTTACTCTGCTCCATCAACACCGCTTTGGGCTGAGTGCTGTTGGCTGCTGCAGAGAAAATGGAGGCAAACACAGTCTGGCAAAGATTTCCCGGAACCCGGCAATCAATGTGGCTTGCACTACGGACGACATCAACGGTTCCTCCCGGCTGAAACGCGGACTAAGGTAGCTGCAGTCATTGCGTCACTACGACGATTGCGGGAAATGTCATGCAGGGGTCTGGGGAAGGCGAACTCACTGCGGGGAAGAAATTGTCTGTGGATTTGTTGTGCTCTGTAAGCCACGTTTGAGTTATTCAATCGAGTTTCGCTTTTGCGGGACGTGGCTTGCCGGGTGAGGCTCATTCACCGCCAAAGCTTCTGTCTCCCGGGAGATTTCGTCCAAGCCAGGCCCGTCCATTACTTCACCGGCACCGTCGCGCGTGCTATCTACTAGCATTTCGCTCATGCTCCGGCTGACCCCGCGGGAAACTCGACGGAGGACGGGGACGAAGAGGACCAGGAGATGCTATATAACGCGGAGGCTGCAACTGTTCCGTTTCTCCTCATTCCCCATCTTCCACCTTCTCCACGTTTTCCTCCCCACAATCACGGTGCAGACGGTGTTTCTGCTGTAGCCTTCACTCCCCCTCCCCGGAATCACATCTCCCCGGAAGTCAGCACATAGACACCAACGATGGGTTTCATGCTCAAGAAACCGGCCAATGAGCCAGGCAAATCTGGCCCGGCCATTATGATCGGGTTGTTTGTTGCGTTTGGAGGTGTGCTCTTCGGGTATGTCCCTTCGCAGTTCTTTCGTTGGAAGGTTGCTGACGTTCAATGTAGTTATGACACGGGTACAATCTCTGGAATCCTCGCGATGGACTACTTCAAGAAGCAATTCGCACGGAACTGGGACTCTGATGGAAATCCCTACCTGACCTCTTCCGAGTCCTCCCTGATCGTGTCCATCCTGTCTGCCGGTACCTTCTTTGGAGCCTTGGGCGCGAGTTTCATCGCCGACTCTATCGGTCGAAGACTCGGACTCATTGTGTCATGCGTCATATTCTCGGTTGGTGTGGTTCTACAAACCGCGGCGACGGAACAAAACCTCTTCGTTACTGGTCGTGCCATTGCCGGATTCGGTGTTGGTCTGCTCTCTGCTATCGTACCGCTATACCAATCCGAGTCCGCACCGAAGTGGATCCGTGGAACCATCGTGGGCTGCTACCAATGGGCCATAACCCTCGGTCTCTTCCTCGCCTCCTGCGCCAACAAAGGCTCCGAAAACCGCGACGACACCGGATCTTACCGTATCCCCATCGCCATCCAATTCCTCTGGGCCATCATCCTCATAATCGGCATGATCATCCTCCCCGAGACCCCCCGATTCCTAATCATGAAAGACAACTACGAAGGTGCGACAGCGGCGCTTTCCCGCTTGCGCAAACTCCCTGTCGACCACGTCGCTATCGTCCAGGAAGTCGACGAAATCCGCTCAAACTACGAATACGAAATGTCGCTTGGAAAAGGCACATTCACCGACTGCTTCCGTGGGGGTATGCTGAAACGGCTCTTTACCGGATGTGCTATTCAGGCCCTCCAGCAGCTCACCGGTATCAACTTCATCTTCTACTACGGTACGCACTTCTTCCAAATGTCCGGGATCAAAAACGCATTCACCATCGCGCTCATCACGAATCTGATCAACTTTGGCGCCACGGTCCCCGGCCTCTGGCTCGTCGAGAAGGCAGGAAGACGCCAGCTCCTCTTCTGGGGTGCGGTCGGGATGTGTACCTTCCACTTCATTGTCGCGATCGTCGGCGTCACCTCAGACTCGGACATTGCAAACAACGTCCTCATCGCGTTCGTGTGCATGTTCATCGCGTTCTTTGCCGCCTCTTGGGGTCCCGTCGCCTGGGTCGTCACCGGCGAGATCTTCCCGCTTAAGATCAGAGCTCAGGGTATGTCAATGGCTGTCGCAACGAACTGGTTGTTCAACTGGGCACTTGCGTATGCAACCCCGTATCTGGTTGATGCTGGGCCCGGAAATGCAAACTTGGGGAGCAATGTGTTCTTCATCTGGGGAGGGTGCACGACGATGAGTGTGGCCTTTGTCTATTTCATGATCTATGAGACGAAGGGGTTGTCGCTCGAAGAGGTTGATGAGCTGTACCATAGTGTTCCGTCGGCGAGGAAGAGCCCCGGATGGGTGCCGGCTGAGGACTACAGAGAGACGCTGGAGAAGGGGGGTGTGAAAGGGGAGCATTATGAGGGGTAGAGGATAGATGTTGACCGTTTTTTTTTTAATGCGGGGTTTCTAAGGAGTTTGTAGTTTGGAGGATGCGTTGGATGATGGGCATGATCATGTAGGTTTATATGTTGCTGATGGCAGAGATACCATAGAAAGTCTCACTATCTAATGTTTTTGTCTGTATGCCCGGTCCCGAACTTGTGCATGATCTTGAAACAATCAGGCATTTTGCTGTCCATCTTACAAAGCCGCCAAATACTTTAGATGTGATGCCGGATCAAGTGCAGAGTATAGTCGGCAAAAATGTTCTGTTCGTGTAGGAGCTAAATTATGGGCAAAGCACTATTTGTAGTTTTATTGCGGGTTGCGTATCACTCGGCCCCTCAAAATTGAACTTGTTCATTATTAGTCTTTTTCATCATGTGTCTGTTAACTCCATAGCGTTCATCCTACCATCCATCACCACCACCAGCCACTGGAGGTGCTTTCCAGGACGGTCGCTGCTCGCCGAGGTTTCAAGACTGCGCACCGACTCCGTCAGTTACAACAGAGCTAACCTCAAAGTCACCTACAGCTCCCCACGATAATGTTCCCGATTTGAGATATTCCGGGATTTCCTTTGATGCCTTGATTAGTCTTCATGCGGCTTTGAAACTCTGTAAGTGCGCCCTCTGCGCTTATCTTCAGTGATACGGAAGCTAACAATGTTAGATAATGCAACAGGATCACTGCTGTACAGACGTGCGGTGAATAAGACCTTGAAGTTTTCGAAGCGGAGGTGGAGCTCGCTGAGGCATTTGGGACGTTTGTAGAGTCATTCGCTGCCGACCGGTATCTCTACCATCCATACCGCCACTTTGGCTCGTCTTGAGGAAAATTGCATGTGCCATCAAGCCGACGAACAGTGAGTCCCTCAATGGCACAAGGCGCATACAGACCGATGTGTATGTGAGATTTCGAAGCCTGTAATGAGTCCGATTGGTACATATGTAGCTTATTTGACCTTCCCCCACGCATGATGAAAAATGATTCTATTCCCATCCAACATATTGTACCGTCAGATGCAGTAGTACGGGGTCTAAGAATGTCAGTTGATAGATTGTGACTTGGATTATGGAATTGGAAGGCTAATGGTGTCTATGTTCCGACTGGGTGGCGAAGAAATCGGCTTTGTGAATAAGTCGGCTGGTTTGTGAATAAGTCGACTGATTTGCGAATAAGTCAACTTTGTGAACCAGCTGACTGATTTGCGAATAAATAAACTTTGTGAACCGGCCGACTAAACAATGAACCTCAGTCAACTGGGAGATAAAGTCCTCAACTTTACCATGCAGTTGACTGTACTACAATATCAAACGTCATACTGCACCGGCAAACCCAAGAAGAGGGAGGAGGAATGTGGAAAATGATTACTGAGGAGGATATCCGAAGGGCGGTATTCGATCAATTAGTTAAGAAGGCCCCTGGTCCGGATAGATTGGGGTTTAAGGCAATAAGGTTATTGTGGGAGTGGGATGCTCCAAGAATAATAGCGATTGTCAAAATGAGTTTTAGGTTGGGAATACATCCACGAGCTTGGAAGGAAGCGAAGGGGGTGGTTATACCGAAACTGAATAAACCAGATTACGGAGTCACCAAGGCATATAGGGTGATTGCATTATTGAATCGTTTGGGAAAAGTTGTTGAGAAGGTGGCAGCAAACGCAATAGCAGATGAGTGTGAGCGCAGGCAGCTACTTCATGACGGACAGTTTGGATGCAGAAAGAGAAGGTCAGCAATAGATGCGGTTGGAAGGTTGATGAAGAGAGTAGAAGAAGCGTGGGGGAGGGGCAATACCGTGGCAGTGCTGTTGATAGATGTCAAAGGAGCTTTTCCACATGTGGCAAAAGGGAATTTGATAAAGAGAATGGAAGAAATGGGGTTTGAAGCCGATCTGGTGAGATGGGTGGAAAATTTTATGGAGGAAAGGAAAGTGATTATGTCGATGGATGGAAAGGAAGGCGATAGTATGGATGTGGAAACGGGGGTTCTGCAGGGGTCGCCAGTATCACTGGTACTCTTCGTTATATACCTTTCGGGGTTGTTTGGCGAAGTTGAAAATGAAGAAGAGGAGTGTGAGAGTGAGGGTATATCTTTTGTCGATGATGTGGCATGGGTGGTGGAAGGTGGGGATGTGGGGGAATGCACACAAAGATTGGAGAAATGCACGGCTGGAGCAAAGAAATGGGTGAAGGAAAATGCCTGTCAATTTGACATTGAAAAAACCGAAGTGATGTTGTGTTCTCGAAAAAGGAACAATAAGGAGCCAAAGATGAAAGCCAAGATGAGGGTTGGAAGTCATGAGGTTTGGTATAATAATGAAGCGACAAGATGGCTGGGGGTATGGCTGGATGATATGCTGACCCTAAAGGACCATACGAAGAAAACTTTGGCAAAGGCCAGAAGAGCACAGAATAGGATGAGGTCCCAGATGAATAATAGGGGATTGAGCCCAGGAGCATGTCAAAGAATTCAAGTTGCGGCAGTTCAGGCAGTGGCGTTGTATGGGTCTGAATTGTGGTGGCGAAAACATAATGATAGAGCACAGGAGGTAAACAAGGTGTTGAATGAACAGGGTAGAAGGGTAACCGGATGCTTTAGGACGACACCTCAAGGAGCTCTAATGAATGAGGCCACGCTCCAGCCAGCAAAACCTCTTCCTAATAATCGACTTTCGCGATATCAGATGAGACAAATGATGATGCCCAAAGCAACAGGCGGAGGGAGAATGATAGAGATGGAAGGAAATGTGGCGCGAATGGTGGAGGGGATTGATGAGTTGATCCCGGAGGATTACCTCTTGGAGAGGAGAATGTATGAGGGGACCACATTACAGGAAATTAAGAAAAGGCTGAGAGGCCAGGTGATGATTCAGGAAGAAGAACAGGCTTTGGGGGAAGCGAGAAAAGAGAGAGAGGGGCTGGTTCTTTGGACTGATGGATCAAGGAAAGAAGATGAGTGGACCGGATGTGCAGTGGTATGGACAAAAGATAGGTGGAGTAAGAGGAGGGTACATTTGGGTCGACAGAAAGAAGCATTTGATGCGGAGATGTATGCGATGTCGGAAGCAGTGAAGATTGCAGATGAGATCAGCAGAAATAAGGAAGTGAGGAGAGTGACAGTTTTTACGGACTACCAAGCGACTTTGAAAAGAATACAATCGGACGAGCCAGGACCAGGGCAGGTACTAGCGCTACAAACGATGAGATGGGAAAGCGAGTTGACTGATAAAAACATTGAAGTGGAGTATCGCTGGGTTCCAGCGCATAAGGGTGTGGAAGACAATGAAGAAGTGGACCTACAAGCAACGAAAGCGGCGTATAAGCATTGCGGGAGGTATACAGAAACGCAAAACCCGCAATCATAGTTGAATTATGTTTCTCTCGCCCATCTTAGTCGAAGGTTAACTGAGGTGAAGTGGGCAGAGAGTAAGAACGAAATAAAAGAGATCGGGAAAATGTCAAAGCACAGTTACCGGTATGATTTGGTGAAGAGGGGGGTAATGGGGCAGTGATGGAATCCCGGAAATCGATTGCGGCAAGGTTTTATCAACTTAAGACAGGACATGCTCTTTTGGGGAAATACTTATGGCGCATTGGAAAAAGAAGAGATATGGAGTGCTGGTGGTGTGGGCATGAATATCAAATGAGGGATCACCTTTTAAGTGGTGTAAAAGATGGGAACAAGAACAGAAGCGGCTTTGGGTTGATGGGCAAGAGGGGGAAGGGGGGTATGAGGAG
>Ga0307512_10002687_pt1 | contig 21891 bp, 26 predicted proteins | sample 14_EM_MG_FD_200267 | JGI IMG/M metagenome (GOLD analysis project Ga0307512, IMG submission 200267) | Populus trichocarpa ectomycorrhiza microbial communities from riparian zone in the Pacific Northwest, United States - 14_EM | ecosystem: Host-associated > Plants > Roots > Unclassified | place...
TGGTCGGTGGAATTCTTGTAGCGGATAAATTAAAATACACCGTGATGCCGTGGACGTCAGTCGTCAATGCCACAGTGCCTCGGCCTTTACCCCGCGCTTGCTGTGCGACCATCAGAGCGTTGTCGAGAGGCTGTCAGAAGTCAGAAATCGAAAGATAATTGAACTTTCAGTTGTTTCTGGGAAGGTGGCGTTGCGACATTCTTTCTCCCTGATAGATTGTGGCCTTCAAGTCGAGAGGGGACTTTGCAATCTATTCAAACTGCTTTCGTTGGTGCACGGGACTCACATGAGCACGCGGAAGCTTGTTTTACTTCCGCCACCGATTACAAATTACCGCTCCACCTCGGTGCTTTTTGCGCTTCTTTTGGGCCAGCCACACATCATGCTGTTTCTGGTGAATGGCTGTTTCAGGGCCTTTTTGCGAAGCCTGAGGGATATAGGTGACATCTGGGCTATACTCAGTATTTTTTTTGGACGTGGGATAACGCTCTCGAGTCGCTCGATTGGGGTGTGCTTACTACGAAAATCCGAATTACGGTATCACGAGGTTCGTAGGCACGAGGCTCTTATCTCCCCAGGTACACGTGTCTATGTAATCTTCCCCGGGAATATCGGACCTTGCGATACACACCCTAGCGCTTCTTACACCTCGTTCAACTCGTCAGCAATCCCCTCCGTGTCGGGTAGCGCTACCCGAGCCTTTTGGCTCTGGCCGATCGGCTAATCCCAAACGCTGGACGGAATTTGGCCTAGGTGATCGGGTAGTGTGCTGCGTAGGAGATGGGACGTTCTGCTGATTAGGGTGGTTGTTACTGGTGAACGTGCATCTGGACGGATCTGGGCTAACGAGCTAAGTCCGGGTGATTCGGGAGTACCTCGGCCCACGGGACGTGACTGACTAACGCCCAGATGTTAGGAAGACGCGCTGTTCGGCTGTGAGACCTAATCTCGGAAAGGAGAATGTTGTGACCCGTGGGTTAGACGCGGAGAGTGTTCCGGGAGGTGAAGACATGTTGAGAAAGGTATGTTGATGTGCCACACCTATACTCGTGTTTGTCTCCTTTGATGATGGGACCTGTAGAAAGGAGCCCACATCGGATGATGTGTTCGATGAAGTCAGAAGTGTCGTCAGTGGTCGCCGACGCCTTTTCGGCCTTGCTGGTACTCAATATACATCCCTGACGGGGCACAACTTCCCACACTGGGCTGCGGGGAACCTGTCCTTTTCTCGAGTCTCGACCATCGAGGGCTGGTTATCACTGCATCAGGATGCAGCGCCTGCGCTTACATTGAGGGGTTCGAACGTTCGGTATTACCCCCAGTCATCGTTCAGCCGCGCGTCTAGGAACCAGGGAAGCATGGTGGGTGCCATGAAATCCGATGGATTTTAGGGCACCTCTCTCCCGCAGTAATAACTTGGAGTGGGCAAATGATCCCCAGAATGGCAACCCCTCCCCCTCCTCCCCCCTCTATCGGAGGCTTTTCCGCTTAGATGTTCTTGAGGTATTCACATCCATTTTTGTCCCAACAATGGCCGAATCCGAATATCTTATCTTCGACGAGAAGGAAGCATTCTGAAACCGGATCACATTCCCGGAAAACCGCTGGGTAGCCTCACCTCTACCGGAGGATCAATGCACGAGGTTTTTATGGGACATCCTCGGTCTAAACCTACCCCATACAATATCGTCTGCCTTGGACCCTCGGACTGCCTTCCCGTCATGCGCATCCGATCAAATTCTGGGGGTCGTTGAGACATCAATGGTGCAAGTCCGAGGGTGAAATTTCTCCCCATTCGCTTCTCATTATCCTCTTCGTTCACTCCTTCACGAAAATCACAATCAGGGGACCCCCAGGACTGGTAGAAAAGGAGTCTTATCGACAGTTGGTTATCTAACTCTAAAGCGGCATTTTTAGCCTTTCACAAATTCGAACTTTACTTACGCCTTCTTCCCTCCATACATTGGTACCCCTTTGCCCTCCCCTTTGAGAAAAAAACCCGACGTCACCTGCAAGGGCCAAAACGACAAATATGTTCTTTTTTGTTTTGAATAAAGTTTCGCTTAAGCATCTCCTCCGCCCCTTTCGATCTCTCTCGCATGACAATGATATGCTGGATGGGGATAACTTGAAAGAGACGAGAAGCGGATTGAATTGGCATCACGAGATTTTGACAAGTTGAGGATGTATGTAAGAAGTGTCAAATCCTGAAGCGACGGCGGTATCGGCGGAAGATTTTATAAATAAACACAGGCGCGCAGAAATAGGAGATATCGACTTCAAACTCCGTTATTTTTCTTCACCACACTTGAGACGGTACAAACAACAGCCGACTACTGACTTACTAACGCGCAGCGGCCAGGAATGAATGTGATGAGGGTCTCGTGCCAGACGTCGAACGATCCATCAATTCAAGTGGAATGGATCCATGCTATGCGGGGTAAGTGGGTTACCAGGTGGATATGAAAGGGGGGGGTGCAGTTGGAAACGCGGAATGAGTGAATGATCACCATTGTTCGTGTTAGTGACATTGACAGGCGAGGGGAAGGCTGGGGAAGGGGGAGGTCGTTCGAAAGGGGTGGAAGCGTACCTAGAAACCGGGTTGTTTCCAGTGACATTGACAAGGGGGATGGAAGAAGCCCATCGAATATTGAATCGTTGGACAGGACGGATCACAAGGCCAAACCTCGATGTTATCTGGGTCCCATATCTCTATCGGATCGCTCATTCATCACGGTAGGACCGTGCCAACCTAACGGCCGCTTACTACACAGACCCGTGATGGCTTGGTTTCGGTTTCTTTTTCCGTCTTGATTCGAAAGTTCGCTGAATGGCGATCCGGGGACGAGGGACTTTCGAGTGTAATTTGGAATCCCCGCGCACGGTTCCTTGTTCTCAGTCTAGCGTTCGTATCAGTGGAGATAGAGCTACACACACCGGTGGGTCCTACTGCACACCGCAGAATCCCACCCCCGTCCTGTAATCTATCACCTCGAGGAGCCTGGTTATGAGAGAACTTGGCAAAGGGATCAATCCGGGGGTATCAGAAACCCGTATCATGTGTGCCATCCAGAATGAATGGAGGGCAAGCGGGACGGGTGAACGGTATTTAAACCGAACTGTATTCTTCATTATGGCGTGGCATAGAATTGTCAAGTGCGAACCCACGCTTTGGCTGTTTGGCTAGATACCGAGGAGTTATGTCTCCGCGGTTTCTCCTGTCGGGTCATCAGTTACACGGTATGCGCTCGCGACCCGTTCCCGTACAGCTTCCACATTTCATATCCCAGATCTATAGAATAAGATAGGGGATTGAACGAAGTGCCATTTGAAAGCATTCAGGAACTAATAACGTACCGAACGAATGCGAATGGGGGGGAGAAAATTGACCCTCTCCCTCCAAATACGTCTTCGTCCATCATTGAGATGGTCACCGGATCTCCCAATTGAACTACACGAAACGGACGCTGGGGTCACGGTTTTCTCATCCCTCTCCAGTGATCGGAATTTCGCTTGCGTTCCCCTCTACTCAGCGTGGTATCCGATAGATCAGCAGATTAGACATTCAGACGGTAGCACTTACGGATCCTCGTCCGTTCTTCTCTTCCGGGCTTCTGGTAATCTATCAGTTCGGCGGGATTAGACACCATGGTTCGGTCTTATCTTGAACCCGAACGGAGGACAACAGAGACCGATCCTATCCCGGCTGGTAGGGACCGAATCGAGAGTCTGCATTGACGCACAACACCAGCACCGCTCAAATGATTGCAGGCGAATTTGGCGTGATTGCATAATCTACCAAAGTGGGGTTGCGCTGAGCGCGGAAGAACGCTCAACGCATGATGTCGACCCCAGGCCACTACACCCGTTTAGATGTAGAACGAGGGTCCAGATTGGTTGTCGACCAACCACAGATGCCTGGAATCTTATCTGTATCGGGAGCGACAAGATTTATGAGGCGCTGATAGAGACGCTCGACATCGGGACCACATGCGGAGCGACCGGGGAATCTCGAGGAGTTATCTCTCGCGAGGAAAGAAAGAGGTGTATCGTCGGAAGTCAACCCAGACTGGCCGTTACAAGAACGAGAGACTCAATGAGACATACAATGCGGAATGGTCGGGGCAGTCTATTTGGAACGCGCCCCTTTGCTGAGTTTTTGCATTATTTCATTCCGTCTTCAGCCGCTGGCTGATGGGATAAGATATAAATGAGCGGCTTATCCCCTCTAAAATCCGTAATTTGCGTGATTGAGGAGTTATTTTGTTGTCCTATGACAGGGATCAGATCTGTAACCGAACAAGATGGCTAGTTGCACGGCGAGCTCGTCTCTCCCGACCAACCGCTGCTAGTTGGCGCGCGGTTCTTCGCAGCAGTCGGTGTCGTATGACTGACCGGAGGCCGATGCTTATTAGACGATTCAACTGTGCGGTTCCTGACCGTGTGGGGCATGCACAGGTTGATTGGTGTCCAATCCCAGATCCGGGATGAAACATATTTTGAGAAGCAAGATACAGACTAAACTGTGGAGATCCACCATGTGAGAACACGTAGGGCCATGCCTCCGGGTGAGCCCCGTGCCATACCTAGAAAGCCCAAGGCCGCAGATCGAGAGGGAAACGACTAGGAGGCTGGCTGGATGTTGTAATCTCGTTTGAAGGATTCAAAATCTTCCTCTTTTGTTTTGTACTGATCCGTAAGGCCCGAGATGACCTTTCTAATCTGTACTTGGGCATTAGCTTATGCTAAAAACGGGACGAACGTGTATGAGATCAACGTACGCCGTCCTGATTTGTTTGCAGCGCTGGTACGACGTCCTTGACGGTGCGCTCGACGAGTACGCCTCCGATAAGACGAAAGCATTTGCGATCAGGCTCCCGGGCGAATGTTTCGTTGAGTGTAGATAGGACTAGACTTGGATAGGAACATGTCAGCTGGCGCGTCTTGGAACAATAGGAGAGGCGCGTACCTGTGTTCCTCGGCCTCTTGTTCCAACTCGCCGATCTTGCTGGCCAGGGTCTGGAGATCAGACTGGAAGTTGGAGTAATTCTGCTGGATCTCTATCAAAGTTCAGCAGAAGTTCGAAGAAAATGAGATGAGAGATCTAATCGCACCTTGGGCAGTTAGTTGCGGTAGCTTTGACTTCAGCTTTGAGGACATGGCTGATTCGGATTTTACCGGGAGTTCATACGACGGACCTCTGATTGGCCAGCACAAACCACCACTCTCTCGTTCACCCACCGGAAATGTCGCTCACCCGCACCGTCCCTAGGGTGTTTAGCTTTTCTGCTCGCCTCACGCAAGCTCAGCTATCATCGAGGCAGACGCTCCTTGTCTACCGAACCCTTGCCTCGTCTTCCTCCAGGCTCCAGGCGACACCTCTCGAAGACCAGAAGATTGTCAAGCCTGTTGACCAGCAACCCCACAAGTACACTGCCGTATCAGACCCGGAGGATCCATACAAGGGTGGTCAGAGTGCTATTGACAAGGCGGTTCATATTTTCTTCTTCACTGAAATCATCCGAGGTCTGTTCGACTTCACCCGTGTCTGCTTTCGGAGGGTTTGCTGGACACCTTTTCCTCGCGTACAGGAATGTGGATAGTCCTCGAACAGTTTTTCCGACCTCCCTATACCATCATGTATCCGTTTGAGAAGGGCCCTCTCTCTCCGCGCTTCCGCGGTGAGCATGCTTTGCGCCGGTACCCAAGCGGGGAGGAAAGGTGTATCGGTAAGTCATAACATCCACTGGGCCCGCTCTATCTCTTGCTCAGACGCGTCTCCTAGCATGCAAACTCTGCGAAGCTATTTGCCCTGCCCAAGCTATCACCATTGAGAGTGAGGAGCGTCTCGACGGAGCTAGGAGGACCACAAAATACGGCATGTCATAAGGATGTTCCAACTAAACCAACTCTAATTATCTCCGTAGATATCGACATGACCAAGTGCATCTACTGTGGATTCTGCCAGGAGGCTTGTCCTGTTGACGCCATTGTCGAGAGTATGCCGTGATTTTGTGTTACATTCATCCGGTGGTGCTGACTATCTCCTGTTTACAGCACAAAACCAAGAATTTTCGACGGAGACACGCGAGGAGTTATTGTATAATAAGGAGAAATTGCTTGCTAACGGAGATAGATTCGAGGCAGAGATTGCCGCAAATCTGCACTGTATGTTTGTCTGTAATTCACTTTCCCATGTCGTCTGACACGTCTTTCCCAGCTGATCATGTCTATCGGTGATCGTTCCTTAGTACTTCAATATATGTTATCCTTGGCCCATTATGTTCAAGTCGTACCACCCGCAAGTTCCGATTCCGCTTCAATGCCGCACTTCATACCAGCGTTCCCTTCCTCGTGAATCATGTCTCCATATCTTGCATAGTCCCTCTGGGATCCGTCGAACACTCTCGTGCGCCTTATCTCGTCAGGGGAAAAGGGGGTTCGAATTTTCGTATTGTAACCAGAGGTCAGTGATCGAACTTGAGCTTGATTCTAATCCTCCGCAGGGACTTGATATGGGGGTCGTGATTCTGGATTCCTATTTTCCCTGGGTACCCCTGGATAGCCGACCCCCTTTACTTGTGAGCCTATATAAACCTCGTCGGCATGCACCGTGAAACCAACACCACTCTCGATATGCCGTCCACGACCCAGCAAGATCAGAAGGAGAACGTTGCTATTTCGAAACGATCAGGGTGAGATACACATTGTCCTTCTACTTGACAGCGTCGTTAATCTATTCGTTTTGTATTATAGGAGAAAGAATCGAGCGAGACGAGTTCGAAAGCAAATAGATCGTCATTCATCCTGTTGGGATAATAGTTCAGCGCACGAACCGTTTCTCGCGAGCTCTCTTGATCCCCTCCCATCGGAGCTTTGTCAGGCGACACAAGATACCGATTCCCCCGCAGCGGAATGTTTCGCAACCCCGGTCAAGGGACATCGAAATGTCAGAATTGACTCCCAGAATGACGTATCCTCGCCTGACACCGATCGCGCCCCTTTTCGTTCACTCGGTCCTGCCGCGAATCGCTCTCGCCCCCCGTTCCTTTCTCCGCTGTATTCGCCCAGGAAGCCTCGTAACGTCCGAACCGCTAAGCCCGTTAGGGCGATGATGGACATAATCTTGGATTCCCGTGCCAGGTCAGACATGGAAGATGAATCCGATGATGAATCATTCAGGGATATTACGAGGCGCTTGGGGATAAACAAGTTCATGAGTACGCCGGAGTCTCCGACCCCTCCCTCGAGCCGAGCAATTTCCGTAGCAGGCAGCGCATTCTCGACCCCGACGAGGGCATCGAAGTATTTCTCTCCAAGGAGGTCTCCTCGTCGCAGGTCCGGGTTCTCCCTATTGCGTGCACAGGAATCTCAAGAGGGTTCTTTGAAGCTGACTACCTCCCCTGGCACGAACAAGTCTTGGACTCTGGCTGCACAGCGTGACGGATTTTGGAGGAGGGAGGCTGAGCGTCTGAGGATGTGTACCCCGAAGATTCTGCTCCCATCCTGGCACCTCGGTCTCGCTCGTCAAGAAGATGGGGAGGATACGGAGAGGTTGATGACGCTGGCGGAGGTTTCCCTTGCGGAACTGGAACAGGAGATGAGTGGATTGGACTTGGGTCCCCCCGAACACCGAGGTTTCGAGATTTCGAGCGACAGATCTACCGCCGACTGGTAGTGAAACTGGACGTTATTTTCTGTTACTCCTCATTTTGCATCATGGTTATACCACTAGAGTACATACGGTTAATCTGGGTTATGTCTTTCTGTGATTTCGTGGAATATGTATCATCGGATCGGTCCATCTCCGTTCCGAAAGCCAATTTGCGTTCTGGTCGTGGGAATGCATCAAAATAATTTCCTCTCTCCCCCTCCAGTGAGACCTTTATGGGTCGTGCCTCATGAAGAGACTATGCATACCGTTAAGTTGGTCGTCATCGGTTCGTCTGGCGTAGGGAAAACCAGTTTCCGCACTCAGGTGTGCCCCTAAACGTCGTCACAAATCTCACGGAAATTCTCAATTTTTCGGTGTTTTCTCGATCTCAGTACATTTCTGGCCGATTCACCACGGGATACCGAGCAACCATAGGGGCGGATTTTATCACGAAGACTTTACCTCATCACAGTAATCCTCAGGAGACTATAACCTTACAGATATGGGTGCGTCATCTCATGATCTTGATTGAGATCCGGGTCTGACCTCGTCTTGGCGTGTGGCGCTAGTAGGACACCGCTGGCCAGGAACGGTTCTCTAGTCTGTCGTCTGCATTCTTTCGTGGAGCGGACGCGGTGATGCTGATGTACGACGTCAACGAACCTAAGACTCTCGAAGCGCTCACAAAGTGGTGGCACGAGTTCAAGGACCGGGCGCCGTTGAAGGATGAGGACGTCGCGGATTTCTGTTGTGTTGTCGTGGGTAACAAGATGGACTTGGTCCCGGCTGGAGAGTTCCCTGCGGTTATGGAGGGAGATGTACTCAAGTTTATGGAGGGGATATGTCCGCTTGAGATACCGGAGGTGAATGTGCCGCTTACTTCGCCTTGGCAGTCGCCGCGCGTTCTGGATGAAGATCTGGTACCTGCACCGACAAAAAGTGGGTCCATCGACATTGCCGACCACAGAACACGACAGTACCTATCCTCGAGAGGACACTCCGGGTCAAGATCGAGGTCCTTCCGTGGAGGAACCGTATCATCGTCGCGAACTGCACTCTCAATTTACCACACTCCTTCGTCATCCCTATTCGAGAACTATGAATCTGCGAGGTCCTCACCTACGCCCGCCTCCCGCTCCCCTTCACCTCCGCCCAATATCCCACTATCACCCACCTTAGGCAACTGGATCAAACGTAAAGCCTCTTCCTCCTCTTCCTCTTCTTCCACCCCGACGATCACACCGAGTAATTTTGTTCTCCGAAGAGCCCGAACGAATTCCAACCCTTTACCCTCAATATCCCAACAACAGGACCAAACCAACCCGACCCATACGTTGGATCACCTGAGCTCCCCTCCCCAACTACCAAAACCAGAACGTAGGCCGAAGCTGTTTTTGACGTCCGCGAAAACGGGAGAAGGGGTCGTTGATGTGTTTGAGTACATTGCGAAGCGGTCCGTAACGAGATGGGAGTATCAGGAGAATCTCGAGGCGAGGGCGATGCATATGCAGGAGTCTACCTCAGACACCATTCGGCTTGGAATCGCAAACTCTCAGAACGGGAGTACAGGGCCGCATCTTAAATCCTCAAGGATTAGGTCATGTTGTTCTTCGTAAGGCCTTGTGACATCCATCTTCATTTACGTATTCCCTTCATCCTTACACCTTACACCCCTCTCCCTCGTCCCACCCCGCTGTTGGATACATCCCTCTCTCTTGGTTTTGCTTCACTTAGTGTCCTCTTACCCTCACCCCCTGCCCCTCGTTTCGGATTTTCCTGCGGACACACCATTTATCGGATTATACACTTATTCAGTACGGATTCCTGTTGTCTTTATTCCTGTGACATAAAGATGTTGTCTACAATCCACTCAGACGAAGGCGTCAGCACAGTCGCCGTTAGCGAGGTGAACGACGCATACACTCCATTCTCCATCTTTTGACTCCGGACTGAGAAATGCATTACAACATTGCACGAAACATGGTACAAAGGGTAAATCTACATTGTCCTTTTGCTACATGAAACAACAAGCTCGCCGGTCATGAGTGGTCTCAGTACTTGAGTTCAAATTGTTACTGTTGTATGGCAATACTACCATCTCAAAATGCTCATCTCCCAGCAGAACTTCATCTTCCAGCAGAACCTCATCTTCCAGCAGAACCTCATCTTCCACAAAATCAACAACAAGGGCTGCTGTATTGTACCCAGATGCAGCTGCTGCAAAACAGTACCTCTCAACTCTCCCTTTGGCCTCCAATCCATGGTCAAACCTCACTGGTGAGGGAACTGTGACAGCTGGTGGGTGCCCATAGTATTGAGCTTGAACTCGTCGTTCCTCTTTCATGTACCCCCCTGGAGACCCAGCAGGGAGCTCACCAGGGTCCCCAAGACCCAAGGCCCCCTCAAGATACTTGCCCCATGTCAGGAGTTCCCCAGAGGAGGTGAGAGCACCAAAGTGGCTGTTGCCACAGACAACAGAGATGACAGATCTATTCTGAAGCTCTGGGATGATGGTTGGAAGGGTCTCTGGGGTGGTCTCAGCTTCTCCCTTGAGCACCACAGTGGATGAATAGGCAAAGAACGATTCGCCATACCCTGAAAGCTAAACATTGAGATGCTTTAGATATGGAATTCAGGACTTATTGAGGTGATGTGGCTTACATGAGTGATGAGCATTGTATCTGATGACAACTCTACTTGTGGTGGTATTTCCTTGCCATCATCACTTGTAGTTCTATGGAGGAGTGGGTGTTTCTCAACCTTGCCAATCTCAGAGTAATTTGGCAGCTGTGTATGATGGTTCAAGAAGAGGTGCCACATAATCCTACACTCTCACTCACATAATTCCAGACCTGTGTATGATTCTCTGTGTTCAATTTGTCCATCTTGAGGACATGTCCTTTGTTTGTCAACCCAACAAGGGTATTATGAAAGCCTGCTATCTTGATCAACTTGGTCTCTTTCCTGAGTTCTTCCTCTGGCAGTCCAGTTGATGGTAAGTTGGGAAGATTAGGGAGGATGGGAAGCTTAACAGGGTCCATGTTCATCTCCCAGGTGTGACAAGGTATAACTGTCCCATCATCTGGAACAATGACCTTTGTGGATTTATCCTTGTCCAGTTCAGCCATTACTTTCCGATACTGGGATTGGAAAGTATCTCCATATGGCCACCATGCATACACATCTCCAGATTTGGAAAGAACAGCAGAAACTGGCAGGCGGCATTCAACCTGAATGGGTGTTGTCTCTGGAGATGAACAGTCAAGTAAAGGGGAGACAAGTCGGAATGGTCTGCCCCAATTAATAAAATTCCAGACTGTAGAGTTGGCATCCAAAGTTATTGCATGACGGGCACTGCAGCTGAAGTCAAGGGGGGATATCCAAAGAGAATATGTACATCAAATTCAATTTGTGCATCAACAAATGAATTTACCTGATACTACGTGTTGGAGCTGGCAGCTGGAGCTTCAGGGGTTTTGAGGCAGTCGCATAGGGATTTGAGAAGCCAGGGCCCCTTAATCCAATACGTCTATTTAGTGTGCCTGGGGTTGCAAAGGGTTTATCACAATGCACTATAAGCACCTGGGGATCTTAGTGTGAAATGGAAAGATCAAAGCCACCCACCCCAGATATACACACTACCATCAGCACCAAGTGCATGGAGGGCCCTGTCAGTATACAGGGACAATAAGATACAAGGGTATTTGCTGGGATTAGAAATGGAATCTGTACTGACCCTTGACTCATTGCCAGGCTAACCACATGGACACCTGGCAGGTGAACTTCAACTGGAAAGGGAACATCTGAGAAGGTTGTCTTTGGAAACTGTGACAACCCAATTTGGCCTTTGTCTTTCTCTCTGAACAGTTGCAATTGAGTGAGTGCATGTGAATACATTTGTGAACAATTGAACACATAGCATAATAGAGTGACAAGGCTACACACCCCCAGACAAAAACCCTTGAATTTCTTAATCTTTGGTAGATGAATTTCCAGCCACCTGCCCTTGCTGTCTCTGACCCTGTAAAGTTGTACTCAACCACCAGCTTTTGCCTCCAGAACATGTCAGTTGCAATGAGGGCAAAAAACTTGCTGGTGCAACCAAGTGAAATCACATCCTTTGTTTCACAGAAGGGTAGGATGTTGTTTATTAAGACCTTGATTGGGATGTCCATGATTTCAGTCCTCCAAGTAGCTGTTATCCTGTAGCTGCAGAAAGCATGTCATAATGCTTGTTTTGTGGAGAAAGAAAACACTTGCCATTCACGTACTAGTCTGACCACTTCTATCATTTTTGGCCGCTGGAGAGGGTCCTGGTGCCAACAACAGACTGCCATGTTCCATACTGAGTCTGTTAGCCCTTGTTCTTTCCCCTCCTGTGGACAAACCAGGTGTTCACCACCCATAATCTTTGAAGTAACAACTGTAGTTGTGAATCCACTGAATGGATGCTTTCCTGTAAAAACCTTAGGCAGGATTTAGATGTCAGGTGAACCATCCATCCACCTCTAATACTAGATATTGTGAGGCACAAGGACAAACCTCTATTGCAACAATGCCAAATGCAAACACATCTGCTTCCTGTGTGATTACATCAACTCCCTCCAGAATCTCCGGCACAGCCCATGCCACAGTATATCCATTTCCCTGTGTTATGGAGTTCATTCCACGAGCAATCGAGGGAAACTCGAAACCCGTCAAACGAGCGTGGCCGCTGACATCGACGAGAATGCTGGGCTAGCCAAGGGTTATCGGTGAGGCACAGAATGACATAAACAAGGTACCTACCCCATTCAAGTCTCCGTGTATGATACGGTTCGTGTGAAGATAGTTGAGGCCTTCGGCTACATCCAATAGCTTAGGGAGATAGCGTTATGTATCGATCGCGATTACAGGGAACTTCAAGTCTCACCAGGCCAATCCGATTCGCACCCAGATTTTTCTCGATGAATTCCGTCAAAATTCCATTCGGCATCCGTTCCGAGATAATTTGCAAAGGGTTTGTTGTAACACCGATGAAAGGGACAACATTGGGGTGTCTTAACCTTTTCCACATAACGGCCTCTCTGAAGAACGACTGTAGTGCCCACAGGTATTCTTGAGTAGACGTGGTAAAGGTGTTCCGCACAGAATACCAACCTTCTTCAGGGTCTGATCATTGTTGGGGGGAACCTTCAAAGACCTGATAGACACTTTCTTGCCGCGATAGGTACCTTCCCACACATCGGCGATGCCACCAAGAGCAATTGGGCCATCACCGATTCTGGAGATTTTACCAGATGCAATGTATGAGGGTGGTAGGATCGCATGGCAACTGCAGATGGCTTGTAGTTTGTGTAGACACTCTCGTGCAACATTGTCGGTTGTGGGGATGGCACCAAGGGCCTGCGGAGCACTTAGTAAACTGATGAGAAGCCAAAGGGATGGCACGTACTTCATCGAGGAAATCCACCAGCTGAGTTAACCCCGATCCCCGCAAGCTGGTCAGATACTGTTCCCTTTCATCATACCGAATCAAGGAATGGAGGCGACGCAGGAAATCAGGAGAAGAAGGGTCCAGCGAGTAGAGGCGATGTAAATTCAAAGGGGTCGACATGTGGGCAGATCGCCTTCGGGATTACAGAGGCAGCGCGAAGGCCGTCGAAGGTAAGGGTGCTTCGTGAGGGCCTCAGCGTGGCCTGAGGGAAACGTGGTCGCTGGCCTTACGTCAAGTTCGAGCCAAACCGGCAATTACCAATCAACAGAGGGGATGAATCCTATCCCTGAGCTACCGCTTTCAAGTTTGGATCGGAGGTGGGGGTTGTGGAGCCTACGGGTTGACCTTCTTGAGGAATACGTGGCAGCAATAAAACGCAAGGGGCATGCAGAGCCTTGCGGACCTATTTCCGCCTGCCAATTATTCCAGAGTGGAACGCTTGCAGCGAGTCCCTGAAATCTTCTGCCCTCTCTTGCTCAAATCGCGCAAGCTCCGTCTTGACAAGCCGGGAGACTTGGTCAAACACTCGCTTCGCATTCAATGTTGTCCGCTTGGTCTACAAGAAATGGATCGATTGTGCATACATGAACACACACGGGACGAGCAGTGAGATGACCTGATCGGATCCCGTGGGACATAAAATTGCTTCTTGTCTCTCTCTCACCATCTCGTCGAAATGCTTGTTCACTCGAAGATTTCCTCGCCTATTGTCATACCCTCTGATCCTGGTTCCCTGGAAAACCTCAGCATGCACTCTGCGATAAGTTTGCTGTAATTCGAGTCCTCACCTATTCTACCTGCAGTGATATGCTCATATAACACCTGGTTAGTCTCCCCGCTATTATGCCGGAACCATCTCTCCAGGCCAAAAATAGATCCCCCAGGCCAAGTATCAGCAATGGGACTACTACGAACGAGCGTGCGTGTTCTGTACACTATTCGGTGGGGTGCTAGCTCTCAACGACCCCCTGCTAATGTTTAGGGCTCGGGTTACCCCCTTCGGGCGACATCCAGGTGAAGTGCATGGCCCGCACCCGTATACCCACCCCTCACGGGCCTGCGTTCCTTCACCTGTATCACAACAACAAAGATAACAAGGAACATCTTGCTATTGTCGTCGATCCGACTCAGCTCCAAGAGTCCTCTCAAACTTCGAATGTCCCTCCCATCCGAAGCAGGTCTTTGGATGCAGAATGGAGCCCAAATGAAACTGCCATCGAACGGATAACCCGGGGAGCCTACGTCGGAAATCTGTCCCCGAACCTGCACTCCGCCTCTGTCCCACCTTCTGCCAATTTTGCCTCTACCCAGACCCTCCAAGACGACCCTCCCGCACTGGTACGCATACACTCTGAATGTTTCACCGGAGAGACTATTGGAAGTATGCGCTGTGACTGCGGAGAACAGTTAGACGAAGCCATCCGCCAGATCTCCCAGCCGATCATCCGACCACCATCAAACTCGACCACATCCCGGCCGAGCATCATCCCAGGTCGAGGCGTTGTCGTCTACCTCCGTCAGGAAGGCCGTGGCATTGGGCTACTCTCCAAGATCCGCGCATACAACCTCCAAGATCTCGGTCACGATACCGTAACTGCCAACATCCTACTTGGACATGGTGCCGACGAACGCAAATATGACATTGCCGGTGCCATACTCCGCGATCTCGGCTTTGGAGGGGGGCTCAATGGAGAGGCAATTAGGTTGTTAACCAACAATCCGGACAAGGTCGAGGCACTCGAGAAAGAGGGGTTGAAGGTGGTGGAACGAGTCTCGATGGTGCCAAAGTCGTGGGCCGCTCATCAGCAACAATGCGATTCGGTAACGATCGTTCAACCTGTAACAAAGGGTGGTATCGTTCCTGGCCTGGCAACTACGCACGGATCTTCCTCCCGTGTTGTACACGGACCGGATCTAGATAAGTATTTGAGGACGAAGGTGCTGAGGATGGGTCATATGCTGCCTTTACCCGACCACGAGGCCTGATTCTTCTCCGAAACGCTTGATCCCTCCATCTTCATTTTGATCATCCTTTTCGCAACTATATAGGCTCAGATCTACACCACCTTCACTTCTTGGACGTTTGCTTTCGCCCCCCCTTCACCCCCTCGCATATCTGCATTCTTATGATTGCTTTCTCACCAACATCACCTTTAGCGCTATATCTTATCGTCTTATTACCGCAGTTCTGTTGTTTGGTCAAGAACTTTCTGCATACACATAATTAGAGATGAATAGAACCTCTTCTCAGCCTTTCTTCTGGTGCGGGGATTGGGATGTTCTTCGTAGGAGAATGAATTGTAGGAGCACATATATCGTGTATGACATTGCGTCGCCTATAGGACGTCGAGGGACCTGTAGCTCTCACAGGGCTTGAGTCAGGTGGAGTTGACCTGAGTCTCAGAGATGAATCGAGCTGTCATTTGGCTCGAGGATGGGGGCGCAAACGCATGGCCTCGTTCACGTCCGTATTGGATCGCACAACCGCCATTAGTGGGGTGAACAATATCTCCGTTCGATAACTCTTTGAAACGTAGGTGGTTATTCCTCCAATTAAACGGGTGACTTCTCGTAGAAAGTAGAACTCGATTCACAAAGTGTCAGGTACGACCAGGAGAGCCAAATGTCCACCAACAACCGGACGAGCTCTAAACCCGGACACAGTCCCCCTTACAGTCTCATACCAATCGCTCAAGGGTGCGGCGTTCAACCCGCTTGAGGCATAAGCTACGACCCTTTCAATGAGAATGTTCCGAACCTCTTTATCGGTTACAACCGCGGCGGCCCAGATTTCCCAATCAGAGTTGGTGTACGGGTGGCTGCAAGTAGAGAAGGTGGAATCAGTAAGGCATGAGAGGGTGGCCACTCGATTGCGCTAACCGAGTGTCCAGAGCGATTCCGTACGTCGCTGGGAAGTAGATGAGGTCGGTAAGCACGAAAACAGAAACTGGGCGGGTGGTAATCGGTTCGTACCTATCCTTTCTCTATACAAGGCAGTGACTACAATAGCGGAAGGCCTCAGAACGACGAAAGTGGGCTATTAGCTCATGTCCACGTACCGGTATCATAGACATCCTGAGGGAAGATACTGATCCCAGTAAGTTTTTCCCCGAGAAGGTTATATGCTAATCCCCAGCTGTAAGTGGTACCGGAATGAGACGCAAACGGTAATGTATCATGGGGAGACACGCACGATGCATCGTTCCCATACTGTTGCAAACTATCAGACAGCGCTCGTTCTGCGCGTCATTAAGGGTTCTTACCGAGAGCGTGAGATGCGACTTATCCGAGGAATATGCAAAGCCTTCCCACTGAGAGATGTAAGAGGTCGCAATGGACTATACGATTCAGGGTGTTATATTTTACCGGAGAGAAGGGTGAGCCGCTTACGCTATAGTTGTTGGCTTTTCGCCCGTCACCAAGTATGTGGAAGATCTCTGCAGCAGCCTGGATTCCAATGATGCCCTATGCCCCAGGGTCTCATCAGAAGCGCTTAAATGCCACTGGTAGATTTGGAAGCCCACCTTAATTGCCAAATTCGTTTGGTTCTCCAACGGTCCTGGGAAGACGTCAGAGACGAACAGAACGACTTGGTTTATGTATGGAAGGTTCAGGATGACGTACCCGCAAAGTCGTCAGTGCTCAACTGGTGTTCGGGAATGAGTGAACCTTCAATCAGCTATTACGAGACGTCACGCGTCAACCCAGAAGCAGATGAATGAAGATCTCGGGCCCACTTACGAACTGAGTCCATTGATCGAGCAACCCACGCTAAAAACGTCCACGCTTCAACACGGTACTCGAAGGTCATGCGCTGATGGAACGCACGAATTTTGTGATCAGGGATTTATCTCCGGTCTTCTGTGTGTAGCTGAGCGCCATGATGAGGTGGTTCCCACTCTCCTCGACCGGCATCGGCTCATCCAAACCATCATTGTGCCCAGTGGCATTGGGATAATGGGCTCCCATATCGTGTAGAGCCCACCTATTGGGGTGCTGGCCGCTAGCCTGGTACTGGTAGTGCGGGAGAAGCAAGTACTTCCCAACAATCGGATTCGTGTATAGGAAAATGGGCCATGCAGGGAAGATAACGTCTATCGTGTTGATGTTACCATTGCTAGAGATCTCTGCGAAGGCAGGGAGTTAGTGCAAACCGGAAGACTTTTTGTACGGGTCCAATACCTTTCATGAACACTAGGATATCATCAGCGTTGTAACCGTTATTATTCCTGGACACCGTGAATTCGATGGCTCCGAATGCTTGGCGGATTGACAATTCAACAAGACCAACGTAGTTGGATGAGATCGCGCTGGCATCTCGCTTCACTTGGGCGTCGAACACTTTTGCCCTCTCCAGTGCGTCAGGGTACTCCGTAAGGAACTGCTTGATCTGTAATGACCATGAACACTGCCGCCCTCATAGCATCTCTACCACGTACAGCATCAACAACAGAAGCATATTGGGTCAAGAAGTATGGACTTCTGTGCTGAATCACCCCATCGTCGACGATCTACTGAAGGACAGGATCCCTAGCGTGACCGACGGATACGATGATTGGTTTGGTCTGGGAGGTTACTTTCCCGAGGTTGTGAGCAAAAGCGAAGACAGGCCAATTATCATTGATGGCGCGGAAGTCAGTATCCTGGCTGTGAGAACACCGCTCAAGATGAATGAGGAGCGAACAGTGACATCACCGCCAGCCCTGTAAGTCGTATTAAAGTCATACGTGCACCGTGAGATAATGGCGGAGCCGTTGTTCCTCGCTCGTGCTTACCGTGAATGTAGAGTAAAATGCAGAACCATCTACCCCGAAGAGACCGATCAGTGTAAGATGTTACCACGAAGGTCATGAAAACTCACGTTGTATATGGTCGTTGATCTCAGAAAAAGGCCATTGTTCGAGCAGCTGGGACTGGTGGATAACAATGTTGTCGGAAACGGTGGTCGTCCAGTTAACCACGAGGTTATTGTCTCCTGAAACCCATTCTGCGCTGATGTCGGTGTAAATCTTGACGTCATGAGCATCCCCGTCTGTCGAAGCAACTGAGAGGGTGACGTAGGACAACGGCAGAGATTGTCTAGGGATATCGCGTGGCTTGGAAGAGTTAGTGATCGTATTTTGGTCAAGTGGGTGCTTCCAGTTACCTCAACAGGGCTCAGGAAGTTGACCGTGAGATCCACCGGACCTGCTGAGAGCACAAACTCGCTTTGGGTAGCAGTGAACTAACGAGCAGATACGATCAATGATACTCTCATCTTGCAACGATCAAGCTACCTCAAAGCTCTTCTGGGTAGCTTTGGTGAATCCGGGTAAGTACACTGGGAGCGCCTAAGAACAAGTACGTTGCGCCATCGACTTTGATATACCCCACCCACCCCAGAGTCTAGCAGAATGTGAGGATCTCGCCACCGGTTATGGAAATGACGCAAATCATACCGATCTAGTCCAAAACATCGGCCACGCGTCATTCAAAGCCGTACCAGAGCCCTGAGACAACCAGGCAGACAGATACGGTGTGCGGACGGCCAAAGGGACCGAAGCTGGATTGAACGGTTTTGCGTCCCAAGTGACAGCGGCGAAGGCCTCGAAAAAAAGGAAGCAAGCAAGGAAAAGGGATGGAAGGAATGGCATGGTAAGTGTGTAGTTCAACAACTCAGTCGCGGATAGTTGTATGGTCAAGGTGTGCAGAAGAGAGGAAGGCGTATGTATCATCAGAAAAGGGAGTTGCGCGATCATTTCGTTCGCGACAACCAACAATCTCGTGAGGGCGGTGCAGCAGCGGCCAGGATCCAGTGACATTGCTTAATCGTATAAAGTTGTAGCGTTGGATGACATCAAAGTCCTCTACAACACCGTGGTGCTGAATCTTTAATCTTGAGTGATATGATCACCGTGGCGGATCACACTGCCGTCGAGTGGCTTTAGGGTGATTAAGCATGTCGATTCCATGACGAGTTACGGTGAAAATCGCAAGGTACGAGCGGGTTACGCGGGTGAGTTTGGAATGAGTGATTATCGGCTGAGATTTTACAAAGAGGAACCAGAACGGGGGTGGGGTACAGGTTTGTGAAACAAGAACAGTTTCTCGCCGAAGGATACCACTGCAAAAGGTTCTGCTGATAATAGGAACCACAGGAAAATGATCCGGTAGGTGAACTTTGTGGGCAACGTGTCGACTTGACGATGGTGTGATTACTTGCGGTAATACTATGGACGATTTAATCAACAAGGAAAACGAAAATCGGCGTCACATCACTCACATCACGACGGAAGTTGAACCAAAGGGAAAGGCATCCACGATCAAAAGTGCACTTGAACCCCCTAGAATTTTGCGGTGAGAAAACGAAACCCAAGGTCGGAGCAACCGCTTACTTCTTGTGTGAAAACTCCCAGTCCCTGTTGACAATCCTGAAAGCGATGTCCTCGTAAGGTGGCCCAGCGGTAAACCGAAGCACCATTGTCTCGTCGTTCCCAGGTTCTTTAACCTTGACATATGATGGAGTCTTTGCACCTTCGATGAGATCGGGGTAGAATATATTGAACTTGTATCCCTGTACGACTTTGGGAGGAGGATTATCCGTACTAAAAAGAGCTGAGTAAGTTTCACCATGCAAGAGACAAAGATACATACTCGTAGTGTGTCTGGTTGTATTTGTTCCACTCGTAACCGGTGTGAACCTTGTTGAGGTATCGAGGCTTCCTTGGACGATATTTGTCTTCCCAGCTGTATGTCTCTGGATTTGGAAGACTCTCTTCAACGTTAAACAGCTCTTCTTCCTCGTCCATATCCTTCTCCGCCTCTGCTCGGAACATGGCTTCAGAAGCAAAGTCGGCATCGACAGGGGCCTCTGCCTTCTTTGGGGCATCTGGAGCAGGCGCGGTTGGTTTGACAACGAACTGCGAGGTCTTGACAGCTCTCCGGCGCTCAATCTGAAACACGAGTGAATATTGGGAAACCACGAGCTGGACAAAAAGATGTACCAGATTGCGCCTATCTTCAACAGCTGTGATGATATCAATTTGGCGTTCCTCGTAGGAGAGTTTCGTGATATCAATGGGTTCAGGGCTCATCGATCTGTGATATGTTTCAACCTTCTCGGTTACCGTTTCTTGCTCAACTGCAGGTACGACTTTGTTGAGAGATAGAGCGGCAGCTGCGCCAGCAAGGAGCTCTTGCTGGGCTTGCAAGGCCTCGTCGCGCTGTCGTTTGCGAAGCTGCTCCAAACGGTTCTGGACAACAACCTCATGGTGGACTTTGAGTTTCGACTACGCAGGGGATCAGTGAGATCATTCTGAGACTGAGACGGGGAAGTTACCTGGGCCTTGTACACCAAGACCTTCTTTAACAGCCCCTCCCAATACTCCACGTCCATAGGTTCGCGACTCGCAAGTTTTGCCTGAACCTGACGCTGCAGCGTAACCAGATGTTCGTACGACTTCCCAGCAAGTAGGTTAGCTATATCCGATTCCACGACAGCCGCAGCCTCGACACCCATTTGCTGGCGTTGCTGATTACGCTCAATGCGGTCTTTACATACGACCATCATATTCTATAGAAGTTAGTTATGCATAGTCTGTAGCGTGCGGAAACGAGCCCACCGTCCAAAATTCAAGGCTGTATTCCGACTTCTCTAAAGCCAAGTATTGTTGGATATCGTCGTGAAGTTCGTCAATCTGTTCCGGAGACAGATTCTAGGGAGATCGTAAGTACACGAACTCTGGCCACCAGAAAATAAGAAACCCACGTCGAAAATGTTGTACGGTTCGTCAAGGTCAATCTCCACACCAGCCGCATCGAGGTCGAATTCGCCGTCATTGTCGGGATCCGGATCGGCGTAGCGAAGGTTCAGAGCAAGGAAGTCAATAGCTTTGGCTCGCCTCTCCTTAATCCTGATAACGGCCCTTTGTCGCTCCTGATCTAGTTGGAAATCACCGTCCTTGGCTAGCCACTCGGACATCTGAACGGACTCGGTCAGCCTCCGCATCTTGATCTCCTCTTGTTCGCGGAGGCGTTGTTCGGCTTCTCGGTCCGCTCTTCTCTTATTGAGCCTTTCGAGTTCTTCCTTGGCTTCCTGTCTGCGAATTGCATCCCTACGTTGGGATTCAACCACGGTGAGTCCCTGTTTCCGCTCCTTCTCGGCTTTCTTGTGCCATCGGAACTGCTGACCAAGGTTGACGTCGTGGAAAGGATTGTCAGTGGCACTGTACACGCTCAGCTCTGCGACTTGGCGAGCCTCTTCTTCGGCTTTGGCGCGCTTCTTCTCAGCCTTACGAGCCTTACGCTCTTCAGAGGCCTCGCGTTTCCGTCTGTAAAAAGTCGGCCCAGTGAATACGAAACAAACATAGAATAAAAGCCCGTACCGCTTTTGGCTCCGTTCCCCATCCCGACTTCGACTACGGTGTTTCCGCCGCGATGACTCCCCGTCTCGATCACGGTCTCCGTCCCTCCTATCTCTGTCCTTGCTCCTGCTGCGTTTTCTATACGTATCGCTCTTGTCTCTGGATCGGTCTCGACATCGTTCGTGTCGTCTGTCGTCGTCGGAAGGTGATCGTGTCCTGTCTCGACCCATCAATGACGGAAGCTGAGTGGGAGGTGTAAGCGTGAGAATTCGTGGCTGACATGTTGCTTCTATGAGACTGTCTTGTTGATGCCGGCCACCAAAACACGCGGTTTCTTGTCTTTGCGGTCTGCAGCTTCCGAATATTGTCCCCTTACTCACGAACCAATCATGAGATGGCATCCGCGTATGACCCAGCTT
>Ga0307512_10002690_pt1 | contig 21878 bp, 21 predicted proteins | sample 14_EM_MG_FD_200267 | JGI IMG/M metagenome (GOLD analysis project Ga0307512, IMG submission 200267) | Populus trichocarpa ectomycorrhiza microbial communities from riparian zone in the Pacific Northwest, United States - 14_EM | ecosystem: Host-associated > Plants > Roots > Unclassified | place...
CCGTGGGCTGTGGCACATGTCCCGCTTCCCCGGGATTGAGAAAGGGCCAGACGACTAACCGATGTTCGCTCACCTGAATCACTCGGCAAGTGCTAAGCGGGGCTGCACAGTTCCCCTGGGGGGGGGGGAGTGCGACCAGGTAGGCATGCTCTACGAGCGAGGTCGTCTCGACGATGTCAAGCCCATGTCTGACTCCTTGACGCAACCAGACCACCGATATTCCGGTGACATACAAGCAATACTACGTGCGGCCTTAGTACGTTGACATAACGTTAGAACGCTGGGCCGTGATCGAGGGGTGTACCTTTCCATCAGCGAGAGTGACTTGCCCAACACATAACATGAACTATGGTTCTGGGAGCAGCGGCCCACGAAGATACGGGTACGATGGTGCCTATTCATCCATCCCCGTGGGACCTTTATTGGATGGACGATGCTATTCCAATCTACTTATTCCACGTGTAAAAACTAAAAGTCGTATTTAAAGGGACAAACATATGGGAGTTATCACTACAGTCGGTACTCTGAACTGAAGAGGTTGTACACTAGAGACAATGTCGAATGTTAATTACGAGATAACTAATAAAGGAGAAATATGAAGATAGCCGCGTCGGATGACCTAAGGGTGAGTGGGATGGCCCGTGTCACGAAGATTTTGTCTCGACAGCCTTACGCTGTTTGCGAGCCTCGATATCTTGTCTCGTCATCCGTGTCCCCAGAAGTACATCCCAATGCATAAAGAACGGCTGCGAGAAGTTGGATTTAATTCCAATTACCTATGGTCAAATTCAGTATCAAATCCACTCGGACGTCCGATGAAGAGAGCAAACCTGGTGGTGAATGTCGTGGTAGTCAGCGTTGTTGCTCGTGAACCATTGCAAAGGGTCGAACGGCAGGGAGTATCCGCAGTGATCGTCGACGGTCTTGAAGGTGGCAATTACGAACAAAAGCGTAGCTTGGCGGACCGACATGCCGGTCAACCACTCGGAGATGACAGCACCGCACGAATCAAGAACGAGGCCCTCGACGGGGTGGTTATACAGTGCGCCGTACGAGTACGGTACATACAACCTGTGGTGCCAGGAGTGGAAGGTTTTGAACAGGAACGTGTTCATGTGCATGGCGCGGTGCAGGAAGTATTGCCAAGTGTCGATCAAAAAGCTGTAAAATCTGTTGGTGAGAGTTGAACAAAGGCTAGTATGACACTCACAATCCGGCGAAGAGTTGAGCGAGTGGGATTGCCCACCAGTAGACATAGTAAACAAGATCTTGCGCTTTGTGAAGCCATAGGTATGCCGCAAGCCGACGTCCGATGAGGGCCTCGAGGGAACGAAGGACGGTGGGTGCGAGGGCTTCCATCCGGAGAACGTGTGTCGAGATAGGGCCACCGGTCTCGGCATTCGCGTCCATCCAGAAGTATCCCAATGTGATTTGGATGACCTGCTGAATAATGACTGCGAGCATGACTTGCCTCTTGGTGACCCTATTCCGTGACACGACCTCTGAACTCTCATGAATCTTATACTTCTTCAGCCACTCCCAGTCTGCCCCGTCGAGGATTTCAAAGAGGGAGCAAAACAGCCAATATGCGGAGATAGGCCCGAGCAATGAGAGCCAGAAGTCTGACGTCACGTTCCAGAGCTGCGGGTCAGGCTCGTAGTACCACGGGCGAACGGTGGAGAGGTAGGATTTGTGAGATTCTGTGAGAGGGAATGTCGCATTTCGGACCATATCTGGTGTCGTCGCTGGGATCGTGTGTTGGTGGGTGGTGGTGCGAGACCAACGCTTGTGCAAAGGGATCAGGTCGCTTGCCAGGTAGGGTCTTATTCCGATTGACGCACGGACACCAACTCCCTGTAACTTCGCCATCATAATCTTTCCTCTCGACCGTCCTCGAATAGGGCGTTTTCGGTTTCGATGCAGATCCGGACGAACGAGGAAGGTGAAGATAGTAGTATTGAATAGCCTACTCCTGCCCTCGGGTCCTCCGCTTCAACTCTCCCGGGGCTTTCTATGTTTGTGGTATTTGTCACAGTCGCCTTGCACCCGCGTCCGTATAAGAGCCCCCTGCCGGTGTCCTGACTACTGTCTGCCTCATGTTGCGAGGGGTGGTCGACCCAGTGCATTTTACGCCCCAAGATCTCGCGGGATTCGGATCTCGCACCATGACGATCTCCCAGATTGTCTTCTCTGTAACCTGTACACGTACATTCAAATAAAACTAACTGCATGACAGACACGGCGCGTTGGTGATGCATCGAGAAACACGGTTATCCTGCGTTTATTTTGGAGAACCGGAAATCTCGCCGGTCTATGAATGATGATAAGCTTGACCCACCTGGGAAGAAGCTGACACGATCCTTCCGGGCCCCCTGCCCTTCCTGCTTATACGATGCACCGTTCCGGAAGAACGTGGCTCCTTGTGGAGGTCATTAAGACGCATTTTTCTCCTGGTCACTTCGTTTCCTGGGCACGGGTTTGCGCTCTCAGCAGTACACGAAAGGCGCCGCGATCTTCATGTCTGTGCGCGTTCATCTATATACACAAGCGAATGACGGGCACGGATCTAATCCAACATTGGTCCACGCCCCCGTTCATCGTATCTGAGACGTCGATTTTTCTCATTGATTTGGCCGGAGCCTCGAGGGGCCAACCGAAGGCGGCAGCTCGCTCCTCCTCGGAGTGACGCCAGCTGTGACCGACTCAATGTAACGCTCGGTCACGTGTTGCATTATTGAACAAACTATGTCAACGGCTTGGGTCCCTGTCTTTGTGGTCGAGGGCGCATAAACGGCACGCACTCGACTTGAGATGGGGACAAAAAACTGTGTCTGACCGTGCTAGGTGCAAGTTGGGCTCGGAGCAACGCAGGGCGAACAGAAAGCGACAGCTCGCACCTACCGTCCGCTCGGGCGTTGTGTGACCAGGACGTTGCGCGTGCACGGGGCCGCAGGTCCTGGGCACAATGCCAATGAGCATCGCCTGGCAAACTGGGACAAAGCATTGCAGGGCGAGTTCGCAAGTACCGGCCAGTAATAAACAAGACGCGTCGGGCGATCTTCAATTTCGACTCCGATTTTATCGAACGCGACTTACCCTAAACTAACTTCACCATAAGTTCTCTTGAAGCACATGAAAGATGTCTTTGAACATCTACTAGCTGTGAGACCTAAACATCTTCACAGCATGAAAGGGATATCTGGACAAAGCGTCGCCGACGTTATTGGAATCAGTCGTTGAATACTCTTGCAATCCGCCGAAGGGAACTGTTCTTCTCCACATGTGGTGCTTGGGTCCCGTTCACACCCTGATGCCCTACTTTCCTTCTCGGATTCAGTTGGACCATGGCCAACCACCTGTAGCGATGACCGACTAGGGCACAGCGGGCCCTATCCGTGGTCATGGACTGTGTTCTCGATCTGGATTGGCCAGAACGTTGTCCCCGTGGTGCTCGCCACCCTTGTTGCTGGACGTTCTGGCCATGCAAATGAAAAAGCAATTCTACGGCTTATACGTGGCGGTTTTTGCGCTTTGATCCCCTTTTTTAACGCATGGTGTGTTCGTCATGCCTTAACTTGCCTTGGACAGTTCTGGTATAAATAGGCTCGAATCCTCAGTATTTCTGGTCCCAGTAACCAACTACTTATCGCAGCTTCATAAAAGCCATCTCTCGCACCCAACCCCCAATCAACTTCTCTATCCGCCAATACCCAGATGGATGCATCGACTCCAAATACCCCGACCCCCCAGCAGGGTAGTAGTGGACAACCCGCCACTAAAAAGTTTGTAGATATTCCCCCTCACCCCCCCGGTACCTCCGCGAAGTAAGTGACATTTCCTATTCCATATCTCCGTCGACCGTCAGATCTAATGTGCATAACCTGTCACAGCAATAATGGAGGTTCCCTTCAGTTTTTTAGGCACGTGCTCACTCGTCAGCCGGCGACCTTTAGTTCTGACACTTCTGTCTTTCCCAGTTACAATGCTAAGGAGGAGGAGGAGAAGAAGAGGAAGAGGAAGGAGAAGAGGGAGAACAACGACCCGTTCCATCTCACTCCCGAAAGTTTCTCCAAGACCAAGTGATTCTTGGGCCTGTCCGTCCCTTTCTCAAGCTGGACTCGACCCCTTTCAAGAAAGAAACCCTTCCTTGGGCCCTTCCATCCCTTTCCTCAAGCTGGACTCCCCCCTCTCGCATGATTCCGGTTTTTCGTATTGATTCGACGAAGAGGTGCTGTAGATAGCTTTGTCAGCTCATGACGGCATTAAGTAACGGCGGTAGCGGATAACTGAGTACCAGGTTGCCATGATGTAGACAGCAGGATATCTACTTCTTTCCCTTGTGAATTCTAACGTCGAAGATGTGATCTCCGGTTGGCCCAAGTATATGTCATCAGGAGAATGAAAGCGATGGATTTTTTCTTTCGTTTCTTCACTCTGTATTTGACCCCTTCTTCTCTTTAAATCCACAGCACAGTACACATTGCCTGCTCTTCAAATCGTTCATTATCTACCGTATTTGGATTCAATCCTTTTTGTCCACCCTTGCGCTGTCCTGTCACAATGCTCCTGAAGTCGGTCGCCGTTACCATTCTTTCTCGCTCTGGCTGGCCCCACCGTTGCGTTGTCAGTTGCCACCCCGGCGGAGCTGGGACTCCAGCGTTGCGAGTCCCCGCTCCTTCAGTGAGCAGTCCTCAAACCGCTCTCATTGCACACCTTTTGATGACATCGGGCCATTGCAGCTATGCTCAATACCAACTTTTGGACAGCCTGGCTGGGAAGGGCCGCGATAACGTCGAGGCTGACAGGCCGAGAACGCTGAAATGGGACTGTTCAATCCCGCAATCCATACTGCTGATGGTGTAGAAGGTACTTCATCTAGCCTTCTGCGTCGTATTTTGTGCTTACAATAGTCGGGCTATGTGCAGTAGATGCTCTTCAGAGGGGCAAGATTCAGAACAAGAATTTCAAGCCACCTGGATTTCTCACGTCGGGATTATTGCGCGTCATCTTGATTTGCAACGGGTAGATAATGATGGTTCCTGCTAAGCTTGCAAAGGCTCAAACTGCTGGTAAGGACATAGCTCGATCGAGGCCAGGCTTAGCGACAGCTTGGCGAAGTTGAAGAATGTCGAGATTGATGTCGCGCCGGCCGGCTTGGAATCCAAGGGAGTGGTGTAAGGCGGCGGAATTGTGGCTCGTATGTATATGTCAGCATCGTGTATTTCTACGAACGAAGAGACTCGCGTTGCCCTTTCTAAACGCTAAATCATGGATTTGAGATGTGGTGGTCGGGAGGTCCTAAAGGCCGGCAAATACCGTTCGGGGTTCGCCAGCAGCCGGACAGCCCCGGTAGCATTACCCCCCGAATCCCCTCAAAAATGAAGACGAAACGAAGTCATTCACCTTCGCTAACGACGCACGCCAAGGTTCAGCACTCGTCCGAAACTTCCGACGCAGGTGGCGGCCGTCGACGAAACCTCTCATTCGATGAGGTATTCTACGATGAGGTCATACTCGTGATATTCTCATACCTCTCCGCCGGAGACCTCTGCGCGATACAGCCCACGAACAAGAACTGGGCCAGGCTCTCACGAGACAACCAGGTGCATTCAAAACGAGACGTTCATGAAGTTCACGAAGGATTGACACGACGGGACCCCTTACGGTTGCGTTGTTCTAGCTTTGGAAAGCTCTGTATCTGGCCGAGCATGGTCGCGTACGTGTGCGGATGATGCGGAGTCCACCGGTTCCTCCTGTTGGTCAAGAAAGCCGGATCATCAAGCCATTGCCGGCGCGAGCGCTGCAAATGATCGAGCGGAGTGTGCAGGAGGAAGTTATCAATTGGAAGATGCTCTTTAAGTTGGGCGAGAATTGGCGCAACGGTGCGTACATCCTTTGTAATTTGCGCACGAGGGGTCTGATTATTTTTTTCAGGCCGATGCACCCTTCAGACGTTTGAGTACAGCCCTAGTACGAGCGCAGTCACCCAAGATATGGATCCCACGGATTCTGAGGGTGCGCCACTGTGGCCTTTGTGCTCTTTCATTACGGCTTAACGTTAGAACAGGTGTCCCAGAAGGCCACGGACCAGGTCTCGTCCTAATGGGCGATATCATTGTGTACTCATCCGTCGGGTCATCATCCCCAACGATACGGCTCGTTGCGCCTGGGAGACAAACGCACACGATCCACGCAGCTTCATGCAACGCTGATGACCATACGCGGATTTCTGCCCTTGCGCTCGACCAATCTACGCCATGCTCGCACTCAAGACACGCTCACCTCGCGTCATTCCTTTCCACAGGGGAATTCTCGATTTTCTCGGTTGACCAACACACACTGAACGCTTCCCGCGTTTTCACCTTCCCCTCGCAAAGAACCGAGAGAACTGCATCTATCATTCAGGCCGCATACTACCACCCCATTTTGCTAACACTCTCCGCAACATTCCGCCTATCCATCTACGACCTCTCTGAACACGGCAAAGTGAAGCACACACAAACATTGACATCGTTCACCGCATATCCGCCCACTTCGATCATTGTTTCACCTTCCCATGGAGCACGGAACATCTTAAAGGTGGTGCTGGTCTTCTCTGTCCCCGTGTACCCTCAACATTGGAGCGTCGGAGTGACCGAACTTTTGGTAAAGCTCGGAGATGACCTTGGTGTCCCTACTTTACCCACCTTAATCTCAACCCGCACCGTCAAGAGTTATGACCTCCCCTTCGGGTGGATCGACGAAGAACAGTATAGAATAGCACAAGAGCAATGGGGCCGGAAGGTTGAGAAGGTCGTCGACACCCAGACGGACGGCAAATGGGTGGTTCTGGCCCCCCTCTCAACCTCAGCCATGTCATCTTCCTGCAGGAGGAGTCGGCCCACCTCTTTCTCCAACGCGTTGCAACAGTACCGGTTGACCCTACCCCCAACACCCTCGACAAGCACCCCAAAATTGACATTTGTGCGATACCTTTATGGGCCCGAGAGCGACGTTGAGAAGATTTGGGTGGCCGATGGGCGGTGTGTTAGTCTGAGTGTTGATGGCAGTATTTGGGTTTGGGACCTAGAGGAGAGACCGCGGGGGGCGAAGGGTTCTATGGAGTCAACATGGTTAGAGGGTGCTCAGGTTGAAATTGGAGACGATTCCCCGTGGAAGGGGAGAGGTTCGGTTGTATTCGATGAGCGCAGGATCGCGACAGTTCGAGGGGGGGAGGTTGAGCTGAGGCGGTTCGATGTTTAAGTTATATTATATTCTAACCCATGATAGGGTGAGTTCGCGTGGAAAGCCTGCGGTAACTCTGGAGCTCACATAAATCTCAAAGTGTACAGAGCGAGCTGTGTTATGATGTGTGTGTTGTACAGGGGTTGTATCGAACTGTTTATTGCTTGAGATCCTTCAATTTCCCCTCCTTGGCCAGGTATGCAGCCCCCGAGTCCGCCCACACGTTCCAATCCGTGATCTTGGCTTCGTGATCGAAGTCGAGCACGTACGTGAAGACTTCGTCCCAGCTTTCGTCGGTTTCGATCCACGTGAAACGGGCACTACCCTGAACGTTGACTTTGCGAGTCTCCACATCGACCATATATGCAAAGTACTTCGCGTTCTCGTAGGTCAGATATTTCGCGATGACAGCGAGATACTCTGCCGGCTTCGTGAATGTACGGCCGAGGAACGGCGCGAGAGCGGGTAATCCATGTTCGAAGCAGGATGTTGCATGAGTGGTGGAGAAATGAGATAAGATGTCTTCTGCCGGTTTTTTGTCCGCGAAGGCGTTACAGAAGGACTCTGCAGATTTGAGGAGGTCTCCTCGAGTCGGGGTAGTCATCGTCGAGATCCCAGGTGGTGGTCACCGGAATGAGTCAATTGGCCTGATCAGTGTCGTTAGCTCTGACTCTGAGTCAAAGTGAAAGGGCTTTCGGCGTTTTCCACAAATAGTGATCGGAGGTGGAGGGTCGCGTTTGCAGGACGCCGAACACACTTTTCCTTCGCTCAGCGATGAGCACCCTCGAAGAGGTTCGCGAACAACTTCAGAGTACCAAGTCTCGTGAGAGACAAGAGGCCCTCGCGACAGTCCGACGCATTTTTCAAAGAGATTCAGTTGTCGCCCGCCACGAAGAAGATAAAACGAAAGGATCGGGGTGGTTGACCCTGTTCCAGGCGTTGTTCGTCACGGTGAAGTTGGAGAAGACTGCCTACGAAAAAGCGCTGTCGAAACCTGCTGGGCCTACGGCGGCCGTGACGAAGAGATTGGAGGAGGCGACGTCGGTTGTGCGATGGCTGACAGAGCGTAGCGTTGAGAGGCTTTCCAAAGGTGCTCGTAACGCGTTATTCAATCATCTAACTCAGACCATGGTTCGCTCCGGGGAGCTCTTTGAACCGGTGGTTCTGGATTATGTCAAAGCCCTCCGATGCTTGGTTGGGTACCCACCACACCTTGCTCATATGGACGATTCGATGTGGATCGACCTCGTCAAGTTGTCTCTGAACGTCATCCTTAGGCGCAGCATCACCACTTTCCTGGGTGATATCGTGGAGGAAGAGGATGATGATCGGAGGTCGGTTTCGTCGAAATCTGGTGATACGGACATGTATATGGACGAAGAGCCGGGTACTTCGACGCCGAGGTCCACGAAGAAACGTAGACGGGCTGATTCTGTCTCACCCTCTCCACCGATTTCCAAGACCTCCTCTAGCCGCACCTTACAACCCGTTTCCCTCATACAAATCGAGTTCACCGGTCTTCTGGCCACCCTCCTTCAATCATCCTCCGCCCCACTCCTACACCCCGAGTACGACTACCTCCCCAGCGCTATCTTAAACGGACTGCAGGAGTTTCTGGTCTGTTACCCGGCAGACACCTCCCTCCATCAGGATTATCTGGCCGCCCTCTCCGCATCCCTTTCTCACCTCGAGCTCAATTGTCGGGAACTTGTGAGCAAATTTGCTTGGAAGTCCTGGGACAGCCTTGTAGGTATATGGGCGACGAAGAATCGAGGCATGAAGGAGGTCCTGCTCGCGATTCTGAAGACGCTCTTCCCTCACGTGTCGATCGGCAAGTTCGGGTCAGAGTCAGATGAACTCAAGTTACCTGCGGATGGTATCTATGGGGATGGTCTTGGGAAGCTTTGGTATATGCTCGATAGTGAGGCTGAGAGTAGGTGGGGTGTCGAGTTGTTGTCCCAGGATTCCTTACGTCTTCAAATCCAATATTCCGGCGATCTTCCACTTGATTCAAGTAATGGCGCGTTTACTGCCAGGACATTCAGATCCTTTTGGCATTTCGATTCGGGGCAGGCGTTGGCATGGGCCGTGTTGGAGTTGCAAGCGGATTGTGCTGAGAAGGTCGCATTTATTTTCATCTCACGTCTTTTTCCTTAAATCTGAATGGGATATTACAGTTGTATATTATGTCGGAGTCGACGCACTCGGGTCAATCGAGTGGGGTCAAGAGCTGGGGCAAACGCATTCGCAGGGATAATCCCATTGCTTCCTTGTTAACTGATATTCACACCCACACCAATCCGAATGTTCGGATATTCCGGCTACAAACCCTTCTCTTCTTCATTGACCGACATTGGTCCGTGCTTCACGATGGACTTAAACAAGATGTTCTCTCCAACCTCTCTCAACTAGTCTCGCATGATGATGTCGCTCTCCAATCTTGGGCTTTCATGTGTTTAGCGGCTATCGCACACGATAATGCCATGTCTTCCCCATCCGCGTCCCCGCAATCCCAGACCCCTCCTACCCAAATTTCAGTATTCTCCTTGCCGACCTCCCGAGCAGATAACGTTTGGGACCAAATATGGACACAAGCCATTCGCCGAACATCCGTTTCCGCAGTTTGTCGGACAGCCTCGCACTTGGCCCACGTCCTGCTCACCCATTCATCTTCCTTCCTACCACCACATCGAGTTCTCGCCGAGATCGAAGCTTTTGCCAAAGATCTCGATGTTCAAGGACCCACATTCCCGTATGATTCTGTTTGCATGTTCCTCACGCTTTGCCTCAGGGTCGCTAATCAGGATGTTCGATTATATCGAATGCAGTTGGAGGATAAGGTTATCACCTGGTTGACCGAGAGTTGGAGAGTTGCTGAAGAGGTCGCGAATACCAAGGGTCAGTGTGGTAGAGCCAAGTCTCGGATGCCCAATCACGCTGTCAACGACGTATTGCTGGTGTTGGAGAGCATTTGCGGTCTTACGAAGCGAAGCAACGTCATATGCCGTCGTGTCCTTCCAGAAAGCGCGATTGCCGACGTTATTATCGAACACTCTCGAACTGCCGTCATCCGGAATTACCTTCTTTACGCCCGCCTGCCTCAGTTCCAACCGCAGGAACAAAGTTCTCGAGCATCCCTCACGCACGACGGAGTCACGCTGGGAATGGATGGCGACCTCACTCAGTCTACCGGTCGTGAGCGCAGGATATCATCTTACCTGCTAAAATCCCTCGAAGCCCTCGCAGAAGAATGGGAGAACAACGAGAACGCGGGACAGATCACAGCTGAACGTGCAAGGAGGGGTCTCGACTTCGCAGTGCTTGCTCTGTACTTCGAATCCGTCCTCCAACTGAATGGCACCCGCTCAACCCGACGGACCATCCAAGCGGCTTGTCGGCTCATCGGACTTCTCACCCCACTCCTGAGCGAAAAGACGTGGTCTCCTGAGGAGTGCCGGTTGCTGCTACTAGGATTGGAGACCTTGATCGCCGTTGACGAGGAGGCACCATCAGAGCATTGGGAGGAGGCTATCGTAGCGCCTACAGACTACACCGGTATCAGACGGCAGATCCTTGGTTCATTGAAGTCGGGCAAAACGACAAGGCGCGACGCGATCCAGGCAGAGAGGCGAGCGGTCCAGAAGGTCATTTTCCAGAGTTCTGACGTGAGTTATTCCTCTACCCCATGCCACAGTGTGTTGAATAGTGGTTTCGAAGGTTCAAGATACTTTTGACCATCTTTGCGGTGTATTCCGAGATATTCTCAGGGCTTCAGCTGGCTTACCGACATCGAAACAAAGTAACGCGATGGAAGTTGAAGAGGCTGATGGATTTGGTCCAATACGAACTTCACAAACGACCCAGGCGGAGAAGAAGCTGGACGTTAACACGACCCTTCGACACATCGCAAGAATCTGCATTGACTTCCTTTCCCTCGCCCCCATCCTACAATCGACAAGCGGTGAAAAAACTAGAGATAAGGAGCTACTGGAGATCATCTTGAATGCCGACGGGGATGCGTTCCTTTCCATGATTCCTTCGTATTCCGACAATGTTCGCTGCGGAAGGTTTAACCTGGGAGTCAACGCGACAGACGCATTGCTTCTTAGGGTTTCCCAACACATGGGGGATCCAACCTTCGCGAAACGAGAGCAGATGCACCTCGAAGTAATCCGATTATTGGGCTCGACGCTCGGGGTGTGGTTACAACCCTCGGCTGCGGATGTCTTGAATAAGGTTCAATTCCTTTTCAAGTTCTACTCCGATATGGTCGTTCGAAAGAGAGTCAGGTCATGGAGGATTCGATATGCCCTCTCTTGTTTCATGAGCGACTATCTCAACAAGGACCCCTGGCAGAAGACTTGGATTACTGCGGAAGTGGAGTGTTCTCTCCCTTCGGAGTTGCTCCCCCAGTTGGGTTCGGACGAGGATATTCGTGTCAGGTTCAAACTCGCCACACTCAACGCCAAACTTCTCTCACCCACCAATTTGGCGGACAAGGATGCTTCTACCGTTTACTCTGAGCTGAAGAAAGGGCTTTCGACGGATCTTGGCCAGTACGTACCTATTGTAACTCATGCTATATCTGGATCCTGACGAGGGACAGGTACGAACAGATCCTCACTCGGCTGTTATTTATGGGAAACACGATGATCATTGGCTCGTCCGTCAGACGCGGCGCGTACTTCCACATCCTAGAGGTTCAGATGAATTCTCCAACGTTCATGAACCACATCCAGTGTGTTCTCGAGGCAGTTTCTGCGCGTATGGGCTTCAAGAGTTTCTCCACGTTATTCGAATGCTACTCGGACCAGATCGCCTATTCCATCCACAACGGAGGATTCGATCCCTACAGGTTCCCCCCTCGCCTTCTTGGGTACGATAACTTGAAAGAATATGCGGAGGCTGCGTTCCTCTCCTTCTCCTTAGTTTACCTCTTCGCAGATGTAAAGTCTGGCGGTTCGAGGAAATCAGCCTCGAGCGCTGACCTCAAGAACAGCCGCGCACTCTTCGCCACTCACTGCAAGGTGACCCAGAAGACCCCTGCGCAAGGGATCGCTCGTTGTTTCCCTGAGATTGTCGCATACCAGATCAACATTTCGATGGACTCGGACAACCAGGAGGGGTTGGAGGATGAACTACGAGAGAGGCTCAGGGACTTGGAGGGGGATTTGGATCAGCTGCTAGAGAGTCATGTCGATGGCATAGTGGTCGAGATTTTACGTTGTCTGGGAGACCAGGACTTCAACCCCGATGGCGAAATCTCCCGGAGCCTACAGATGCTCAAGGAGTCGGATCGCGCCGTCTCTAATTTCCATTCCATCTCCCGGTATCGGTCCCCCGACGATTTTCAGTTCCACGAACCAAATCTACCGGCCTTTGGTACAGTGACTATCCTTCGTTCTCTGGCCTGGATTGTTCACAAAGTTCCTGCTGCGGAGAGCCCTTCGACTACTTTCCATGTCCTCCACATGATGTTCGCGGAGGTTCAAGATTGTCCATTGGTCAACGAGCAACTGCGCTTGTTGAACGGTATTTCGGTTTGGATCGCTTCCTACCCTATCCATTTTGCCGACAACACGATCCTGCGCACATTGGTTCAATGGTGTACCACTTGTATGAACCAATTCGACCTTGTACGCGCCGCCCAGTCGATGATCGAGTGGGCCTTGGGAATCTATGCAAAGACCGGTTATGCGGAAACTCGATTGCCAGACGCCTTGATCACCATAAGCTGCGTTGCGCACGACTACGCGACGAGTGGGAGCGAGGATATCATCACTATGTTGGGCGTGGATCTCGCAAGATGGATAGAAGACCAGGCGTTGGAACTTTGCAAACGATCCGACCTGAAGGAGCTGGTACTCAAAGCCCTTCCTGCCTGGCCCTGTGACCCCATGCCGGAACTCGCCGCTCTCCTCGATAACATCTCTTGTGGCAAACTATCCAAGATCCTAGGGGATACTCGTATCTCTTCGAAGTTCCGTGCCGTACGCCGTCTCCACGACTTTGCATCTCGCAACGAGCTTCCCACAGATCGGTTCGCGCGGTCGGATTTTTGGAGGCTCAAGAATTCTATCCCTCCGCTCTCTCAACTGCAAGATGAAGACGTCGATGCCTTTTCTTCGTTGCTTGTTTGTCAGCGAGGGCAGATAAACAGTTTCGAGGTTGGTCAAGCAGGGAGGCCGACGATCTGCGACTGGCATCGACGACTTACCAGGAAGAAACCGGACGACGTACACCTTCAGACCCAAGGGCCATTCATTCTCAGTCTCCACGATATCCTACAGCTACACGACCCCTCCCAAGTCCATGCAGCATACAAAACGTTGCGCTACATCGCGTCGGTCAAGATGCCAGAATTCCCACCCCCTTTGATCCCGGAAGGATCCCGAGAACTCGAGTATCTCCAACGCTATAACTTCACCGCGCGGACTGGAGCAGCCCGAGAGCTCACAGATCTCCAGCAGCCCTCATATATCGAACTCTGTAAGGATTTCCCCAGGTGGATCACGACTTTGTGCACCCTGTTTGGTAGTATTTTATCATCCCGAAACCCGTTTTACGCCCAACTTGTCACCATCCTCGAATCAGACGTCGCCTTCGCCGAACAATCCCTCCCAGTCCTCGTACACAGTATCCTACAGCACGAACCCAAAGGAAAGACGTCGTCTAAAATCCTTTCCCAATACTTCACCTCCGTCCTCAACCAAGGATCCGCTTCTATGGGGTGTCTGAAGTGCATCGTGGACGTTGTCCTGCATTTAAGACACTTCCGTCCCGCCAACTCGAAGAATGCTCTGGAATACGATAAGTGGCTTGACATCAGTTTTCGGCTGCTTGGGAGAACTGCAATCACGTGCGGCGCATATACCACCGCTCTTCTGTTCCTCGAGCTTGCTGCGGAACATGATATCCTCGCCCCTTCGGAAGACCCACACGCAGAAGCCATACTGTTCGATATATACAGCCACATAGACGAACCGGACGGCTTCTACGGGATCAAAACCCAAGATCTACGTCACTTCCTCGTGAAGCGGTTCCATCACGAGAAACAGTGGGATAAGGCATTCCGTTTCCACGGAGCAGCTGTGGAGGCCGGAAGCGACGTCCCGTACGAGGTCGAAGGGGTCCTCGAGTCATTGCATGCGTTTGGATTCCACAATCTGGCTATCAACGCTCTTCAGAACGCTTCATCCGCGACTCAAGCGACATTCCATTCGTCAGAAATGGTGTATCACCTCGGGTGGCGGACGGAGACCTGGGACCTCCCGAGCAACGTCGGAGTACGCAATTCTGGCGCGCCACTGTATCATGCACTTCGGGCCATCTATCGGGAACGCGACACCCAATCCATCGATAACGCGGTGAAGCAGTGTTCTTTCGGCCAGATGGAGCAGCTTCGGGTTCTTGGAGACGAGAATTTGTTCGAGATCCGTCAGGTCACCCAAAATCTGATGTGCCTGAATCAGGTTCGGCAGTGGAGGACCAAGAAGAACCAGCAGGATTTGGCCATCAAGCAAGTAACGTTCGGAAGTTGGGCCCGAGCAGGAACGGAATCGAGTGACTTCGAGTAAGCCTCCTAGCTCATCATCGATCATCTTTCTCTGACGTAAAGCAGTTTCACAGTCATCGAAGCGATACTAGCGACCAGAATCTCGTTGATACGGTCAGTGAGAGAGAAAGAGGAAAGGGAGCAGATCGGGAACTTGGTGACCCCATTCGTCAAGGCATTGATTGATGTCGAAAAATCGTGCCTCCTTTCCCTGTCCAAAGCGGCGAGAGAATCCCTTAATCTTCAGGTGGCTCTCAATTCCGTTGTCCGTGCACAGGCTCTGGAGCAGCAGCCGAGCTCTCTGGTTTCCCAAGAGTACGCAAACGTTCTCTGGTTACATAACGAGCGGAAACTTGCCGTTCAGTTCTTGAAGGAGTTGGTTGTCTCGAAACCAAAGGAGACTCAAAAGCTCAGCGCGGAGTTCAAACTGAAGAATGCGGTGCTTCTTGCACGTTTGGTAATGGATTTTTGCACTCAGATAATCGCGGCACTCACGTGTTAAGTAGGGTGAATGGGTTTCCGAGGCATGCTTGGAGAAGCCTACAGACATTTTGACCAGCTTCTTCGAACCTGCTGTAGCTTCCTTGGACACGGTAGATTCTTCCACCCTGGGTTCTGGACACGCCACCATCTACAACCAGTGTGCTAGGTTTGCGGAGCAGCAGTATCACGCCATTTCCAAATCCCCGGACTCACTCAGATGGAAGCTCTATGTCGATAGGAAAGCACAACAAATCGATAACCTGAAATCCCAGATCACAAAGACGCAGTATGGGTCGAAGGAGTACGCGATATTAGCCCAGGACCAAAAAACCGCCGAGAAACTCCTCAAACAGGATACCGAGCTAGTCGACCAGCACAACCGGGCGATCAACGCATTCCTGGACCAGGCGGTTGACATGTACTCCAAATGTTTAGAGGCCACCGATGACTTTGACGATGATGGTGCGATTCGCCTGTGCTCCCTCTGGTTTGCGAATTTCGAGAACCCAACAATACAACAAAAGATCAGTGTCGCTCTCAACCGAATCCCCTCTCGGAAGTTTGTGTTTCTCGCCCACCAGCTTTCCGCACGCATGATCAGGTCCCCGGAGATCGCCGTCCCACAACACCAGGCCAACTTGCAATCACTCATCGTGCGTATGTGTAAAGAACACCCATTCCACAGCCTCTACCAGGTATACTGTCTCAAGGCAGATCATGCTGGTGTCCAGACCAATCGTCGGCGATCCACCAGACATGAGTCTTCTCCAAGGGACCGAGCAACCGCCGCGATCAGCATCTTCGACCAGCTCCGCAGCGATGATTCAGTCGGTCGTATAGTCTGCGATGTGGAACGTGTCAGTAATGCCTGTCTTGAATGGGCGAAACATCCGATCAAGCATATCTACGGAAGTCGCACCCAAAAAGTCAAGCCACCCTTCCCCATCCCCGAAACCATGGCCATCAGGAATCTCAAATCGATGAAAGTCCCGGTGATTACGGCTGACACCCCACTCGATCCGACCCTTAAGTACGCCGACTGCGTATGGATTCTACGCTTCGAGCCTGCCTTTGCAACGGCAGGGGGTGTAAATTTACCCAAGATTACCGTGTGTATTGGAAACGACGGCATAAAGTACAAGCAATTGGTAGGCGGAAATGTATGTTTTTTAAGGATATGAACTCACTTCAATGATTTTCAGTTCAAGGGAGAAGGGGCCGACGATCTACGTCAGGATGCTGTTATGGAGCAAGTATTTCAGCTGGTCAACATCATCCTTGACAAGGACAGAGAGACGAAAAGGCGAAATCTATGTGTCAGGAATTACAAGGTTATTCCACTCGCTTCCCAAGCTGGTGTCTTGGAATTCGTGCAGAACACAACCCCACTACAGGCGTGGTTATCCATGGCACATCCGCGGTAAGCTCGTCCGCCGCGGTTAACAGCACAATTTGATAGTCTCCCCAACAGGTATCGGCCTCAAGACATGAAGCCTGCCGAAGCGTCGGCTCTTCTCTCGAGCGTGAGAAAAGAGGGTGGCAATCAAACTTCCTTGCTTCTCAAAGCTTTCGCGGACGTTCAGAAGCGGCTCAAACCAGTAATGAGACACTACTTTACCGAGCTGCACAAAGCGCCGACCGCTTGGTTCGCAATAAGACTGAATTACGCCCGGAGTGTGGCTACAACTTCGATCGTTGGACACGTATTGGGACTGGGAGACAGACACACTTCAAATATTCTCATGGACAATAGCTCGGGCGAGGTTGTCCATATCGATCTAGGCATCGCATTTGATCAGGTATGTTGTTCGCTTATCTCCGCTTTTCCGTTATGCCGATCATCGTACAGGGAAAACTTTTGCCCATCCCCGAGCGGGTACCATTTCGGTTGACGGCGGACATGGTGGATGGGCTTGGGATATCCGGCGTTCAGGGAGTGTTCCAACGTTGTGCCGAGGAGACGCTACGAGTCCTAAGGGCTGGTTCTGACGTCGTCATAACCGTACTTGAAGTGTTCAAACACGACCCTCTACACTCATGGTACATCTCCACACTTCCCGCGTCTCCGCTACCCTCCAATGCATTCTGACTCTGATCCAATAGGACTGCGAGCGATGTCAAGATCAAGAATGCCCAACATAATGTCCAGACCACGGTTTTTGATCCCCTCCGACTCGGTATCGGGATTGATATGGAGAGTAACACCGCGGATGAGGCTGCAGATCGTGCTCTCAGTTCCGTCAACAGGAAACTTGATAAATCGCTCAGTGTGGAGTACACCGTTAACCAGCTGGTTGCCGATGCCATGGATCCTATAAATCTGTCACACATGTACTCCGGTAAGACAGCTTCCGATTTCATGGAGATTAGGAAACTTACAACGACAATAGGATGGGGGCCCCATTTTTAGTTCCTCCGGGTCTTCCAAATCGTTGGTATTAGGCTTGGCCATTAATTCCGCGTAGCTTGAGTGCCCAGGTGATCCGATCCGGTTGCCACCCTAAAAAGGGGCCTCAGAGGGTTCAGCTTTCCACGATGTCTCCCTCAGTTAAATACACCTGTCCTCGCTGCCGTGATTTACGGTTATCGGAATACTCGTCGTCAGATTTCCTCGCCGCGACCAGGTTGGGCAAGGGTTGTAAGGGCTGTGTACCGTACTGGTTTAAGCGGAGTCGATTGCTTTTGCGGAAGGTTGCTTGGGTATGCTGTGAAATGGCGATGACTTTGGTTGGTACAATAGAAAAAATGAGGCTATCGCGTCGGATATCTTCCGTGACCAGTGGACGCTGGCTGAGAAGTTTCCAACCTGGGAAAAGGTTGCGGCGGGCAATCCCTCTTTTGTAGCAGAGCGGGGGTCAGCTGAGTCGAGACCCTGTCAATATTGGGATCATTCTGCCCTTGTTTGGTCCTGGCGCGCATTCAATACCCCAGTTGTTTCCGTTTTCTTCCGCATTGCTTCCGTCCATTAAATAATTCCGATACCGTCCTCCCCCATTTTTTGGTGCGTATAATCCACCCATTTCATTTTTGTATCCTCACCAAACAAGCTTAGTGTACCGTTCTCTTGGGCTCAATAAGCCTCCCACAGACGGCTATTACCTGATCTCCCTTCGATCCAATGACTAACAGTAACGCGGAACCCTAGTGCAGCTTCGCTTCTGTAAATCGTGGTGAATACGGAGATCGATATTTCTCTCTTTTCCAGAAAAAAGGCGCAAGTCTGATTTCATCCACTGCGGGCGAAGATGCTGAAATGATGGACGACTACGAGTCAAACCAGCTGCACGGCCATTTCCCTAAGCGGCTGTGCGAGCTGAGTATTTCAGAAAAAACGCGTTTATCAGGTAACATAAGAAGATACATAAAGTCCCCTGGTTCCCTTCCACGTCATCTAAACCCTTCCCCCCCTAGAGTGCCCCCTTGTCCATGATCAACGATCGTCCTCCTCGTGATGCTCGTCCCCCCACGGAATCCCAAAATGTCACAGACGACACTACACGTGGCATCCATGTTGCTAACCGAGACGGGGATGCTACGGGTAGGGATTTCCTTGGGGAAGGGCTCTCCCAGTTATCCTCATCGGCGCCCCGGCCAGAATACCCCCTCACGAACACAAGCGGGTCAGACTCAAGCTCCTCGTCGCACAGCAAGACATTCGCTGATCCATTACAGTCCTCTGTAAGTCAACGATCCTTTCCTTGTTCACTGTGGATCAATGTCATTCTACTATCTCCAGGGATCTGCATTCTATGAGTCTTTGCGCACATTCCACGATCACCACGTGCCATCTCCTAGTCCTCAAGGCACTCCACATGAAGGTTGGGAAGAGCCTTCCCATGCGTCCACCACGGGACTTTCAAGGACGTTCGCCATGTCCCCTCATGTTGCGTTTCGCATGCGTCACTCGGATGACCTAGTAAGACGTGATGCTATTATTTTCGTTTTGTACCCAGCTAAGGTCCATAGGACACATACGTAGGGCCGTCGGGTGCAACACAGCTACACTTAGGTAGCTCGACCTCTCTTCTTCCATCCCAAGGGAACATACCTACATCCAGTGTGAGTCGCGCCGTCCTTGCCATAGAAATTCACACCCTCATCTTGAATAGACGTTGGGTATGCTTCCACCCACTACCTTCGACGATGGCCAGGTGGCCTCAGCCACGTACTACAATAATATGGAGGTCCACTATGACCATCATGAGTCTTTGACGTCACCTGTTTCGATTCCTCCTTCACTTGGTTCGCACGGCATGAGCGAAGACCCAACCATAAAACTTGCTTTCTCCCATGTCATTCCTCGCCGGTGGGACGATCTTCCCATCACGGGAGCCTATCAGTTCGGGTCGGAACAGTCGCTTGCAGCTGGAGCGCAAAACGAAACCCCTTGTGGAACCGCTCCACTTTTGCGTTCACCCGAAGCGGGACTAAGTCGACCCAGTGTAGTTGGATCTCCATTTCCGAATCCATCACTGACCTCTACACCTGCAGAATTTGGCCTTCATTACGAACAATTAAGGTTGCACCGCATTTCACTGGGATCTGTGATCAGCACACAGAACGACGCCGGGCCGCCGTCGGGATACAGGCTTATCACCTCGGTGAGCTTCTGTGGAGGCTAATGATGATGCAATAATATTGATGGGCCTCCACTTCATTGGTAGGATGATCCCGCTAAAATTATACCATATCTGAGGAGCGGGAAGAGGAAGAGGTCTTCTGATGAAGATGAGGGTATCACTAGGGGCCTTCCGCGTCAACGGAGAAATGCAGCATTACAGGGCTCCGCACAAGATCAGGTGCGTTCGTCAGCGAACTGGTTCGCATGTAAAGCGACCAACCGTCTTTAGCCGATACCACCTCCTGCACCCCCTCGTCGGATCAAAATCGAACAAACGCCTTATGTCTGCGGGAATTCCCAGCATAGCTGGGTTCGGCAAAGCCCAGTTTATTTTACCGTCGATGGACAGCCTGGGATCAAATTGACGGATGCCCTTGATCCTCACTTTCCAGGTCCGGATGGGAGAGATGTTCCAATGTTCCAATACACAGGCGCCGGAAGCTCGGTCTCGTGTAGGCTAAATGTATGCCGGTCCTATAGATTACTATAGCTTTGTTCGCTTAACTCTTTGATTGTCCAGTTCCTAGGATATTCCCCTCGATCATCTCAGGTGGGAGGAATGATTTCTCCTGCACCTTAGTCCGGTGGATTGCTAACTCTTGTCCAAGATCACTACCGTCGATCACAAGCGGGCTCACAACCCTAGAACTAGGAAAAAGTTGGCGTTTGAGGTGGCAAAACGCATAAAGCGTTATGCCGAAGACTCGAAGGTATGTAGAACTAGTACTTTGGAGACCTCATCCGCTGATTGGTACGATAGGTTGGTATTGGTTACGAGAAAATGGTTTTGGTGAAACTTGTTCATGTCTCGAAAGCATCCTGGCAGCCGGAAATTTGGTATGACCAGGAACCCGTCAGCGATTCTTAGCGAAAAAATATACCCATGTCACTGTATACACATTTTTCAGTAAATGGGATTCGGTGATTTGACTTAGGACAGCCGTGACGGCGAAAGCCGAGCCCCGAGGCCGGATATTTGTGGTTGTTTGTGGGGGGTCGATCTCAACATTTCGAGTCAAGCTCGTCCACGCTAATGGACAGCGTCACAACTTATGTGCGCCCCTGCACTATTCACAACGCCCAGCTGTTACCTATAGGTATGTAAGGATATTTCAAATGACAGGACGCGTCTCTACACGTGCCATCGTCGTGGCAGGTCTGAGTCTCGGGGGGTTTTTATGGTCGGATCACGCTTGTCAGTAGGAGGATTTCTTGTATGGCCATAAGGTACGTACGTATTGGAATATTCGTTGTCGTTCGTCTCGCGCTTATCAACACATCTCGCCTTGAAATCGTTCGTAACTTCGCAGATTTTGCATGTCAGTTTTGGGGTCGGTCCCTAGTTCAATTGAGTATGCATATGCACTGGGAAACCCCTTGTTCGTGCGTAAGGCTTAAGCATGTGATCGCCCATCAGACGGGTTACACCCAACCCCTCATCGTCGTTGACCCCATTTGATTGTGGTGGTCACCGGCCGTCGATTCCATACACCGAGTGTTAGTTCCCTATTTCGCGTCGCTCGTTGTTGCTGGGGTGCCTGAGTACCATATGGGCACTTCACGTAGTGGTCATCCTAGTTATCATTGCTTGACCGTCGACGCTGGGGTTACGACGTATGTTTGTCTCCGATAGACATCGCGGATCATCTCTCACTGGATAATGTTGGATCGACGGGTGCCTCGTTCCCTAGGGTACGTTTCTCTATTCCCGTGCTTTTCGGAGTTCCTGGCTTGTACAGTGTAGCGCCTCGTTTATCGGAGTGTTGCATAATATCACGTTTGGCATTCTCGTGATCCCGAGGTCAGTCCATCGGCCGATGTCATAAGAATTGGAGTGGTCGTTCTTAGAACAGGTAGCCTAGGCGAAGAGGGGGTATCGTATCGGATCACGTCCCCCGTCTCAATCAAATCCATAGAGCGCTGCACTGGAAGGTGTATCGATGGCACGTCCATTGTGTCTTTTTACTTGAGCGGGTACCTGGTATCATCTCGATT
>Ga0307512_10002691_pt1 | contig 21852 bp, 18 predicted proteins | sample 14_EM_MG_FD_200267 | JGI IMG/M metagenome (GOLD analysis project Ga0307512, IMG submission 200267) | Populus trichocarpa ectomycorrhiza microbial communities from riparian zone in the Pacific Northwest, United States - 14_EM | ecosystem: Host-associated > Plants > Roots > Unclassified | place...
TTTATATCATGATTTATGACCATCGGCCGCCAGATATCTGCAGTCCGGTCAGATCTTTGTCCACCATATCTGTGACCGGCCTGGGTCAGTAATCTACTGGCCGCCCATTTTATAGTCCGGTCCAGATCAAGGGTGAATCTGGCCGGACTGGCCGATTCGGAACACTGTGCCTACAGCAGAATGATGAAATAAGAATCGTCGACGACGCAACATCTGTCTGATGACCTGACTGATACCGAGATACTGTACGTGGGTTACCAGTGGTAAGAGATGGTGTCAGAAATCAAGACAGCCTGCAGAGCTGGACCTACCCACGAAGGCTCGGAAGACCGCAAGTGGCTACATACCTGGTAAGTATATCTATTTTAGGAAACATCCCTACGGTAGATGATAGGGAGATAGTGAGAACTACGGGATGGTAACGGGACGGTTTTCATGGGCTGTCATCTCATTCGTGAACAGGATTTGGGATGCTTGAAATACGGCATCCCGGGCGGTATTGGACGGGATTCCGTGTCATTTCGTATCATTTCGTGTCAAATCACCAAAAACGCCCGCCGAGTCAGAACGGCTCCTCTGATTCAATATCGGACACGTGAGACTAATAGAACCTATCAAGTAGATCATTTGACGTCTAACAAGCATCCTTATCGGACTGATATTCATAGAGTTGGCGTGGGTGGATGGTGGGGGGCTTAGCAGGGTGAGAATTCCGTCAACTCGCACCATCCACCCATGTCAACTCCACGAATATTTGTCCGATAAGGATGCTTGTTAGACGTCCAATGATCTACTGGATGGGTTCTATTAGCAATGCGAGTCTGATCTCAATTTGAAAAAGCCGTTCTTACTCGGCGGCCAATTTTGCGTTTTTTAAGCGGTAGGTACGCGGTCGAAATAATCTCGTCCACATACCGCGTTTTTGGATGTCCGTGAGAAATCCCGTCTTGGCACTTGCACGGGACGGTTTTTGGACGGTAATCCTGTCCCGCTTTCATCCCGTGGTTCACACTACAGGGAGGGAAGGCACCCCTGCTTGACACCATCGGTATTTAAGCATAGCGATACTGATCAAGTTCAGAGAAGATCGGCGGTATGCGACGACTATGAACCCTGCTGGGAGTGAAATCTACCATCAATGACAGGGGCCAAGACGAGATTCTCCAGCACAAATTGCCACCTCGTTTCACCGAGATCACTCAGACGAATTCGGAATGTGACTTACGCCACCAACTGACTATAGTTCCAGCAGGGTGCAAAGAACTGCTTCTACAATCTCCACTGTTTCTACCATCTCCACTGCTCCTACCTCCATCATATATAAACCAATCATAGAAGAAACCTTCTGTAGATAGGCTTCTACTTCCATATATCCACCGAACAGAGAAAAACCAATTTGTTTTCTCTGCATATGTAAATCTTGGACTGTTTTTACTATTTCGCGGATGCCGGCAGGGATATTTGATGTCAAAGAGACGCCAGCGCCAAAACTGAAAAACTGACGGTCATTGGCAATACGAGCGAAGCAACAATAATAAAGCGGGGCATGATATCTGGTTACGAGACAAGCCGCCGCGATCGCCCGGGTCTCATTGGTTACTTCTGATGAAGACGAAGGCTCTTAATCTATCTAAAAGTGAAACAAACAATGCAAGTCAGCGATCACTGTGGAGATCGCTATCAGTAGTGATCAGAAGTGCTAAGGAGAGAGGGGCAAAGAGACGGGTGGCAAGAGCTAGATTTCGTGTGGGTGTATCGGGTGACTCCCAAGTTCTAGACTTGTCTCGCACCATCCCTCTCATCGCAACGCTAAACCACACGAGGAATGAATAAAGTGGTTAGCTCGCCAGGAGAGTAGGTGGCTGGGCACGAGACAAGTTCTAGACCTCGTTCTAGACCCTAATGCAATAACATTGGTCGACGATGGATAGGTTTTTAATACATTATAATAGAAAGTTGTGGTTGGAGTGAAGATATGTTGAATGACAGCTGCCATTAATTAATTGCATGATATTTTTTAGTGAAGTGTTTAACGAATAATACTCTCATTATAAATGAAACGTACCGCCACAATTCCGTCAATCTTCCGTGCAATTACTCCAAATTTAATCTGTTGTCTACATGTACCAGGCACCGAAAACCCCGAAAATAGCTGCAGCCCCCATAACTGGCAAAGGAACAGCCTCCCAGATCGCAGCAGCAACAAAAGTCACTGGTGTGGTCGCAGTTGCGCCTTTAGTGAGAGTGGGTACTCCAGTGGGAGTCACCACCACCATTTCGGTTGTCTTGGTGTGGGCAATGTCAAATGTGGTGGTGGCTGTGTTTGTCCCTTGAGGAATATCGAAGGTATCGGTATTTATGAACGTTTGGGTACGAGTGTTGGTTATGTCAAGAGTTACCGTGTTGATACCGCCCGTACCTGTGCATATCTCGCCCACAGGACAGCACCCTTCGTTTGGTGCGCAATAAGAACCAGCAGAGCAGAAAGTGCCATCTGAGCAGCATACACTACCAAAGGGCATGCACTTAAAGTGGCAAGGTACTAACGGTGAATTAGACACAGCTACCCAATATAGTCAGATGCTACATACCCAATTCACCACAGGATTCCTGACGACGAGCAAGTTGAGCTCCAGGAAGCACGGGTGAGCTTCCCACAAGTTTTATGCTAGAATCCGCTCCAACGAATGCTACAAATAGGGAGATTATGAGCATTTTATGCGCCATGGTGGATGAACCGTAATAGCGCAGTATTATGACGAGAGTACAAGGCCAGAGTATGGATATGTTGAGTGAATGGATGTCAGGAATGTGCAGAAAATACTTTTGGCAGTTGAGAATATTAGAGAAAGTAAAAGGATATCGCGCAGGAATATATAATCCACTAACACTTGACCAATCTCTTGGGCAAAGTGCTGTTGGTATCTCTGGCGGCTGTGCATCAACACTTGGAGTCAGTGCTCCACAGTTGGCAGGGAACGCCACCTACATGCTTACCCGAGTTAAGGCTCCATATGATTTTCACCCTTAACAACCGAAGTATATTCCCCTTATCAAAGTGCGCAATCAGACAACATGCGTCATCACCTCACGTGCAACTGTTTCTCTTGCAGCAATTATGGTTTCGTACAATCGCCATCAACCATCTTTTGTCTACCATCCCATACAGGTTACCCCCGAAACTGCTCAGCCATAGTTGTTCCAAGTCGACTGTATATGTGTACACCTACTATCATTAACCTGAGCAGAACACGGCTGCCTATCCCTATAGAATGCCCGATTTTATAGACCACAGATCGACCCGAACGCCGTGCATTATACAAGGCTGAGAGTAGTCAGTGGTCAGGCTGTAGCTGACCTTCCTAATGAAATGCAAGGATGCATAGATCAACACCGAGTTATTCCAATTCCTGAAGCCTCGTCGAAAATGCTTGTGCCATTGAACAGTTCGTACTCACAACTTTTCTCTGCAGCGCTTAACCAGTTCATTAAAGCATTACTTGGTGCTGATCGCTGTGTATTATTTTCATACATCAGTGCTTGCAACCCACTCTGGGCAACAGGCGTTTCCGCACGGTTCACCGTCGTCCTGAGCGGGGAAGCCGAATGGTACCGTGGCTTTCTCCAGCTGCTATCGTGCCCGATCGGAAGTTTCTGTTCGAAGTAATCTATAAGTTTACTTGAAGAGTTAGAGGCAAAGAAGGGGACATGCCAGAGTGTTAAAGTGGAAGCACCCAAATGTGCCTTCCCCCTGATCTGTTTCAATGCTTATCCCTACCGAATATGATTCCACAGCCGCTCAGCCTCTACGCTAAAATGCAATAACCGGGTTTTGTCCATTGATAGGCAGACACCAAAATCTGCATACCTCAGCGGTGTCTTATACTTTCGGAGGCACCGAGAAATGGCACATCAAAAAGCAAACTTTAGGCAGGGGTTGGCAAGTATGCTACGTTTGTGTGACCTATTTCACAGTGTTGGTGGTGGAAGTGAACCGATGGGAAGCTACGATCAGCGTCTGTGCTTCTGTAAGAAGAAAGCGCCCGCTTGCTCTCATATATCCCATTCTAGCATAAACTTATTGAAATATAGTGAATTTAGCCAACATTCTCCTACGGTTCACAAAATAACAATTAGAGAAATGGTTATTGCAATATCAAACCCTATGTTGAAATACTGATTGCTAGAAGCCTTGTATATTCTAAACTACTGGAGTTCGTGTGACCTTAAATACGGCGCTCAGAGTATGCCTTGTCCGCATGCATGCGCACTCAGCTGGCATCTCCAGTTGAGTCTGGAACGACCATGATCATGATCCCCATCAGCCCAGCTGAAGCCCATAAGCCGTACGTCAGGGAGGCGGTGCATATATGCAACACCCTAAACGAGTAGGAGGGCGAGTGACTTGCGACTTGGTGAAATTTTTTCAAATTTCAAATTTATATAGCGAATAGAATGTGGGTTGAACGTTAGTTCCGGATCCAACTGCGATTGTCAGGTATCAGGAACAGTATCACGTAGTGGCTGAGACTCTGGCTTGACTGCACCGCACACGAGTTTAGCCTTGGCAGAGATGGTAGCTTTGTTTGGCCACTCTGAGCCTCGGAAGGTGTATTAGGGTGCATTAAAAAAGCATTAAGCGTATTAAAAGTGCATTAAAGCGTACTTCCAATTAATCGATGCGTAAAATAAATTTACTTTTAAAATATGGTTTCACGCATTTATTGTAACATATGCTTCCTGTAATAATCATTGAAACCTTATGTGATCCCACCAATGTCACTAACGTAAATAAAATAAGTGATTTGGTGCACATTATATAGCTATATACAAGACTAATTGAAATACTATAGGACTCCATGGTCAAAAGTTGAAGTGTCATTGAACGCTGTTTCCTTTCGCATTACGTTCTTCCTTGTCGTCCATGGTATGAAGAACTATGGTGATGAAAATCAAAATTCTTGGCATCGCAACTTTAGTGCAACTTACGAGGAAAACAAGTCTGGGAGATTCTTCTAAGATTATTTTAACTTCATGCCTCGATGTAGGCAAACCACTTACATTACCGCATCAACAAAATCAGTGAATAAGGCTTGATATTGCGAACACAGGTTATCATTCATTGGATCTCAGCCTTACTTACTCTACAGCAATGCCACATCGGCACATCCAATACGATTGCGTTCTCTCGCAAGCACCTTGGCAAGTTTTCTCGTGCCCAGCGTCCTGCGGCTGAGCACGAGGAAACTGGGCACGAAAAAAAACAAAAGTGTTCCTTATTTGCTTCTTTTCGTTATTCTTCCACAACTCCCAAATGCAGATTTTCCTGAGTATTGCGCTTGCCATGAATTACGCACATACTGAGTACGAATCAAAGGAACAGATGCGGTCGGTCGTATTCGTATTCGTCAACCTTGCGGAGATCCCCTCCTGAGGTGTTTGTGGTTTGATGGAGACCGATTATCCTCCTATATTTGCTAGTTCGTGTAACGTGGCGTAGTCGCTGCTTTGTTGTGGATCACAATGTATTTCGTAGAGAGTAAATGTTTGTGGCGTGTACCTTACCATCATGCGATATCACTCATATATAAGGTAGTCCAAGACGAATGCGTACGTACTCATCTATATATGGATACCGCTGGTTACAATCAGCCCGTATCAGTACTACAGTAATCTGGTAATCTCCCGTATGAGGTATCATCTCGTATCAGTACCAGCCTGTAAGTCGATACGAACACTGAGATCTATTTATGCAATATCGAAAAAAAATTGCATTTAGAGTAAAGAGCGGCAATAACTAGCGGTAAGCTGCCTCTCACAAGCGGAAACAGCTATGTAAGTCTATGCATGTGCGGAAAATCTCAAATGCACGCTCCACCTGTCCACCCGGGTGTGCAGTGACTAAGTGCTGTTGAGAGCAATCACTAATGAGAATGAAACATGCTGACTGTCTATCGTGCAAAGAAAAATAAACCAGAAATAAATACGAAAACAAGTCATACCTGGAACGAAGCTCGACTCAGGCCAGAGGCTCGCGGGGAGATAGGCACCCTAATCTCGTACCCGCCTTAGCTCCCGCCTTAGCTCCAATGGCTTTCGGGCTGATAGTTCGGCTGGGATCGTTGCCACTTTCTTCCGGCTGCCAATGGGGTGTTTCTTGGATCACGTTCAACTTCGGTAAGCTATAGCCATTGCATCTCTATTACCTAGTCAGCGGTATCCCGACGTTGCCATCTCCAATTGCGTCTATATAACCCATACAGCATATGCAGTTGATAATATCCGCCTTTCAAGCAAGTGGTTTCCAGTTGGGAATGTTGTTATCTCAATGTGATTGACAATAGAGAGTTTTCAGTATTCCTCAGGCCCTGAGACAATGGTACCGAAGTTGTGGATATGATGCTGAATCAATAATTCTAAGGGAGTCTGAGCTGTGCTTTCCGTGCCATTTCCCAATACAATTACATCTGGGAGGCGCCCGTTGTATGGTAAAAAAGACATCGGAAGATGCTGGATCTTGTTTCGGTGCCTTTATGAAAGTTCAATTATGGTTTACAGTGTATCCTTCCAGTAGATGACTTTTTGAGAGCGCTGGACTCCAACCCATGGTGCGTTAACCTACTGCTGTACTTTAAAATGGTGCCTTTTCAAGACCAGGAACCCTACCAAAAGTGTCTTTATTTGTTTAGCTTTTTAACCATCTTCACCTAAGGTATATCATATGTGTGCCATTCTTTAGTTGTGTGGGGCTGCAAATGATACCTTGAATGGTATTTTTGCCTATAATTGCTTCGATTGGGTGCTCACCTCGCTTCCCGTTGCAACACCCTTGCCACCCCACCTTCCACAATCACCATGCTAAACCGCCGCCGCTGCGACAAACCCCACCGATGCCACGCCACTGCCGCAGCCACTATCACCAACTGACCTAGACTGCACAAACACCGCCGCAGCCACCATCACCACCTGACCTAGACTGCACGAACACTGCCGTGGCCTCAAGAAGAGAATAGAGCACAGCGGGCAAGAGCTTCAAGGAGGAACAGGCAGTGGCGCAAGTGTTAAACGAGACCACAGGTAGTCAGTGCCTTCTGGGGTGACGATGACCTTTACAAATTTTGAAAACTAACAGCACAGAAAGACGCGCGAAGGCAGAAAAAGAAAGGCAACATGGTAAAAAAGCTTGGGAAGATTTTAAAAGGCACAGGTACTGGCAGAAAGGCACAGTGAGAAACGGTACTGCATAGAAACACCCTTAGAAATGCACTGCATAGTTCCATTTCTTCAGTGCCTTTGCTCTCATACAAAACAACTCCTAATCCAATTCTTGCACTTAAATGCGCTCTATTTTTGGTTTAGGAAAAGGCATTGTTCGGGGCTTTTTCCGATGTCTTTGAAGATTTACCGGTTATCATCAACGTACGGAGTAGGTGTAGACATCTTATCGAACATAGAGCATGTTTTGACAATCCAAACTTCCGTAACAAAATCCCGAGTGAGAATCCATGACCCAATTCTACCACGGAAAATGAGTTTTTCGGGATGTCCAGGATACCTGCCCATATAGCACCTTGACTGTCCAGTACCCTGATAATGTATCGTCGGGAGTGTCGGAATATTGTGTGCGATTCAACGTAAGTTTCTGTCATCACTGCCCCCCCACTCACTGCAACGCTTATTCATTCATTGATTTTGGCATTTGCTTTCCCTTAACATCGTTTTCAAACTTCCTTATTTCCCATTTGTTAAACTCTAGCAGTTCCATCTAGAATTTTGAGCGATTCCAGCCTTTGACTATCGTCAGGGAGTTAACCCCGACATTTTTCAGCACTCTGCGGCGAAGAACAATTAGCACTGTGTTGCGTGCCATGGGTAAAAAGCGAAGGGTGATGTCTATTCCTTCCCTGATTTTTGATATGTGCTTGCTATTGAAGTCAGCCCCCAACCATCTCAACTCTATCGTCATTCGGCAAAGAGCGGCCATAAACCTACAATTACCCACTCTCGACAATGAGAATGAAAAAAATGGCAAAAAAGAATCATTCCTCCCCAGCAGGGAATTGAACCCTGGTCTCCCGCGATGCTATCAATGACAGGCGGAAATACTAACCACTATACTACTGAGGACTGTATGCATATTAACCTAAATATTGTGTAGTTCCAAACAAAAAAGCAACGATAGCGCGGTCTTCAGGCTAGTATCTTGGCGAACCAGGATCACGGCTGACGTACATTACGTACTAAATAGCATTACTCGAGAACGAAGTGACTTGGAAAAATTGGCTGTGAGAAGAACAGATCAGAACTAGAGTTGCAAATTTATCGCACCGTACTTGTCCAATGTTTCAATCTTGGGATAATCCAGCCCCTGGAAAACGTATTATCTATGGAATTGTGGGTAGTTACTTACTCCAACGTACTAATTACGTATGTTGATGTCCTCCGGTTTTGCCAGTTGGGATATCGTTTACTTGCGAGCTAAAAAAGTTACATGCAATGCTAGGGAAGGAAGGAGATGAGGAATACCTCCGCCACCTCCGCGACACTGCCACTATTGCTCTCCTATGTGTCCGTCAACTATAGTTACAATATGGTGAAAAATATCTTAACATACACTCCGCCGATACAAGGTATGTAGGGTGGGCATTTCCTTTATTACTAACTGAAAATAAATGCAAACTGGGAATTGATATGACGGTAGTAAATACGGTTCCGCGATATAACGTGATGAAGCGCTATCAACGGCTGCAGGCAAGACAGTACTAAAAGGAGCCTGTATACGCAATCGTAAATATCCCCCACCTGTATCCAGCTGAATCACTTAAGAAGTACGGAAATGTTTTTTGCAACGATCGACGGTTTCGGTGGACTAAATTATTCATTTTTTTGTTCTATTGCATTGTTGACTAAGGATTTAGCCCAAAGGCCGTCGCGACTAAGGTGGGTACTAGACATAGCAATAGGCTTAGTATGGTACTTGGTTCTCTGACTACTGCGGTCTTGATACAGCTCTCGGGCAATCTCGGGCTTGGTAAGGTACTTGGTTCTCCGATTACTACGGGCTTAGTACAGCCCTCCAACTACCGCAGTCGTGATTCAGTAATCAGTTTTTTACCTCCGGCCTGAGTGGTACTTCGCTCTAGGTATGATATCTTTCTTATTTAAGTGTATCTTATTCTCTCATTGTACGATAGACAATTCAGCATCTGTCATTCTCTTTGTTGATTGTTCTTAACATGCGGGCAATTGGTTCTAGGTGCAATTGAACGTATGAGGAGCCATAGCTTCCCGGTAGCAGCGCGACACTGCGCCCGGTGACCTTCTTCAATGAGTAGTAGTATCCATTCGTCGGCGGGTGGCTTGTACGTCGTGTCCCCTTGCCACGATCATAATTTCATGATTTATCACTCAATAACATGATATTTTACTACGTTATAGGCTATAAGTTGAATTTTGTCTATCTAATCGATGCCCAATCAACCGTAAATGTACGATCTACTATATGCATACGTATACACACTTATTGGTACCCATCACTCTGAGCCGTATTTGTTACAAGCCTGTCTCTATCGGCATATAAGCCGTTGTAACGAGATCATATTGTATTCAACCGCTTGCGGTCTTGACATACATTTTCCTCCTTTCCCTGCCACTCATCGAAGCCCGCAAAAGGATTCAAGCAAAGTCGTGAACCCCCCTATCCCCTCATCCCCAATGCTGTTGTAACGAGTGATGATTCACGATCATGTCTCATTATGTTTTCCCCGGGCTGATGAAGAGATAGTATTGTCTGCGGAGCATATTCTACAAGATAAATTTTACTTAATAAGTTTATAATTATTCCTTGTAATCTCTTCTATCACCCTTATAACATCGAAACGCAGAGCTCGCAACAAAAGTACCAAAACTACACTACCAGGGATTCCCGCATGGTCACCCACTGCAGTACTAACCTGGCGATGTTATGCTTAGATATGGCTGAGCGGACGGGAAGCCTCGTATTCATAACTCTATGACCGTAGTTGTTGAACTTAGGTGTTTTGGGTTTGTATTGATACGGGCGTCGGAGGTGGATGTATGTTTCGAATGGGACCGTCTCCAAACAGTTACAGGCAACTGTTCAACGACTAGCATACCCCCAGCGCTAAGTTAATGAATTGCCGAAGCGCCATAAAATCGTGTAGTTTAGAGAAATAATAAAAATGATACCAACACGGGAGCATACATTCTTACTAGCTGCTGTTGAACGAGATGCTATGCAACACGATCAATGAAGTTGGACGTCTGATGTTGTATATATATTTGCTGTAGCCGATGATAATCGGTGGTGATTGCATCTTATGATGCCAAGCTAGCGGCACCTAAATATTTTCTGCTACATGACTCCCGGAGACACCCGAAAATTACCTCACTCCACAAGTCACCAAATCCTTTCACATGTTGGCTCCTATCAGTTGGATCATTTTTGTTGTCATTTACTATTATATGGCACTTCAATTAGTTAACTTAGCATCAGGGTTAGGTATATTAACCGTGAATGTTACTTGATACTATCTGGAGAAACTCCCTTTCGAAACCACCAGACGATACGAAATGTGTGATTGGAACATAGATCGTGCTGGTCAGTATCCAACCAAATTCTGGGTTAGCCGTCGATTTTTAGCTACCACTGAAGCAAACGTTCACATAAATGCGCGAGAATCTCGTCCTCGAGTAAACCAGCAATTACCGCAATCGGGCCATACTGAACCAATCTGAACGTTGTATGCCAACTGGGTAACAGCTCAGCCACAAGCTCTATCTCAAGATGATCTGCTACAATATTTCGGTGGCATCGCTGACTACGACTCCAGCACTTGAGGTTACATGTACATGGCAAGGGCGTTCGGGGGTCCATCATCTATTGTCACTCGATGAATTAAATTTTTCAAAATATTTTTTAGCCGTGCAAATAAAGAAGCTTAGACGCCACCCTGATTCCACCTAAAGCTGAACTTGTCTGTATGCCGATACCGGAAGCTGAAGACTAAAACAAACACGGATGGGCAGTTCGGACCGCTCTTTGCACGGTGGATTGATTACCCATCATATTTTGTTAGCGTGATCCATACAACGCCGATGTCGTGCCTCACATTTAGCCATGCGGGTTTGGTAGCATATACTGTCATTATAATGTGAATCTCGGCGAATCATTGCCCATTGGAATGTGATTCTGGTGGTATACTCCCTGATATTTTTCGTAATAAGCTATTGCCGTTAACCAATGCATACTGCACTTCCGGACAGCATCTTCGATGTATTAATCAGCAAAGAATATCCTCGCGAGATTTATCCGGAGATGCCGGCATATTCAGTGATGGAATCCCTTCACACTCAGAACTATAGTGACAGACGGTATTGTAGCCAGAATCTGCACCTGAGGAGGACAATGCCCAGGTCGATCTCCCCTTCAACTATATGGATTCAGTCGATACCAGCGCGATCTTGAGGTCGGCGATTCTAGAAGCGAACTTTGGGTCGACCCTTCATAACTTCCATCGGAGAAAAACTTCGGAATTACAGACATAGCTACCAAAACCCATGAAAGTCCACCAAACCCTAAGCGAACGGGAAAACAATCAAAAGCGTAGCACAAGCGTGAAGATGGGTTTTCGCCGGATCTCCCCGGACTCACCACGTCAGGAACATGTGCACACTTAGCTCATTAACATTCGACTGTGTACGGCACTTATGAACTACGCTAGAATGGGGATAGGTATTGTCAGCCCGCAAGTAGAGTAAGTTCGTGACCAGAAGCGAGCTATGGAAAGTGTAGGATGTTTCTGGTGGCGCGCTAGTGAGCCGCATGCTGCGCTAGCTCAGACGACAGGCCGCTGCCAAGCACTACTTAGCGAGGTATGCTGCGAACCACGGGATGGTAGCAGGGTCCGTCATCCAATCCCGTGACAGTACTTGGGATGCCAAAACTCTAATTTTGCGTGAGATTCCTATCCGTTCTCATCTGGTGGTGTACACTACTGTTGAGATTGAAGCTAGTGTGCCACAGTGCTAACCCAACTCCACGTACTTCCTGTCCTAGCCCCTCTCATGCCTCCGCATTCATCATCCTATTTCTGCGCTAAGCCCTCATCCATACCTCCGTCCCTATCCATACCGAATGTATCCGAAAACGATCATTGTTTAACGGGAAATGATCTACCTAATGAGCTCTGTCAGCCTGTCATGTCGGATCTTAATTTCGCCGTACTGATCTTACGCGTCAGCAGTTTTTAACCATTTGACACTAAATATCGTCAAATACCGCCCCGGATTTCGGTTTTTGTCATTCCAATTCCGTTATAGGATAAGACGAGTGACCCTGAATCCCATTCTGCTGCAATCCCGTAGTTCGTGCCAAAATGGAAGAGGGGAGGGGAGTGGAGAGTGTGTATGTATCTAGTAAACTCAGCCGGCGTCTTTATATCTGAATGTGTCGAAACTTTCGAGTCATAAGTACACCGTTGTTAGTATGTACTCGCACTTCCGTCATTATTCTTTACTTCTTTCTACTGTAGCTGGCTGTTATACTACAGGAAGAAGCATCACCCGGGGGTGAGATTGATGATCGAAAGACACAGTGGTAGAAAACTATCTTACAATGCGTACGATTATCTTGCAGTTGGAGTGCCCGGGTAACAGAATGCCCCAATTCTAGCTGTAGTCGGTTACACATAGCCAGGGCTGGGTGCAGATGCTTTACTTTAGAGACGACGATGACAAGAGCGTTTTGGAGAAACTATTGTGGCATATCCTCAGCAATGATCCTTCGGATATGATTGGACCTCTCCGGATGTGGTTGACTCAGTAGAGTACAGTCCGGTTCAGCTGGAAGGGCAGGTTATACCAAGCCACTGACTGCTATTCTTGAACTGGACGATCCTTGTGCAGACTAGCCCAATTGCGATCAATTGTATTACACTGGCCACATGTCTTCTACTCCCATGTTTGCCTGATAATAATTACTGTTGAGATCAATCGAGTACGAATAGAGATATTGAATTGACTATCTTACAAAAGTGATTGTCTAAAGAGCAAAGAGAGAGATACAGGGATATATAAATGGGAAAGGAGAGACCATACTCGGCGAAGCTCGGCGAAGCCGAGTATCACATCTGGAGACCGACGCCGAGCATCACTCCCGGGGTTAGACCTCCTCCTCGGCATGGGTGATGGTGGCGGCCCATGGAGGCTATAACCCACCGGCCTCATGCCCGCAACCTTAGGTCGATGGGGGCTGTAAGCCCCGAATGCCACAGGAGCCATCGGTCCAAATCCCATGTTAACAATTACTGTCATTATGTTGATTTTCACTGGGCACCGCCTCTGTTGCCACTCCAGATAATAACACCGTATATACATCGATTCGCAGCGCAAGATCATCATGCTACAAAGTTCTACATCCTTATTATACAAACCCTAACCCTCGGTTCGTAGTTGCTTCTAGTCGGTTCATAGCAGTGTAACCTCGGTCCACCGCTCTTTTCTTCCGACAATATCGTGTGCTGTCAAAACTGTGTACTGTATGATTTTACTCGTCCAGCCATGTAGTAGGTATCCATTAATCAGTTCGCATCGAATGCCTCGAAACTCGAGAAGTCGGTATCCGCAGTAGTCTGCATAACATAAGGATGAATATTAGATGGAGAAAAGAGAAACGTTTGGCTATGATGATACTGAATGATAAAGTTTCGATTATCTTTATGCTGCATGGAGCTTCTTGCTATATAATCAACTTTCGAAGATATGTATCTATTTCACCCTACTAGATTCTATTATCACCCCCAAAATGTAGTCTAGAGTGAATGCAATTTTTCCCGGCCTGCATCTCTCAAGATATGCAGGCTGGGCGGCGAGCTTTGCTAGTGCCTCCAGGCTTATGTCAACAAAGCCGGCTTCAGGTTTGCAAAATCGGGGCTCGGCTTGGCCTTCTGAAAAGCCTGTTAAAGCCCTACGACCGGTGGAGCCGGTTCCGAACACTGCCCCTACCCTCATGTTGCACTGACCGTCAAGCCGGTGTAACATTCTATCACATTTCTGCCACATGATGACTTTACAGTGCTTGTAATCTTCAAACAATTAGCACTTTGCGTCCGCCGTTGAAGTAGTGATTCTGATGATGACACAATTAAGTTGCTGTATTTTACATACCCTGTTGATGATAATCTCAGAGTGGAATAATTAATTTTTATGCCCACATTGCAGTGTTCTCAACCGTCTCGTCCGTCCAAGGGCAAGACGGAGACGGTGCCGTCCGTCCGAGTTTGGACGGGGACGGACGGAAAGAACGGCCGTCAACTGGTTTTTCACTGTCCCCGGTCGTCAACGGTTGACATCCATGGATATTTCGCAAAGTACATAATAATATTCATATAAAACTACAATTACCCTGACTGTGAAGCAAGATCCTTCAGCATCTGCTCCATCCGCACAATGTCTGACCCCGTTGCTCCAAAGAACAATTTATTGATTTATAACACTTACCGCGCGCTCTCAAGCCTCAATTGCTAATCATCTAAATATATCCTCTAACCGCCCGATAACGGCCGGGGACGGTGGATGACCGCCGATGACGGCGTCATGCCGTCATTTATCTGCTAGGACGGGACGGACGGATTTAGTGCCGTCCCGTCCGTCCTGGCGTGATCTCAGACGGCACTACCGTCCCCGGCCGTCGGACGGGACGGTTGAGAACACTGCCACATTGAGTCCAAAAGATACAAAAACACCGGTGGCCGCAATATGACACAGTATGATCGGGCACTGGGCATTTGGTGATATGCTAAGCACGATTCCTCGAGTCGCCGATGCAATTGATATGTCTAAGGCAGGGTCAGACCAACATCTCCTCAGAAATCCTTCGATATGAATGGAAGCGGGTATTATCATACTCTAGATAGAGTGAATGCAGTATGATTAAAACAAAATTAAATAAACAATCCATCAAATGTATATACTACCGTACATAAGGGTCGGACTATCATTATATTTATTTGTCGGCTACCTAGAAACGCTAGTCTAACCGTAACCCCAATGAAATCACTCTTTTGTAAATGGTACAGTACCAATCATCGTTAACCAGGTAGACCACCATACTAACCGCGCCATGCCGATATGGTTCACATTGAGCATCCGGAATACACCAGTCTCAGTGAACACAATACAAAAAATTCCAGCCACATCCACAACAGCGCGTATCGCAAGTTCCATGCCTCCAGTTCTAAGCCCAGCGTTCCATAGGTACAGCGCGGGGCAAATCAGAGTAGATAACACAAAACACGTCACACCCAGCAACGGCCCCACAATTCTGAAACATAGGAAAAGGGGGAGACGATGATAACTGCGTTGAATATGCAAATCGCCATGCCGATATAAACGCCACGTTCGGTAGTAAGTCATAACTACTGCGGGCAACGTTGCAATCACTCCAGCCAGTATTAGGGCTAATCCGCATGATTTGAGCCATTGGGGGGACGCTTGGGCAGGTTGCAAGCCTAGCCACGCTCGTGTGGTGTCTCGGAAAACCCAGCATAACCATGCTACACCATATGAAGCGATAACGGCTGATGATCGTACACATGCAATTCCTTTGCAAGCTATGATATGCGTGTGAGTAGATGAATGCCACGTCACAGTGAATTCTGCGTTCTGGACTCCGGTGCCTGGAATGCGATAACTGCCTGGACGGAAGTCGTAACGTCCCACCTTAAGCCCAAATATATCGGCGGTAATTAGGGCTGCAAGGGGCGTTATGTTTGCGCCAGTACACACCAGCACAATCAATCCGAGCCTGACAATTAAGTGGAAGATGTTGAAAAGCAGGTTTCCCAATGAGGTTTCGGTAATCGGGCCACCGGTACCGGCACGCTTTCGAATGAAGTCCAGTATTACTACAGGTAGTTCGTTGGGTTCATTGCAGAAGTCAATCCTTTCAGGCCCATTGACAGAACTGATTACGATAGATAGTGGGCTGGAATAGGCATCAGCCAGCTGTGCAGCATACATCAGAAGTGCGACCAGCCCGGTAACTGTTCCGGGGGGATAGGGACGCAAGTCGTCATGTTCTTCCATAGGAGAGTTATCCTCACTCCTGGAAGACATCTGGATGATATCGAGGTGTTTTAGTGATGTGTTGTCTTGTTTTGAAGTAGGCCTAGGCTCGTTGCACAGTGGTGTCTCGGTGGAGTCTGGCTGATTGAGGTTTTCCAGTGATGAAAATGCAAGCTCCGGGCAGGCCAAAGCCGCGCAATAAGCAGTCACTAGAGGGAAGAAAGAAGAACAGATTGATGCGTTGGAATCTGACGTTCCCCAGTCCTCAATCTCTATAGTTGCCGCATAATTTGTTGCTGCAAATAATCAGCATGTTCAACATTTTGGTGGAAAACACACAAACCTTTCTTGTAACACCTAATTTGCCCCGAAGTCAATTGTTTCAGATCTTCCAAGGCGTTTGCCACAATATCATTCCAAGCGTTGGAGTCCATAGAACTATTGAACTGCTGTATAAGCTCCGCCACAACCGAATCAAGGTCCATCTGTGCTTCTGTCATCAACCATTCAAGGACAACAATCGATGACCGCACATGAGGAAATTGACCATTTCGCATGGGTGTGAACGAACTAGGAAATTCGCAATGCTTCAAAAATAGCATTTTCGCGGGGTGCGATGTCAACGCTGCCCTTGTTTTGGGCAGATAATTCGATATACACTTTGATAGCGCTTCCTTGGTATTTTCGATTTGCATCCCTTTCCGATTGATCCTTAAAACATCCCGTGTCCTGATCAATGCGATATCGGGTGTGTCGTCATAAATCGGACCGACCGTGGTAAGTTCAATGTCTGTAATGTATTCCGATTTTCGTGCTTGTCGTTGAGGAACCAGATAACCCAAACGTGGGTTCTGGGACAGTAAACTGGCTGCCATTTGTCTTACACTAATAATGTAGATATTCGATTTCAGGCGAGAAGCAATAAATAATCCAGCTATCATCACAGACAGTGCACCGGATATCCCGCTGAGATCAGATATGACATTTTGGCCAGATACGGTGGCCGGACAGAGGAGAACGAGCAAAATAATGACATGAACCTTTGTGGAGAGAAAATAATTCATTGCGATGTTGATGCGGTGACGGATAGTTTGAGGGACGCGCGCGATGGCTTTTATAATCGGCTCATGCAGCCACCTGGTGTGTACTCTGCAAATTACATCTTTAGTATAGTAAGAAATCATATATTTGTCCGCGTTGCCTCGGATCGATATATTCAGACGAACTTGCATGTCCTATGTAATGCAAGGGTGTCAGTGGAGGAGGGCAAAATAGCACTCATACAAACTGCCGAGACCGCGATCTAGATGGGCAGGATCCAATTCGAGATCTCCTGTAGATCCTCAAATTACTGACTTATGTGACGCAACCATCTGATTGTTTTGCCCAGCTGTTACGAGTTTAGACGTACCATTGGCTCAGATTTTCCCAACACATACCATGATGAGACATGTTAAATGCATTCTATTCGTAGTTCACCGCACCCAAACTTTTTTTTGCCGAATTCTGCACCAAACCCCCACGGCATTGCGTCAATAGGATTTATGTATGCGTATTGGCTGCCGAAAACTAGGATAGTCAGTCTTCCAGAGCACCCGGCGATCTGCACACATCAAACGGGCAATGTGCGCGTTGATTTTAAAAAGCTGGCTTCAGTTCCAGAAGCCTGTAAGTGGTGTTAGATCCAATGGCAACCGCAAATGCCGCTATACTGGTAGTGTTTGCAACGTTCATGAATAACTGTGAGTACCGAAGGACAGGGAATGTAATTCGGCCTGTTCTAGAAAGGTACTGTCCCCCTCCTCTAACATTAGAGGCTAGCCTGGTGTTTTAAGACGCCTGCATGCCCTGCGGCAAAACCCCAGCAGTTCATTCATATGCCTGGCATGTGATCAAAACTTGTCAAACGGCGCCAATTTCCCGCTGTTTGACAGGTTGGGAGCATTTAGGATGTGAGACAGAGAACAGCATTGCGTTATTTAGATAACATGCCTTGCAGCTATTTGACGGATTGAATCACTTGAACAAAACCCCATCAATGCAGCCCAATAGGAACATTATTAGAACTTTTAATCCGTCATTGGCGGGTCAACAAGCAAACTGCCATGCATTCGGGGACTGTAGCCGAGCACTATGGCCACCTGTTTTCTGCAATCTCAATAAGAAAGAATGTAATTAACTCTATACTGTTTTTATCTGGTGATCTATGTTCTCACTGTCTCCTGTATCTGGAGAGCTGTAAACCAGGTGTATATATTGAGCGTTTGTAACCGCTGCTGAGCGGCTTTACAAGTTAGGTAATATGTAGTGAAGTTGCTTTTTGGCTTAAACCTCCACACCCCGTGTATGCATTTAGTCCTATAGATTCGAATGTGTATGCCAAGCTAAATGCCAAGCGAAAATGTTGCAGCTTTCGCACCCCATGAAATCATTCAAAACGAAAGTAAGTCCATGATTTGTAGACGGTTTTATATATTTTTGTATTGGTGTATAGCTAACTCCGCATTGCAATTATCTAGACCAAGGTAGTTGTATGCAAGGGTGGTAGTGTTACGTTAAAACTATTAAACGAACATCGCAGCTGGTCTTGATATTCGCGTAGCATAAACATCAAAAAAGGCGTGGGCACTCAACTTAGAAGAACTAGTAGGTAGTGCCCTAAAAATCGGTGAAAGCTCTGGAGCCAAAATTAGGCTGCTGGACAAGCCTAACTAAGGAATGGGTGGAAGATCATTGCCAATACTAGCGTGGTTGTTGCGCTGTTTTCATGTGGTGTTAGCTGTTGTCTTAGATACGTCTGAATGAAACCTCGGCAGCCGCCGGAAACGGTGAGCGAACGCAAAGAGCTTCCCAGGATTGGCCCGCGTGTGTGGAACACATCTCGGAATTGCTTTTAGCTGTTTCAGGTACTCGGGTAAGGGGCGCAATCGGTAATGTTTCAGCCTCGATCCATACAAATTTCTCTGGGAGCAGGGATTAAACATTTCGGATCCGTCTTTCATCTCCGAGGACATTGATTTGGTCCCCGGAAGCCTCGCCCCCTACCTTTAAGCTCTGCTGCATTACAACATCGAAGTTGATATCTTCCACTACTTGCAATAATTCACCTCTCCGCACTCGTCCACGCTTGTTCTCATCCTTCTCCCACGCCTTCATATTGATCCGTTTGCCACGCTATGCACTCGTCTATACCTCCGCCCTTCTTCACACCTCCGGACTCTGTGCCTACATCCTAGAATACGCCTAGTCGATGCCATTCCATGTCAAGCCTTCTGATGTCTCTATAGCTCGTACGACAAGACTACTTTGAGTTTTGTCCGCCTCTGTCCGAGCCGTTGTCTATGCTGGGTATTCTCACCTCGCGACTTGCTAATATCAAGGTCAGGGCTGACATTAATGCCGCGAGCGCTCGCCCGGACCTGACATAAACACTGAGCGAGAGGAGTGTTGCATCAAATAGTCGGCTACAGGTCACATCATTTCACCCCTCCGACCTTCTTCGCCGTCCCTCTTCCGTTGGTGTCCATCCGCCGCTAGCCTGTCTCTTCCGCTCTCGTCTTTCAGCCGTCGTCTATACCTCCGCCATCGTCTATTCTTTCACTCTCGGCTCTCAATAGTCCTCGTATAATCCTTCGCTCTCGTATACTCAATACTCGTTTACGCGCAACTTCTCTACACTGTCGTCTACCTTCTGATAGTCTACACCTCTGCCATTAGCTTTACCTTTGCCTCTGTTTACACCTCCGCCGTCGTCTACAGCTGTGCCGTCGTCTACAGCTTTACCCTCGTTTACGCACAACTTGTGTACGCCGTCGTCTACCCTCCGCCGTCATCTACACCTTCGCCGTCGTCTACACCTCCGCCCTCGTCTACTCCGCCGCCGTCATCTCTCCTCTATGCCATTATCAACGCCCCCATCTACTCTATGTCTTCATCTTTACGTCCTTTACAGCGCACCGCCGTGTACTCTATACCCTCCTCCAACATCAACTACTCAGCCGCTGTCATCAACCCCAATGCCGTTGTCGTCTCTCCTCCCCTATCATCTCTCCTCCGCGGAAAGTGGCCTCTTTTACTAATCGTGGCCATTTAGTCGAGTTGATTGTTGATCGAAGGGGCATACGACGACGCAATGAGAACACGGTATCCGAACGACGCTTCATCGGGGTGAGTTCGGGACGTATATAGCACGAGTGCGAGACTATATGGCGAGTTCGGGTTCGAGACTACGGGGTAATCGGGCTACACATGCTGTTCGGATGACGACGACGATTACTACGCGACGGAAGCAATTCGGGAACATCTACGGGAAGATTCTTTGAGACTTCGGGGGCGGTGAACCCCGCAGAGGTACCACCAGAGGAAAGCGCTGGGTATGTGCACCGGGACCGAAGTTCTGAGTTGACTTTCACAACACTGACACCGACAGCACCGAGTCCCGACTCCGCCGTCTGAGTTGTGGCGCCGAGAGATTGACGACGATGGGCATGACGCTGATTACAACGATTTTGCCGGTTGGAGAAGTAGCCTCGGTGGAGAATACCGACTATCAACGAGCCCGGTATGTTTTGTTTACATTTATTCTACGCTACATCAACAAGCCGACACGGCACCGAACGATCGGCATGATGCCAACTGAAGGACGTAACGGTGACAGCGTAACAAGCAAAGCATGGTCTGGCGGGTTAGGGAGCTAAGCTATGGGGATGCGAATTAGTGAGAGCACTACGCTGAGCAAGGGGGATGAAATGCGGCTGTTGAGCGGGCAACGGACAGAGATGGACAGGGTCTTGGAGAGTGGGGCGGTCTGTTGGCATGGGATTTGACCCGGTGGCTTATAGCCCCCATGCCGAGCTCGGCATTGGTCACCGGATGTGATACTTGGCGAAGCCGATTATGGTTTCTCTTTTCTCATATATGCCTGTCTCTCTCTCTTTGCTCTTTAGACAAATCGCTTTTGTACGATAGTCAATTTAATATCTCTATTCGTAGTCGATTGATCTCAACACTGTCTTGGAACGGTAATTTCGATCGAGACTGCTGATGGGTGGGCAAATCTTCATTTCAATGAGTCGACACGGTAGTAATTGATCAACGTGATGGCGGTGCAAGATGTAGAACATACTCGGCAAGGTCAGGGAGCTGAGCTAAGTAGGTGCGATCCTGCCGGAGAACGAAGCCGAGCGTGACGCTGAGGGATCGCATTATGAACGGGGACTGGGGAGGATTTGGTATTTTTCACCGTTGGAGGATACCTTCTTTGATGGGGTGAGATATAGGCAGTAACATCATATTGGGGTGTACGATCGACGGATTTTTGTATATATCTCAGTTAGCACTTCAGGATAGACTTTACGCACTTTACATCTTACGTTGTGTCCACTCTTGCACCTGCGGGGAAATGAACGTACGGTATTCTGGAAAGCGGGCAGATGCCGACATGTGCAGGTTTGTGAGCTGTTTTCCATGGAGAAATGCGACCAAGCGGTGATGGACTTCCTGGCAGCTACCGACGTCGGGAAGTTCCCGCCCAAGCGAGTGGAGGAGCGCGTGCAGGAGTAAGGGTGTTTGGTTCGGGGGCGGTCTCTCTTTTCGGTTGTCTCTTTTGTTCTCATCAATCTTTTTGCTTTTGCTTTCTTTTTTTTTTTTGTTTTATTCATACTGTATGCACTCTAATTAGAGTATGACAGAGCCCCATATCCCCTCCGCCTCCGGGCAAGCCGGTTAAATGGCGGAGTTCCCCACCCGCTACCCTTTGTCCCCTTC
>Ga0307512_10002692_pt1 | contig 21848 bp, 31 predicted proteins | sample 14_EM_MG_FD_200267 | JGI IMG/M metagenome (GOLD analysis project Ga0307512, IMG submission 200267) | Populus trichocarpa ectomycorrhiza microbial communities from riparian zone in the Pacific Northwest, United States - 14_EM | ecosystem: Host-associated > Plants > Roots > Unclassified | place...
CCCATATATGTGACCTTAACCCATATTAGGGGTGCCAATTGGACACTGTATTTGGTATATAGCCATATATAATTTGGTGACCATAACCCCATATTATGGGTACCCGTATGGACACCGTATTGATACGGTGCTCAGCCCTACAAGTTCCTCGACCGAGATTCGAACCAGTCCGGAAAGGGGATGTGGCACATAATCCAAGTAACACCTCAGGAGAAGTAAAGTAAATACCTGCAAGGTCTCACGTGTTCATCTCCACGCACATACTGAATCCTCGTAAGGTGTGCAACAGGAGGCACATAGACGACGAGGACGATGAAGGTGCAGCGACGTTTGGTGGTAAAAGCCTTAGGTAAAAGAGGAAATCCTGGAATAGAGAGTGGGAGATCCAAAATAAAAGGAGATAAAGAAATGTATGAAAAGAGACCTGAATGAGCCTATATACAGGATTTTACTGTATATAGGCTCATTCAGGTCTCCTTCGTACGTTCCTTTATTTCCTTTGCCTTAGATTACCTGCTCTTAATTCTACAATTCCCTCTTTGACTTTAGCATTTTACCATCAAAGCGTCGCCGCATTGTAGGTAGCTGGGTCAGAGTGACCTAGCAAGTGAGTTCGGAGGTAGTCCTGGAGGAGACAAGGCCGTGATCCCAAACTAGCAGGAACGCGCGATAGATGTCGAACGGTCTGAGGCAAAGGCAACAGCAAGAGGCGCAGAACGGCGGCAAGTAGAGTTGAGGCAGCGGTGAGACACAGAGCGGGTCGGCAAAGGTAAGGCGAAGAACGGTCGAAGCGCAGACGGTCGGTGAAAGAGAGAGGTGATGAGAAAAACACAAAGGAAAACACTGGACCTGAAAGACAAGTGACGGTACAGTAGACATGGTTTGTCGTCAAGCAGTCGGTCAAGAGCAGAAGCACACAAAATAACGAAGAGCGGAAAAGTGGGCCGCAGTTGCCTAGCCTTTGACAAGGCCTGGCGCATGGTATTTATAAGCAAAACTGAGACGGAACCAGACGGGGAAAAATGGAAAGATGAACTCAAAGATGGTACTGCTGGCGACAGGCCGCGCGGCGTCGCAAACGATGAACAGCGGTGTCCGAAAAACCTGAAAATTTTATTGAACAGTCACAAGGTGCATGACGTTGCGCACATAGATGACAAGGATGAGGAATGGCGAGGCGATTCTCGATGGTAAAAGTCTAAAGTAAAATAGGAAAGGCGTGGAACGGAGAGCAAACATCTGGATAAAAAGCAGATAGGAAACGTACGAAAAGTAACCTGGATGCACCTATATACAGTAAAGATCCTTCCAAGCATAGATGTTGTCCAGACCAAGGCCCGACTTGCAAGGGGCCATGAGCGACGCGTGCTATGTGGAGCAGCAGTCTTTTCGAGGCGGCGCGTGCTTGTAATGTTAGCCGACGGTCTTGGGCGATCCGTGAGTCTTCGGCCATGAGGATTTGGGCACGACGAGGGACGAGTCTTTCTATTCGAGGAAAGGTGTCGATTGTGTAGCAATGAGGGTGGAAGACAGAAGGTTGGAGATGAGGGAAACGAGACGAGGGTGCGAGCGAGCAAGAGGACTGCAAGAGGCTAGGTACATACGGACAGACACGCGCGATTTCGAGAATCGAGATGAGAAGGCGGGCTCCAGCTCAGAGACTGCCGACGCGGCTTGCGTAGCTCGTTTCCGAGGCTAGCCCTTATGCCATCCTTACAGCATCTCCCTCACCCCAACGCACTCACTGTCGCGCACCTTACTACTACAATTCACTCAAGTTTCTGCATTTCGGACTCCACCGTTCATCGCTACGTCGCCGTGCGGGTCTGTCGCTGGTAAGCACCTCATCCGTTCTCGCTCTCTTTCCCTCTCTACCCGTCTGACTCGTGGGATATTTGTCTTTATCGCCTGACTCTCGTGTAAAAAACCTTCTAGCCTGACCTCGTCAAGGCAGGCAACGACAGCCCATTTTCTCCCCTCTTCTCGCTCGTGTGCTCTCCGAGTCGCTCTCGCCCGACTGTCTGACGACCAACCGAGCTCCGTGCCATAACCCATAACTCGTCTCCCTGGTCTAAGGCACTTGCGCCCACCCTTTTTCTCTTCTTTGTGTTCGGTTTTGCCTTCGCCCGACAAGACAGACGATCAACCGAGCCGCCGCGCTGTCCTTCATCTCTCTGAGCTTGCGTACGTCCTCACTCTCTTCTCCGTTCTCGTTACCTTTGCAGATCGGCATCGTCTCACCTGGACGACAAGATCACTCTTTGTCGCCTTGCATTTGGCTCGCGTCCTCTCAGGTCGTATCGCTCGTCTGCCCGAATTCTTTTCTCGGGATCTCGGGATCTCGGGATCGCGAGCTCAGCTCTTCGCCGCTTTCCTTTGAACCGGAGATGTGAGGGTCGTGAGCAAGTCGGACGATGGTTGTCGGTGTTGCACCGTTGCTATTTTGGGGTGTTGCCGCTTGTCCCGGGTACGCGGCGATGTAGTGCGCAGTTTGGAGTGTGGAGGCCGTGGGATTAATTGTGAACGAAACCAGACAGACTCGTTGTCCGCAGCATAGCACATGCTCGATGATCGATGATTGATTGTCACCATGAATCCCAGGGAGTAGCTCGGTGAGTATCATATATAATTGGCTGATATCTTTTTCTTCGCTCCCAACTCGAAAGCTATTTCCTGCGGCGTTAACCGAGCCTCATAGCCCTCCAACGTGATGCTGCGTATTCTACCCACCGAGTTATCGCTTTCAGTGCTTTCTTATCTTCCACTTCCAACGCTCTGTTCTCTACCCACTCTGTCTCGTCAATGGCTCGATTTCTGCTCCGAAAATCAGTCAACGATATTTCACAACGCTGCAATCCTTCACGGATACATACAACCCAAGACTCTACAACTCGAGGATGCCCTCTCCGCATACGAGGGAAGCCCTTGGGAAGGAGCAACCGATTGGAAAGACTTTTGTAAGTCCACGTCCGGCAACGCTCTGATGGGCCTTTTCCATGAAACCCTACCACCTGATCTCAGCCCCTGAGAGCATGGTCCTGATCTTCGTAGGCCATAGGTTCTGTCAGCTTCGAAAAAACTGGGCGGGTGATGGGCGCGTCGTTGCCCGTTTGGTGACCCCGCCAGGCAGTGACGTCCATCGTATCAAAGTCGATGAAAAGGCTGGCATATGCATCACGACTCGAATGTTTGGCGGCCTTGCTGTGACCCATCTCTTCTCCGGTGTCCTCCTCTGGAGTCTCCCACCGGTGAGAGAGCCCTCTAACCGTCCACCTCTCTTGCCACATTTTGTTGTGCGCTCAACGACCCGCAGGATTATGTTGCGGGCATGACCCACTGCGAATATGATAACGGATATATTGTCTTTAACGCCTTCAATGCGTTCAACGGAAACAAGGAAGTGTGGCGTCTTGCCAGTGACTTTGCCGAAGGTGAGGTGGCGGCCCACTCATCGCCGGACGAGGGACAACGGCGCGTGTCCGCATTCGCAGCAGCGATGCACAGCCGATACGCGCCGCGTGGCCACTTCCGGCCATGGGCGAATTTGTCCTTCCCCGAACTCACGTTCGGGACCCGACTCGTGTATCCGACGGTCCTCTCTGCAAACACTCGGCGCGTGTTCCTGCACGACGTACACACCGGCGCGCTGGTGCAGACGATCGACGTCGGTCTCGGTCGCCCAGGGCTCGGCCTCTGCTACGTCGACGTGAATGAGCGATATGCGTTTGTATGCGAGTCGCGCGCATTGCATGTGTTGGCGCGGGACGGTGGAGCCAAGGTTTTGCGGATACCGAATAGCACGTTCGTGCCGAAGACTGCAGCAGTGGTCTCTGATCCCGTACCAGGAAATCCGTTTGTCGAAGTTCTCTCGCTGCGCCCTGAGCGTGATGACGTTCGTCCAGACTTCTTAGCAGGTGCGTTGCCTTCCCTCCTCCCCTTCGCCCGAGCTCGTATAATCTATACGTTTTCTGCACGGAAATCAGACAGGTGATGACCCAACTTTTTTTCCGGATAGCACATGTATCCAGGGATGGCCGGGATCTCGCGATCTTGTCTTCCAGAGATCGCCTTCTTCTCGTTCGGGACTTTGAACGCGTTTGTCGCGGAGAAGTCAGCCTTGCCGATGCCGGGCAGGTTCTGCGCCTCTTGCCAGGAGATCGGTGTTTTTATCTGGCATTCGAGCATGGGCGTGTCTGCGTAGCCACGGTTCGTTTTTCTGTGCACCCCTCCACACCAGTTGTACTCACTTATGCTCTTCCTCCCTTTCTTTGCTTTCTTTTTTTTTTTTTCGCAGCTTCATGGTCTTTACATCGTCAACATCGACAGAGGCCCTTCCATTGACTCAGCAAAGGCCCTGTTCGTGCGACCTTACCTCATATCTGCGTCTGGTCCACATCAGCCGATCAGCTGCATGCAGCTCACCGACCGTCGCATTTACTTTTCATGGGAAGACGCGAGACGTCGGGACATTCCGCTGTTCAAAGACGGCGAAAATAGGCCAGAGCCCTCATCACCCGGGACCCCATCCACAGCCAAACCATCTCCTGAAGCATGGCCATGGGTGGACCCCGAATTTGGTGGGTAGTATGCCTTTCTCTGATGTTGCGATTGCCGGCGATGTGTCCCCGACTCACAAAATCATTTTTTGTCTCGATTTCCAGATCCAGAGGAGGGCGTCTCTGTAGGTTCTATCGACTTTAGTTTGATGCCCGAAAGTGGTGTCGCAGGAAAAGCCGCGCGCAGAAAGGGGAAAGGAAAGAAACGAGGGAAAGGTGAGTCAAGATAAGGTCAGGAATTGAGAGATGCACTCTAAGCACGACACAGGGACAAATGCAAGGAAATAAAAGACATTCATTCAGACCAGAGGAGAAGGGAATCGGTCTCGAGACTACTGTAGTCGAATGTTAGAGGCGAAGACGAGATACGCAAAGTTTCAATAGCAACCTACGAATGTGGACCATACAGGCCAAGAAATGATAGGATTGTTTTAGGAGGCCATGCACAGGGAGTAAGTAAATACTGTAATGGGAATACGAGCGATGCGTGGGGTGGAGACGAGGCGGGGAGGTACAATGGGGGGGGGGAAAGCTTTGGGATTTAAACTTCAACGTCGTTAGCAGATGGGGCGTCGTCGATATGCTCTATGAGGATATACGTGATGTGGTAGTCGAGTGGCGGTCGAGAAAGCATGGTATACGCGAGGAGTAGAGTCGAACACAACACAGGTTGTTTTGTCGGAGTTCGTCGGTGCTGAGTGTGAAGTAGAACGGCTGATTCCGGGAGGTCCTGTCGTCCCTGTCGGACCCGTGAGTAAAAATACAAGTGCCGTCCCGTCAACTGAGAGGAGGATGTCTTTTGCAGATATTCGTGCCAGGAGACAAGTAAAGGAAGTAAAGTCCCATGTTCGCTCCTCATCCACGCCCAAGCAAGACAGCTCCTCTCCGCCAGTAGAGCATCCTCCTGACAATCTGTTCGACGCTCTATCTTCCTCGACCGAGATTCGAACCAGTCCGGAAAGGGGACGTGGTTTATATGCCAAGGAACGCTTCAAGAGAAGTAAATAGAGCATTTGCCTTGCCAGGTCTCACGTTCATCTCCACGCACAGGCGGGACCATACTCAGCACTAAACCGCCCATCTACGTCCTTTCTACTAAAAACTTAGGATCTTTCTGTTCGTCTTGCGTCTCCCCTTCCCCGGCCACCGGTCTCAAGCGCTGCACGCAATGCAAGACTGTATGGTACTGTAACGCGGTGCGTTCCTCACCTTGAATGTCACCCGGACCGTATCACGGCTGTACTTATCGAGACGCATGGGCGTGTTAGACCTGTCAAAACAATGATTGGCCGCTGCACAAGAAAGAGTGCGCGGCGATGCAACGGTGGGCTGCGGGAGCCCCTTCGCTGGACGTCGCTATTCCCGCAGAGCCGATACGATGTCTTGGCCGGGTGCTATGGGGGAAACAAAAACGGGGATTGGACAGCGTCTGGACGCGCGAGATCGACGCGATGCAATCTCGTGCGTGTCTTCTTGGCTGTACGAGGGCCCCGCGTTGTGTGACTCTGATGCCCGCAGATAGATAGAATGTCCCTGCCCCCCGAGGCCGCCGAGTCGCACACCCATCTTGCCCATGCCGTGATCCGCTATCTGGGCCTCACCGCCCCCGAAGAGCTTGTCCCATTCGGCATTAACGACGCGGCGGGCATCGTAGATCTGATATCCCGGGTGCGCCCCACGTTTGGTTTAACCCGTTCTGTTCTTCGAACCAATTTACGAGAGACGACATTTTGCTTGCTTAGTTTGCGACGAATTCCATCACTCTCACCTCAGCGTCGTTGGCTCCCCTGGGTGTCTGCGTCTCTCCGCTGGTTGCGCTGGTCAACCACTCGTGCAATCCGAACGCTGTCGTCGTGTTCCCGCGATCCGCCAGGGATCCTACGAGCCAAGAACCGGACGTACAAGTCATCGCGATACGTGATGTTTCCCCTGGGGAAGAGGTCGGTTTATCGAATTCTTTCTTTTTCTCCGTATTGTTTTATGACAACGCAGGTAGATCTTCACCTCGTACATAGACACTACTCTGCCTCGGGAACAGAGGCAGGCTAGCCTTTCTGCCACATACAACTTTTCTTGTCTGTGTGAACTCTGTTCACACACCCCTGAACTGGATCCAAGAGAGGCCCTAGCATGCCCAAAAAACTGCGGTGGTGCCTGTCCGTTCCCGTCAGAAGGTATTATGTGGCACCAGACCGTAGAGCTCAGAGATTTAACATACTTTCCTAGAGGACCCTCTTACTCGTTGTGTGACTTGCAAGTCGGCTGTGGCCTCCACCGACGCAGTGCTGGATGCGTTACGAATAGGTCAAGAAGCACTGCAAAAAGCGACCTATCTCCAGTTTTCAGGTAGACGGGACTGTTGCGATCAATTGTGATTATCACATCTCATTTTCGATCTGCTCAGACTTACCCAAAGCGCAACAACTGACGAGCAACATGATCCCCATTCTCACGTCGGCCAAGGTCCTTCCTTCTTCACACCCTCTCCTCGCCCTCACCCGCCTCCACCAATCGCTTCTCCTTGCCGCGTTCCCCTCAGAACTTACACAGGACGCCCTAGATGGGCTCATCCGGGCGAGCTCCGCATCCATGACAGCGCTGAGCGCGGTGCTTCCACTCGGCCACCCAGCCCGTGCGCTCGCGCTCGCAGAGCTCGGTAAGCTCCTCGCAGTGGACGAGCCAGCACCGCGGCCCGCGACGGTGGTCGCGGGGGCATCCGCATCATTCCCGCCTTCTGGCCCAGCTCGACTGCGTCTTGCTTGCGAGACGCTCATCCGCGCTCGTGACCAGCTCTTGATCAGTTTTGGGCAACGCAACGATGGCGGAGAGGTTGGACGCGAAGTGCGTGAGATGGTGGTGCGTGTTGAAGGCGAGTTAGCTGCTTGGGGTCAGGGTATACGGAATGTGATCGAAGATACGCCAAGTTTGAAGAAGGGTGTAACTAAATAGCCATAGTTATTTGACCGAATTGTTCCCTCGACTCAGCTCGGTTCCATCTCCTACAGAGTTTGTTTTATTGTATACATGCAATTAAAAATACATGGGATAATCGCGGGGAAGCGAGCCGGGGAGAAGTCTAGATAACAGGTATAGATGGACATAGATCAAGTAGTGTACATCGCAGCTGAACAAGAGGGGGCAATACCCCACGATAAGAATACGTCCGTTTACCAGAATGCGCACCTAATACCCAGGGTAAGCATCAAACGCTGAGGCTGGAGCATAGGTCATACCATCCTGAAAAGCACTGGCAGAGGTTCTCCGGCGAGGTCGCTTGTAAGATCAATTTGTCCACTTGTTCTTGCACTGTCAACACAACATCAAGGTCGAAATCGCGGCCTAAAAGCGTGTTACATCACTCTCTCATCGCAGAATCATGGGTTACGGACCTGTTAGCTTGTGTTGCACACGGTTCAGCACTGCCAATGCTCGGCCGTTGCGCTCTTGGGCGTCTGAAATAGGGGATCGAGGATAAGCCAGTCGAAAGTCAGCGAAGTTAATCTGGCATACCATGAAGAATTGTGTTCTCATCAGCCTTCAACTTACGAAGGGGCTCTTGCACGTGTGAATTGACGCGAGGTAAGTCCGACGTCCGTGACGAGTCACCACCTAACTCTCATGTGAGAAAGGTGAGAATTTCTAATGCACTGGAAGTCGCTCACCAGGGGGGCGCCTATTGTCGCCCTTCGTTGGCACCAACCTCCAGTTGATCAGAGGGTCATAAACGAATGCCTCTAGGACGGCCATCAAGGATTCTTTGTTATCCCGCAGGACCCGCATAGAGATCTCGCAAGTATTCCTATAGCTGCCTTCTATTCTGCTGACCTGTGGGGATTCAGCTGTGTCCCTACGCCTGTGGAAATGGGATGTTTAGCTTACCTCCATGGCGTGCGTGAGCATCCGCGTGAGACGGAATGGTATTTTTTCGGGGAACTTCTCGCGATGCATCGCCACCTCAAAGCAATCGCCAAAATCGATATGCACCAGCTTACCCGTCTTGCGCTCTAGCATGATATTCGACGGGTGGCGGTCACCAAGCCCCAGAATGTGGCCGACCATGCTGTTGACTGCTAGCGACCGGGTGAACGTCGCACGACGCTCGAGCCAGTGCTCGGAGTTGATACTCTTCAGCCACAAGACTCGATACAAGTCTTGGCCTGTAGTATTCTCCATGGCATACTCGAACACTTCGATCTTCTGCAAAAGCATGAGATTTTCATAGTCGGGTGCCATCTATAAAGAGATTAGTATATATGCCATGGGTATCAGAAAAATCGACTTACCTGAAGCATTAGCCGGTATTCGATATTCAAGAGTACCTTGCGTGATTCACGATAGTCTCGGACCAGGACGTGTAATGGGTCGCTATCGTGGACCCATCCGAGAAGGCCAGCATGCGGCCCAAGCGGTATAACAGGAAAATGTTGGATATGAAGATGGCGTTTAAAGCTATCCGTGTCCTCCGATAGTAGTGTATTCACGAGACTGAACAGCTGCATGACGCGCTCATCTTGACGAAGATCTTCATGGCCTATTGAATATGACTCGTCATTGGCGCGAACGAGAACGGTATTTCACGAATCTGGGCGCACCCTTCAAGAGGTATTGATACTCCTTTCCGTCGCTGCCTTTGAGATAGAGGCGACGGGGTCGTTGTTTCGACATGATTATTGACAACTTAGGGGCGAAATTTGCAATCTTGATGACTTCCTTTCCACTCTGGTACGTCCCTGTAATCTAGATTTAGCACAAAAAGAACATCGATCTTCTGAGGGCACTCACCCGGCACAGCTAGTTCCAGGTCTCGGACCTTCAATAGCTCAGGTGAAACATACTGCAGGTCGAGTGCGGTGAGTTGCGGTAGTTGTTTCTCAACTTTCTTGAAGACCTTCAGAGAATCGTAAATATTGATAATCACGCGGCTGTGGAGGACAATTTTTCTCACCGCGAAATATATATCCCAGGCGTTGTCGAGGTCTTTAATTTCGCCATATTTCTGATATCGACGAGTCGCTTCTCTCGCCTCATGAAGTTCACGACCGAATGCGTGAATAAATGAAGTCTCCCGCGTAGTTTGGGGGCCCTAGAGCCCATGGGTGAGTAGCCAATTGATAGGTACACCTAAGCGAGAACCAACCCTCTCTAGCTCCTCGTGAAGCGGCTCGAGCGTGGCAATCATGCCCTCTGGGTTGTGCTCGGTATAGTACTGACGAGAAGCCTCTTCCAACTTCTCATGCCATTGCTCGTGCCAGAGAACGGCGACACGTATTAGTTCGTGACTGACGACAAGAGCCTATACGGACGGAATTCATAAACGTCTCTGCTCAAGTATGTGAACGCACCTGTTCTACAATGGCGGGGCTATGTTGCTTCATGCGGTCCATGATGGCGAGCGCGGCATCCTTTCGCAAGGCGCTTGGGGACTTTGATGCCACAGTAAGAGGATAGATCAGTGCCTGTGGATGGTGCTTGCCAACGTCCGTGAGTAAACAAGTGATGTTCCTCTGGATGTTTGTGTTCGGGGTCTGGATGCGCGCAATAATCTGTACAAAGGTGAGCGGGATCGAAAAATGGCAACATGGACTATATACCTGGGGAATCACTTCAAGCCATGTATCTAATTCGACTGTGCTGAACCCGCTGGCAATGGCATGGCTAACTTCATCCTGGGCACCGAATTTAAACCAAAGAGTCAGCAATCTGAGGGTATCCCGTAGGGAATTTTCGCTCCGCAAGGCAATAGAGCGGAAGAAGCCTTGAACCCTAGGTTTGTTCAGCGTAACATGGGACCCACAAATGAACATTACCTTGAACAGCAGGGATGATATGCCGAACCAAAGTGGTACCCATGACGTCCGCAGCCAGTACTTCGGCTTCGTTGAGAAGGTGGTTGACGACTTCAAAGTTTGCTAAGGCCCAAGTGTGCCATGCTTTGTACCAGTTGGGGTCGAAATGTGTGGCAAGAAGGTATGAGTGGAGAATGTCTTTTACATTTCGCTGTGGGTATATGAGCAAATGTCGGGAACTAGAGCACGTGTTTCACGAACCGTAGCCCAGCTGTCCGAAAGTTCCATTTGCCACTCGCCTTGTTTGAAGTAGCAGCGCGCCAGAAGCCGTGCCAGCTCATCAAGTTTCTGCTTGGATACACTCGACCGCTGTCCTCGCTGCGTCGTCTCAGCCTCCAAGTCTCTCGATAGATTTGTCGCGAACGAGCGGAGGAAGTTCAAGCTTTCCTGTTTGGACCCTGACGCCCACATATATTTGAGCTGAGTGTAAACCACGTTTGGAGGAGCTTTCTGGTGCTGAATGTAGCAAAACTGGTTAGAGAAGACTCTACCCGCCTACAGAGGTGCGTACCCTTTCTTGGGATAGCAAGGAGTTGATTGTCTTTTCGGCGAGTAGCATGCGCTCAGATTTTCGACAGAGATTGGCAAATTTGATCCACATAGCTGGGTCATCGTCTGGGCTTAGAACCAGCGTTCGCACCTGAAGAATCCTCTGCCAGACCTCTACATCGGGCTGACAACCCTGCAGTCTACACAACTTTAAGCAGTTGAACAGGTACAAACGAATGATCAAACCTCTTGATCCAGGTGTCCTTGATGGTCTGCTGGCGCTCTGGCTGGTCGGCGGACTGTTTGTAGGCCATGATCTCTTCCAGCTCGGAGAGCATCTGAGCCCTAACCATCACGCTAAGGTACGGTTAGATTTCGAAATCGTGGACTTTTAGTTTGTCTGGCTCACTTGTACGACCGCCCGTAACTTTCGCCAATAAGTCCAGTGAGTTCTGGATCGAGCAGGTCGCGCGCCTTCGCGATGTGTGCCAGTGCCTTCGGGAACTGATTCTGATGCACAGACAAAATGGCACGATAGAATGCACGGTCCGTGGACTCGACCTTCATGGTGGTGATGTAATTGTCCATAGAGTCGTAATCATTCAGCGACCATGCGGCAGCGGCAGCCATCGGGGCGATTTCGCGACGTTCTTCGGGTGTCGCGCTCGCCCAGTACTCCTTAACCTGCCCTGCGAGCTGATCCCACTCGCCAAGCGCATGCAAGCACTTCATGCGGCCGATAGCGATATCTCGATTTCCCGGGTCTTCTTGTTCCTTGCGCTCGTATGTGCGGAGGGCCTCCTGCCACCGCCCGAGTCTTTCGTACCACTGGTCATGCTTTGTGATGTCGTATTGTTCGCGCGCAACGAGGAGGGTGCCCCACGCTGCGTCTGACTGCTGCAGTTTCGTGTTGATACCGATCAAAGCCTCAATGATCGAGGGTGATGTTTCCGTGAAGAACTCGAGTTCCTTATAATGGAGTGCTTTGGCGTAGGCGTTGTACTTGAGAGCATACTCTCCAAGGATACTGTTCTCGATCGGTAGCCGCTGGTCTTCATGTTCCATAAACTCGCACAGGTTCAATAACCTGTGTATCAGCTCTGATGGTGCTGTCGGCGACGTAATCGCATAGTCGATCGCCCGAACTAGATCCTCCTGTAACGCTGTTGAGAGTCGCACTTCTGGAACCATAATCACCCACGCACCTGGTACTGTTCGTAGAGATCTCGCCAACACGAGATGAATGCTGCGTTGAATAATTCCTTCGCCAAAGGGGGGTGAACATCGGCCAGGCTCATACATGCGCGCAAGGCATGAGAAGGCGATTCCTTCATAAACTCTACCGAAAGGCGATGCATCCATCCTAGCCAATCTTCTCTGGTTGAAATCTGAGATGTGTCCCATGCCTGTTTCAGATGTTGCTGATTGACAGTCATCTTGGCGGCCTCCGCGGGCGTAGAGAACTCCGGTGCCTTGTTGTTCTCATTCATGCTACAATAATTGCTGAGTGAGAACCCCTCAACTAGAAAATGACACTAACATATACTCTAGAGTCCCTAGCTCTTGCGGCAAGCGCTCTCCGTTGAGCAACTTAGATACAAGACTCTCGTACTTGGGGTGCGGAATTCTGTGGCGCAACAGTGCCTATACGTCCGGTCAGTACGCATGAAATGGGCCTGGTGAGGTAGAAATGAACCTTGTTTATGGTAGGCACAAATATGGCGAAATCTGATCCCAGCTGGACAAGCAGCGAACACAGGGTGTCGAGCACGGCCATTCTCAATTCGTTATTTGAAGAGGTCAGCACTCGCACAAGCGGATGGATGATACGCGACGCGTGGTCCGAGAAGTTAACCCGACTCGAAAGTCCATCTATTGTTACGATTGCGCGCTTACGCAAGGCCGTCGAGGCATCAGATCGCTCGTAGGTCCTCACAATGATGGGAATAACAAGATGCAAATATTCCTCGACATTAGAGCCGAAAGTCAAGAACGCGTCGAACACTTTGATCTGGGTCGCCGAGCGCTTGTCGTTCAATCCCCCGTCGAACACCTTCAGGATGAGCGGCAGGATCGTAGGTAGGAACGGCCTGAACTCCGTGTCAAGTGCTTTGCCTAGTGATTCGATGAGCGACACCAGCGGAAGCTGCATGGACTGGTTTTCCCATAGGTCGGTCACGAGGGCAAAAATATCAGGCATATAACTGCGGACATGTTGCTTGATGATTCCGATGAGGATGGCGAGCTGCTGTAAGTGAAACTCCTGCAATCGCGCGGCAGAACTACGTGTCACAGCTGCAAAGGCCGGAATGATCTGGAAGAACATGAGTTAGACTGGCTCTTACCATCCACATACGGCGCTATCTTACCCGGGGCAAGAACGTAACGCATTTGAGACCTTGCGTCTTGAATATGGACATTATGGCTTCGATAACGGTGTAGTGTTGGCTGCTCAGGGACTGGTCCTTCAGAATTCCGAGCAGTGCGTTAATGACCACCGTCTGATAGTAGTCCTCTGAAGCCGAGGATGTCGTATATGTGAGATTAATCGCCGCTGCTGCGGGTATTTGAGCCTCGTTCGATTCCTCGGTGGGCTCACTCTGCGGTATAGCGTCAGATTTCGACTCTCCCTGTTTGGGTAAACATAAGGGACCTTGCGTTTGTAAGGATCAAGTGCACCTATGATCCCGAGGACCTTTATGACTTCCCGTCGCACTGATGAGTTTGGCTCACTCTTCAATATCCGCCCAAAGACCTGCAACAGCTGTGGATATACCACGAGCGGTTGGATAACGTATCCCGCGCTCGAGCACACTTGTCCAAGTGCGTGCAGGGCAGCATTGCGCTTCGCAATACTCGGACCGGTGAGGTTTGCGAGGATGATCTCCATCAATTCGGGAACGTGTGGGTACACGTCCTCTCCACCCACGCAGGCCAGCTCTCCGAGACACATCAACACGTTGGCCGCGACAGTGGCGTTGGGATCGTTGGCCTTGGGTAGAAGCACGCGTAGCATCGGGAGCGCATAGGGCTTGATTAAGCGCTGAGTGGCGCTTACAAGGAGTGTCAAAAGCCTGGTGCATTCCTCGCGATTACGCCTGGGTATCATGTCCTCAACCTTTGGGCCGAGAATAACCAGGGAGAGGCGATACTCACGTAACAGTTGAATATTCAAGTTCCGTGAGTAGTTGTATGAGGGATTTGCGTATAGAAGGCATGACATAGGCCGGATTGTGCAGTGCGAGACGCCCAATGAGGCCAACTGCTGTCTCACGATTCTCGAAGACTTCGTCGTTTAGCGCGATGAACAGAAAACGGACATTTTCTGCCTGTGCCAGGTGCTTGTCGAATTGTTCATGTAAATTTGCCAGAACAACCTGTCGTATTGTTGCATCTGAACACCAGCGATCAGATTGTTCGCGACCCCATCGCAGAATGTGACGAACCTGGGTCGGCGATACCCACTGTGAGCAGCTTGTCGATGACGTCGCTAATGATTTCGATAGAATTATTGCTCCCCTGGAAGCCGATAGGATCACGCCTGAAGACACTGCAGCATGTCTGGGCCGCTGCCTTTCGTACTCCCAGATGGTCTTCTTCGAGGTACGGAAGCGCACAATTACGCACAAACTCGTTGAGGACATGCCCTAGACTCGGGTAAACATCTCCGAGGGTCGATGGTCTACTAGTACCGTACCACTGAAATCGAACTCGCCGAGGATTGTAAGCGCTAGCGTAATCAATTCGGGGCTTTTCGTTGTTCCGGCGTTCTGGTAGTCATGTTAGCCTGTAGACGGCGTATAGGAGGGCACACCCAACTTGAGATCCGTTGTGGTCCCGAGAGATCGTAGAAACACCTCCTCGCATATGCACTGATGGTGCACCAAGGACTTTGTACGGCTTGTCCCTGAGGATCATCGACAGCATATCCAGAAGGCGGTCTATGGAACGAATTAGATCAAAGCAGACAAGAATGTACGGAGATTTGCCTTGTATAGTTTTCAAGAGAGGGGGAATGTTCTTCGCAATTTCTATCAATGAATGATGTAGGGGTTCACTTAGTCCGCATGCAAACATCAGGTCGAGTTGGTCGTGCAGGAGCTTTGTTAAGTTCGGACCGACTGCCGCCGCCAACATCCCGACGCATTGAAACATGGGTTCTTCCGACGGTGCCTTCTTCCTGGCATATAATGAGGCGGAACCGACGTCAATGTGGATATCTGTAGACTACCCTCGGTTTTGCAAGCCAAGCTTGACCTGCTGCATGATGGAGTCAAGGAATGGCTTCATGTCACTGCCAACAGCTTTTGCAATGTGTCCAATGGCGATGAACGCTTCGACGATTGCGGTCAGAATAGAGAAGGTGGAGCGAAACGCCAGGCGCACCAAACGATCGCTCGTGAGATTTGCTGAGGAGTGTAAGGAGATAGCCCATTACTTTGTGGAGAAAGTGTTCATTAAAGGTCTGCGTGTCATAGACGGCAAGGGTAGGAATAAGGGTGATGATCATTTTCCGCACCAAGGGGTCCCGAGAAGTCCGGAAGCGCAGGGTACTTTCTGCTGTGTCCATGAAATTCTCGCGCATGAACTGAGATAGCTAAGAATCGGAGTGGCTCTCATATAGCAGGGAGGCTCACCATGCCGCCATGAAGTAGTAACTCCCGGTATGTAAGCAGAGACCCGTGAATGATCTCGGGTTGATTCGTCTTGAGTCCGGCCTGTGCATCAGTGAGGATTTTCGAGAGATGGGCACTCCTTCCGTGGCGCTCTCTTTGGGAAATGATCTCGAGACACGCGGCAAGAAGTTCCGCTGCACCTTCCCGGACGATCACGCGCGGGTCTCGAAGGGGAATGAGGATTTTGTCAAGTACGAGGTCAATGTGTGAATGAAAGTAGCCGGGGCTATTCCGGGCAAGTTCCTTCAAAATGAGCACGCCGGCATACCGACCAGGCTCCTGCTTGTCCCCTTGCAGCAAGTCGATGGCAGCAGGTACTTCGTGGTCCATAAAGCGCTCCCCAAATGCTGCGCCGCCGATCTCAGCTATTTGTCCGAGAGTCTTGGACGCAGCTAGCATGACGTTGAGGTCGCTATTAGGCAAAAGGGACTTGACATAATTGTAGAAGCGGAAAAGATTTTGTTTGAATTCGATGGTCTCTTCTCCATCCACGTCAAGGAGATGGTCTGGGACGATCAGGGTTTGCAGGTTGTGTCATAACGGAAGACCCGCACCGATAGCCAGAATACCACCCAATTTATCATGATTGTGAGGACTATGCACGAGGTCGAATAGCCGTTGAATGATAGAGTCCTCCCATAATTTGGCTGCGGCATCAGAGGACATTTCGACTACCTTTGTGGCGACCTAAGGAGGGGTGTCTATTGAGCGTAAACGTCAGGGACTTGAGCGGGAGAAGACATACATATCGGCGCAAGTCTAGAGCAGACTGGAGACGAGTCTCTGGAATTTTGCTTCTAAGACCGATAAAAATAGAATTGAGTATGTCCGTCTGCTGTGAGACAGACGGAGTGGCCATCGTGGAGGGCGCGACCACTGTGCCAACGGGAAAGGATCTGACTGATGCTAGCTACGCTACGCTACTCCACTGAATTGGCCGCGTTTCGGATACGTAAGCGGGATGTCCGGGCCATGGCGGGCCGGAAATGAACAATTCAATTCTCAACATTCCTCACCCTCCTCCGCAATAGCAATCATGGAGCATATGTTAACTTACCCACTTCCACTTCCTCTTTCTCCAAATGGGCTGTTGGACTTACAATCTGTCACACTGCACATAGTTAACTTAGTTTCGGGGGGACCAAATGTCGGTGACGTAAATGATACAATCCTAAAGCAACCCAAGGGCCAAGGCTTGGTACTAGTTCCCGCGATCCGCCAGGGATCCTACGAGCCAAGAACCGGAGGCACAAGTCATCGCAATACGCAATGTTTCGCCTGGGGAAGGGGTGAGTTATTTCTTGTTTTTCTCCGTATTGTTTTATGACGAAGCAGGTAGATCGTCACGTCGTATATAGACACTACCCCGCCTCAGGAACAGATGCAGGCTAGCCTTTCTGCCACATAAAACTTTTCCTGTCTGTGTGAACAGAGTTCACACACCCCTGAACCGGATCCAAGAGAGGCCCTAGCATGCTCCAAAAACTGCGGTGGTGCCTGTCCATTCCCTCAGAAGATATTATGTGGTATCAGACCGTAGAGCTTAGGGATTTAACAAACTTTCCCAGAGGGCTGTGGCCTCCACTGACGCGGTGCTGGGTGCGTCACGAATAGATCAAGAAGTACTGCAAAAAGCGACCTATCTCCAGTTTTCAGGTAGACTGTTGTGATCAACTATGGTTATCGCAATCTCATTTTCGATCTGGTCAGACCCACCCAAAGCGTCAGTTGTTGATCCCCATTCTCGCGTCAGCCAAGGTCCTTCCTTCTTCACACCCCCTCCTCGCCCTCACCCGTCTCCACCAATCGCTTCTCCTTGCTTCGTTCCCCTCCAAACTTGCATAGGACGCCCTAGATGGGCTCATCCGTGCGAGCTCCGCATCCATGACGCTGCTGAGCGCGGTGATCCCACCCGGCCACCCAGCCCGTGCGCTCGGCCGCGGTAAGCTGCTCGCAGTGGACGAGCCTGCACCTCGACCCGCGATAGCGGTCGCGGGGGCATCCGCATCATTCCCGCCTTCTGGCCCGACTCGACTGCGTCTTGCTCGCAAGACGCTCATCAGTGCTCGTGACGAGCTCTTTATCAGTTTCGCAATGATGGCGGAGAGGTTGGACGCGAAGTGCGTGAGATGGTGGTGCGTGTTGAGGGTGAGTTGGCTGTTTGGGGTCAGGGTATACGGAAAGTGATCGAAGATATGCCAAGTTTGTTGAAGAAGGGTGTAACGAAATAGCCATGGTGTATGTAGAATATGAAAATGGGAAATATGATTCAGGGGAGTACCACATGACCGATTGTCGTCATCGAATTGAAGTAACGCGGTCACACCGTTCTCGTTCTTGTGTGCGGAACTACGTCATGTTGCATATTCTGCCCATCGAGTTGTCGCTTTCCGTGCTTTCCTATCTCCCGCTCCCAACACTCTGTTCTTTGCCCATCTTGTCTCGTCAATGGCTCAATCTCTTCTCCACACATCAGTCAACCATCTTTCGCAATGCTGCCATCTTTCACGGATACATACAGCCTGACACTATACTGCTCGATGATGCCCTGACAGTATACAAGGGTAGCCCTTGGGACGGAGCAACTGATTGGAAAGACTTCTGTGAGTCCACAGTCCTGCAGTGCCTCTGACGGCGTTTGCCGCGAACCGGCCTGTTCTCAGCCGCCCAGGACCATGGTTCTGATCTTCGTCAGGCCACAGATGTTTTCAGCTTCACAAAAACTGGGTAGGTAAAGGGCGCGTCGTTGCCCGTCAAGTGACACCGCCAGACGGCGACATCCATCACCTCAAAGTCGATGAAAATGCAGGCATATGCATCACGACTCGCTTATTTGGTGGTCTCGCTGTGACCCATCTCTTCTCCGGCGTTCTCTTTTGGAGTCTTTCTCCGGTAAGAGAGCCAGCCCTCTGACTTTAGGATTCTGTACTCAACGAGGTCCCCGTCCCAGTCTCACCTTCCTCCCTGGGCCCACTGCGAGTATGAAAATGGCTATCTCATCTTTGACGGCCACGAGAACTACATTGAAGTCTGGCGCCTCGCCAGCGACTTTGGAGTCGACAACGAAGGTGCGGGCCATTCGCCGCCGGACGAGGAACAACGACGTGCCTCGACGTTCGCCACGGCGATGCACCACCGATACGCGCCACGTGGGCACTTCCGTCCGTGGGCCAAGTTGTCCCTCCCCGAATCCACGCTCGCATTCCGATTCGCCTACCCGACGCTGCTCTGTGCGAATAACAAACACGCATTCCTGCACGACGTGCGCACTGGCGCGCTTGTGCAGACGATCGATCTCAATATCGAGGAGTGGCTGGATGAGGTGGGGGAGGAAGAGCTGGAGATGGAGCCGGTGGTGGGTGAGGAGGAAGTCCGCGGACTTTGTTATGTCGACGTGAACGAGCGACATGCGTTCGTGTGCGGGGTCCGCTCGCTGCATGTGTTTGCGCGGGATGGAGGTGCCGAGGTGTTAAGGATATCGAGCGACGCGTCCATACCCAAGGTCGTAGTGGCGGACACCGTACCCGGAAACCCGTCTGTCGCAGTTCTCCCGTTGCGCCCTGGGAGTGATGACTATCGCCCAAACTTCCTGGCAGGTGCGTTGCCTAACCCCATTCCCTTCCTTCCCACCGCCCCTATTATCCATTCACATGTTCGGCACGACAATCGGATGACTAAATTTTTTTCGGTAGCACATGTATCCAGGGATGGTCACGATCTCGTAATCTTGACCACCACCTACCGTGTTGTTTTCATCCGGGACTTTGAACGCATCTGTCGTGGCGAAACCAGCCTCCTCGATTCTGGGCAGGTCCTGGGCCTCTTGCCGAGAAATGAGTGTTTTTATTTGGCGTTTGAGCATGGGCGCGTTTGCTTGGCTACCGTCCGTGTATTTCCCTACACATTTTCTCGTTGCACACACGCATGCCTCACCCCCTTTTCTTCCCTTGTCCCTCGCTTTCTTTTGTAGTATTTTGGGCTTTACATTGTCAACGTCGAAAGGGGCGCTTCCATTGACTCGATCAAAGTCGTACTCGTGCGACCCTGCCTCTACAACAAGGTCAGCTGCATGCAGCTCACCGATCGTCGCATTTACTTGACGTGGGAAGACGCAAGACGTCTGGAGGAAGTCCCGCTGTACGAAGACAGAGAAAGCGCTCTGGATCCTTCGTTTCCCGGGATCCAGTCTATGACCGAACCATTCCACGAAGCATGGCCTGAACCCGGTGGGCATTTCCCTCTCTGATGTTGCGATTGCCCGCGATGTGTTCCCTACTCACAAACTTATTGTTATTTTTGCCCCGGCTGCCAGATCCACCGGATACCATCTCCGTCGGCTGCATTGACTTTAGTTTGATGCCTGAAAGTTGAGCGAGTGCGCTCCAAAATCGGTTTTTTTTAGAGTGGATGGACGAACGGCAAGTTAGTATTGGGCGGAGGTCCAATGATACTTTTCCTGGCATCTTGCAGTCTTGCTGTACGATAAGATGTCGCTGGTTACAGGCTGAAGGTATGCTATCTATATTGGAAGTGCGTTGCACCATGAGTTCGAGAGGGGAGGAGAAAGAAGCAGGGAGGAGGGGGAGGAAGATGAGCACGTAGGTGAGCGAGACCCAAGGTGCGCCGAGAGGAAGGAACTTCTGGTGAGCAGATGCGACAAAGGCTCGATGCGACGACTCCAAGATGCGCAACGGAGCACTAGCTCAGTTTGACCTCGAGAAGTCGGGTCTCGGAAGAGGACGAAAGGAGGCAGAAACTTGAAGTAGTCACGCGAATGAAGTGTGCCGGGTTAGGCATTGTTTCGAGGGGCTTGCTCGAAGCATGCTGTATACTACTGTAGAGCTGACCACTGTAGTCTACCAGAGTATCCTGCTACCTGTCTGATCCATCGAGGGGTGGTGGTATCGTACGAGTGGACGCGAGAATAAACCCCGATGATAACCCGACGTGGCGAGGAACGAGGAGAATACACAAAAGCAACTTCACTAAGCAACTAAAGCACGAAACGGATTGCCAGGACGGCACCCCTGGTCGTCGGCCAATTGATGGTCCTCGTGGAGGAGATTGCCTTGTCGACAAGGGGAGGATGATACGTGCGAGCAGGACGAAAGGTCGCAGATAACCTCGTGGCTTGGCTCACCTTACTGTCGCGAGCACTCTGAAGTGCTCGTTTCCGAGCCCAAGGAACATTCCCACCCTGACATTACCCTCAGACGGACAATTTACCCATGGCCTGGTCACCAAAGCGCTGTCCACACTGCACCTTGTGAAATACAAAGCAACGTAGTCATTCGGACAGCTGGTTGGCATTGAGTTAATATATGAGAGTGTAGGCACATGCAACGATGCAGGGTCCATGCCTCCGGTGGAGAGGAAGAGTAGAGGGCTGCAAAGGAAGCAGAGGCACGCAAAGTATTCGAGATCGCATGACGGATGACATCGATGACAAGGTGTAAGTCGCTATGCAACTTTCAACCCAACCCATGTTGCCCGTCGATGTGGGTATGATTACATGAGAGAGGGATCCCGCCAGAAGAGGTGTGGGAAGCCGAATAACTCAACGGACAGGACAGAGGAAACTTCGAGGTCACGTGTGCGGGATTTTTTCAACCCCATCCCCATCCCCATAACGTAAGTTAGCATGTACTACTGTAGTAGGACGTTATCGTTTTATCATACAGTACAGTTACTGTCTCTACGGTGCAGATCCGGCAGGCCATAATGGAACATTAGCATGAGGGCGCCATTCTATTGGACAGCTCAGTAAGGAAGAAGGGCGTAACGAAATAGCCATAGTGAATGTAGAGTGCCACTGGCACATGACCGATTGTCGTTATCGAATTGACCCGGAAGAGTAACGGCCACACCCTTCTTGTGTACGGAACTACACTATGTTGCATATTCTACCCATCGAGTTATCGCTCTCCGTGCTTTCCTATCTCCCGCTCCCAACACTCTGTTCTTTGACCACCCTGTCTCGTCAATGGTTCAATCTCTTCTCCACACATCAGTCAGCTATCTTTCGCAACGCTGCCATCTTTCACGGATACATACAGCCTGTCACTATACTGCTCGATGACGCCCTGACCATATACAAGGGTAGTCCTTGGGACGGAGCAACTGATTGGAAAGACTTCTGTGAGTCCACAGTCCTGCAGTGCCTCTGACGGCGTTTCCCGTGTACCCCAGCGCCTGTACTCATCCGCCCGGAACCATGGTTCTGATCTTCGTTAGGCCGCAGATGTTTTCAACTTCACAAAAACTGGGAAGGTAAAGGGCGC
>Ga0307512_10002693_pt1 | contig 21843 bp, 15 predicted proteins | sample 14_EM_MG_FD_200267 | JGI IMG/M metagenome (GOLD analysis project Ga0307512, IMG submission 200267) | Populus trichocarpa ectomycorrhiza microbial communities from riparian zone in the Pacific Northwest, United States - 14_EM | ecosystem: Host-associated > Plants > Roots > Unclassified | place...
GCTACTGTTTGTGCCTTCAGATGTTCCAGATAGTATGAGACAATCTGAAGATAAGCCAGCTATTTCCCAGGTTGGGATGAGTTGCAATTCAGATGGTGGCTGTAATTCCATCGCTTCCCAGGTTGGGGATGATGGTCTGTCACCAGTCTCTATCACTAGGACAAATGATATGCGGACTACAGCCAAAGAGAGACGCAGTGTACGATCCATTAAAAGAAAGGAAAGAAAGGCTGAAAAAAAGAGAATGCTGCGACAAGAAAAGAAAGAGGGAGAGGTAGCTGCGGTTACTGCAGAAGTTTTAAAGCAGCTGGGTCTACCATACAATACACGGATCTCAATCCTGTACAAGTCCCGCGATGCAGAACATGAGCAGAGTATGCTTGGGAAGCTCCTCTATGCTGATGACCCTATCTTCAAGGACTACTATACCATTGACAGGCCAGGTATAGTTTACGTATGGGATAAAAAAGCGAAAAAGGTGGTTTTTGCAGTGCGCTGCAGTACTGCAGATGAACTATCTGAGCAGGAACATGACAGTTTCTGCAGTCTGTTTATGCATCTACACAACGACTCCAAGCTTCAGGCAGCTATTTCCAACAATGGAGCACTGGTATATGGAAAAATGTGGGGTTTGGGATGGCGACCTGGGTTTGACAAAGGGTATGACTATGGAGAATATGCCAAAAGTGTGGGGGTTTCAGAGGACCAGTGGAAAGCACTACGCAACAAAGATGAAGCAATGCATACATTCTATGGGCAGAGATTTGCTTCACTTGCTCCTGCTTTTTGGCATGCACAGAAGCTCTTCAATGTGGAAAACAAGGCACCTTTCTTCGGTCATGACTATTTGGAAGATTTGGAAAAAGATGAGTGGGCTTTTGCATCAAATTTGACATTTACAAAGAGTGACAACAAAGGACGTATGTTAATTGCTTTCCTCAACCAAGTTCCATGTTCTAATCTATGATTATATATTGATAGGGAACTTCCACAACAAAGCTCATCATGATAATGATGGTAGCCTTACCACGTTTGGAATCTGGGCTCTGGTTGACAAGCAAGGAAACTGGATTTCTGAGCCACGTAACTCTCAGGAAATACCAATGACTGGAGGGTTTTTCTATATCTTACCTTATAAGATAAAGATTGATTTTGCAGCTCAGCCGTATGCTATCTGGGAGTTGATTTGGCGTGGAAAAGAAGATGGACATGCAACAGTAGATGGAAAAATGGCTGGAAATTTGGATTGGTTTGGTACCTCAGCTCAGACTAGTAAAAAACTACTAGAACGGCTGAGATTGGGTATAAAAAATGGGTTTAAAGCTATTAAATCTAGCTTTAGATAGTACATATATGTAGAGCCTTTTACAAGTATAATATTGAAACAGAAGCGGAAAATAATTCAAAGAAATTGAAAACCAATTAAAAATTATCAATGGCATTCATCAGGAAACTGGATTTTAGTCACTGGAATCGTGCTGGACTGTCTGCGAGGATATGGAGTGTAAACTTAGAAGCGTCAATTTCAGAAGAGTATCAAACCTTGGGAGGGCATTGCGGCCGACCTTTGGAATAACTGGGATCTCTGATGACTGGTACAAGAGTACCATGGGAGTGATTGTGATGAGTTTAAGAACACATCGGTGCGCCAGAGAGAACTTTGGGTGCACTTGGGAGCACCTGGGAGCGCTGACAACAAGTCTGGGAGCACCTCGAATCACAGTTGAGTAGTTTGGGGAAAACATCATCTTTTGGAACGCCGCTGATGCGCCTGGAAATCATAGCTATTATTCATCGTTCAACAATTTTTAAAAGTCATTTATTCAGTTTGTATTCTCATCTATGTATCAATATAGCAACCCATCTACGCACGGTATATATGGATTGACTGCAGGCGGTGCTTGATAGCAATTCTAGGCGCACCTGAAAATGACAATCGAGTCAACTGAGAGATACACTCCGAGGCCGTGATCGCATGAGATTGGAAATGAACTTGGAGGTGGTAATGGAGCAAGTTTGGAGATACATTTGGAGGCCGCGATGGTGCGAACTTGAAGTCTGTAATCGGGTGAGTGTGGAGATGCAATTGGAAGCCGTGATGGTACGAACTTCGAGGCTGTAATCGAGCAAGTTTGCAGTCTCCCATGGAGGGTGTGATCGAGCGAGTTTGGAGATACACTTGGAGGCCATGATCGAGCAAGTGTGGAGATGCAATTGGAGGCCTCGATCGTGCGAACTTGGAGACGGTAATTGTGTCAGTTTGGAGATATACCTGGAAGGTGTGATTGAGAAAGTTTAGAGATACACTTGGAGGCCTTAATAGAGTGAACTTAGAGATGTACTCCGAGATCATGAGCGAGCATGTATGAATACATCAGCAACATGTAATTCGGTCTGGAAGCCATACGCAACCCTCCCAGACACTCCCGTAGCCCTCGCCAGTGCTTCTAAGTACTTCCAGATACTCCCAGCCCCCCCTCGAGCTGTGCAAAATGCTCTCAGACTGTGCAAGAGCATTCTCACGTGCTCTTGAAAGCACCTGCAGTGATGGAGGTACATTCAGGATGGTACGAGATTTGACTATTAGGACAGTCAAATTTTGGAGCTGCGGATACCTCTGCATTAGTCTGCAGGACACTTGGTTCCGTATTCTCACACCAGTGGTTCTTAGGGTTCCATAACCACAAGGCATTTCATCGATCATATCGGTCTTTGTTACAGTCACAAGATTCACTACATTATAATATGGCATGTATTACCTAAGTCTCTCTATATATATACATTCAGAGATACAGGAATAACGGAAATGGGCTCAGCGACAGGCAGTATATATTTCGGAGACCCCAGGGTAGACAGATATATCGTTATACAAAATACACACTCTCTCTTGTCCAGCTTCGAGGTGGACCTGAAAATGACAATTGAGAGAACTCAGAGATACACCCCAAGGCCATGATTGAGCGAGTTTGGAGATGCACTTGGAGGCCGCGATTGAGCAAGTATAGAGATCCACTGGAGGCCGCGATTGAGCAAGTTTGGAGATGCAATTCAAAGCTGTAATCGAGCAAGTTTGGAGATACACTTGGAGGCCGTGATCGAGCGAGTTTGGAGATGCACTTGGAGGCCGCGATTGAGCAAGTATGGAGATGCACTGGAGGCTGTGATTGAGCAAGTTTGGAGATGCAATTGAAAGCCATAATCGAGCAAGTTTGGAGATACACTTGGAGGCCGTGATCGAGCGAGTTTGGAGATGCAATTGGAAGCCGTGATCGAGGAAGTTTGGAGATACACTTGGAGGCCGTGATCGAGCAAGTTTGGAGACTGTAATCAAGCAAGTTTGGAGACCGTAATCAAGTGAGTTTAGAGATGCACTTGTAGGCCATGATTGAGCGAGATTGGTAGAGTACTAGGAGGCGGTCAATCTGGAGGCAGGAAGTTCGGGAGGAAGGTGCGATGTGAGCAGAGACTCTATTCATTGGTTAACTTGAAATTGTGCGAATGTAGAGAATTGAGTACAACATGGTCTGCCGAGAGATGAGACTGGCTGGGAGCGGCAGACAGTTGATCTTGGGATGATGCAGTACGCGGTGTTTGCAGTACTCAGTGAATGCTTTACTCGGCGTATGCTGTACTCGGTGTATGCTGTACTTGGTGTATGTTGTACTTGGTGTATGCTGTACTTGGTGTATGCTGTACTTGGTGTATGCTGTACTTGGTGTATGCTGTACTTGGTGTATGCTGTACTTGGTGTATGCTGTACTTGGTGTATGCTGTACTCGGTGTATGCTGTACTCGGTGTATGCTGTACTCGGTGTATGCTGTACTCGGTGTATGCTGTACTCGGTGTATGCTGTACTCGGTGTATGCCGTACTCAGTGTTATCTTTTGATCATGGCATGAAGAGATAGAGAGGGATGACTTAACTTCATGTTCTTAGGTGATGGTAGAATTTAGGACAAGAAAGAGAGAGATGAAAGGGTACGGGGGAAATCTTCATGAGAAACGGGGACTTAAGATAATTTCGTGTGCAAGTCAATTTACCATCCCCGATACAGCAGGTACGAGATCCAATCTGGCGTGTAATTTCACCGATACGAGGTTATCCCAACCCAATCCAGCAAGTCATACCCCTGATTACTCATATCCGCTCATATCCTCCCCATCGTTCTTATCTTCATTTCCCATCTCTCTCTTTCTTGTCCACAACTCTACAATCATTGCAGAACACAAAGTTAAGTTATCCCTCTCTATCTTGCCATGTCATAATCATGAGTTGGTACCAATTATAGCATACACCGAGTACCGTATACACCGAGTACTGCATCCATCCCAGATTGTTTGTCTTCTCTTCATTCTCTTGATTACGAGTTGACCCCTGAATGTAGCTTCAGCTACCTGCGTGCCTCTCCATGAGAGCTCAAAGGTAAAGTCACATTGTCACATTCCCACAGTAGCAAGTTAACTAACTGATGAAAAGAGTCTCCACATGTGGCGCGCAGTCCATTGACTGCCTCCCAGTACTCATCCAAACTCGCTCGATTATGGCCTGAAAGTGCATCTCCAAACTCGCTTGATTATGGCCTCCAAGTGTATCTCCAGACATGCTCGATCACAGCCTCCAAGTGTATCTCCAAACTCGCTCGATCACGGCATCCAAGTTCGCACGATCGTGGCCTCCAACTGCATCTACACACTCGCTCGATCACTGCCTCCAACTGCGTCTCCAAACTCGCTCGATTACAGCCTTCAAGTGTATTTCCAAACTCGCTCGATTACGACCTCCAAGTGCATCTCCAAAGTCGCTCGATCACAGCCTCCAATTCCATCTCCAAACTCGCTTGATCACAGCCTCCAAAGTGCATCTCCAAACTCGCTTGATCATGGCCCCGGCGTGTATCCCTGAGTTCACTCGATCGTCATTTTCAGGCACACCTCGAATTGCTCTCAACAACCACCTGCAGCCAGTCCAGATATACCGTGTGTAGATGGGTAGCTATATAGATACATAGATAGGAATACAAACTGAATATATGAGTTTTAAAAATCGTTGAACGATAAGTAGTAGCTATGATTTCCAGGCATGCCAGTAGCATTCCCAAAGAAGACCTTGTTTTTCCCAGACTGCTCTACTGTGATTCGAGGTGCTCCCAGACTTATTGCCGGCGCTCCCAGGTGCTCCCAGACTTGTCGTCGGCGCTCCCAGTTACTCTGAAGGCCGGCAGGAATGCCCTCCTAGGGTCTGATACTCTCCTGAAATTGACGCATCTAAGTTTACACTCCACATTCTCTCAGACACTCCTGGAGGCTTCCAGTGCCTGAAATACATTTTGCTGATGTTGTAGCGTCCTGAATGCACCTCCATAACTGCAGGTGCTTTCAGGAGTACCTGAGAATGCTCTTGCAGAGTCTGCGAGCACTTTGCAAAGCTCCAGGGGGGGCTGGGAGCATCTGATAGTACTTAGAAGCACTGGTGGGAGCTACCGGAGTATCTGGGAGGTTGCCATATGACTTCCGGACCGATTTACATTTTGCTGATGTTGATACAGTGTGTGATTTAACAGCCGGGTAAGCATAGAGCTTTACAAATGCGGGGTTTCTCCATAACTTGATCATAGCTTGCATTTACCTACGATTCTGCACTGACACTTCGAATAACAACACCCTCAACTAAGACAATCTCAGTGACAGTACGCTGGCTACACAGAACTGCTTGCGATCATTCACACGATACAATGTATGCCTGGGTTGAGCACAAAGAGGAAATCTATCAGCGCTATAGAATTGAGAAGCGTAGTCTTCAAGAGGTTATGGAAATACTGCGTAATGAAGCAAACTTTTCCCCAAGGTAAGTTTATATCCAATTGTCATTTTATGTGAATATGCAGTAACCTCTTCTATGGTAGTGAACGGGCATATAAGAAAAAATTCAACGAATGGCAATTTCCTAAGAAACAAAGTCCACTGTGGGAAGATCAGAAACTTGTTTCGATTATCTGCACAATGTGGAAAAACAATATCACTCCAAGTGACATGTTATATGGATTGACCTTTCATGGATATATTATAACAATTCGTCAATTGAAAGAGGTTCGCTTGCATCCTACTGTACGACTATTGACCCGGCGATCAAACACCGATGACCCCAACAAGAATCAAATGAAACTCAGAGCCGCAATTGAGTCTTTGATGTCATCTGGACAAGGATTACGTTGGGGACGAACATATCTGGAAGCAGCCCTGTGACTGGATGGACTTTTCGTATCACAGTGAGTATAGCCAATATCTTGATGCTTTAGCATAACACAGCCAATATAATACTAATAGCTATGGTTATTGTCAGACGTGACCTTAGGTTGCATTTACAAATAAACGATCCTGATGGTAATGAATTACGGCATCGATCAACATTACGCAAACGTGGACAGTTCATCGTCAAGGGACCAAATCGTGTGTGGTCTATAGATGGACATGACAAATTTTCACGTTTTGGATTAGAAATATATGGATGCATTGATGCATATTCACGGTACATTATTTGGTGTTACGTGGGACATTCTAATCGGACTCAGATATCTGTTAGTCAACAATATCTGGAGACAGTCTGTACCATGGGAAAATTTCCAAAGCTCATTCGCTCAGATATGGGCAGAGAGTTAGCTTTATTGTGTGCTTCACATCTATCCTTGCGACGGACAGATAAGCCTGATCTTCCTTTCCATAAAGCATATAGCTCTGGCACATCTACCAAAAATCAACGAGTTGAAGCTTGGTGGAATTTACTTGCCAATGGGCAAACAGATACTTGGCGCACACTCTTTGGTGGTTTAGAAGATCGTGGGTTGTTTGATGGAGGCAATATTGATAAACTTTGCCTGCAGCATATATATATGACAATGCTCCGAACTAATATTCATACATTCGTCCAGACTCACAATACACATAGGATTCGAAGGCAGAAGCAACGCGAGCATTACCTTCCCACCGGTATTCCAGTCAATATGTATCAGTATCCTAAACCTGGAGCACGTGATTATGGTAGTCCACCAAATCCTGAAACTATTGCTGCACTAGAACATAGCCAACACCTCGATAAATATGACCTGGACGAGTATATACCCTCAACCACATGGAAAATTTTAAACGATCTTCTTAGTGCAAAAGGTTTACCCATCACGTATTCCTGGCAGGATGACCATGTTTATGCATATGGTGAGCTGCGTGTGGCAGTATGGAACTTCATCAATGCTGGGGGGAAAATTGAAATTCTACTACCTCCACGGAAACCTGCGGAATGGATTGCCCAACATGAAGCGAATATAGAAGCTGCACAAGGTGAAAACCTGGGAGTGATGGATCTTGGCCTTACTGATGATGAGGAGTTAGAAGTATTCAATGAATCTGTGATTCATGACGATGATGAGTATGAAGACCATGAGCTGTACAACAGTGAAAATGAAGATGATGGAATTGTATTAGATATTATGGGCTGAGAATATGCGATAAGGAGAAAGGATTAATAGGTATATTTTCACTTTCATGTGTACCAGTCCTGCCTTCATCATCCAGAGTATTATGCGTACCACATTCAATACTGGATACACTATCAATCTTTGTATCTGCATTTGAATGATTCTTTCCCCCACCAAGCACCCGTTGTTCCTTCTTTGTTGGCCGCATGGTCGCTATATCATTATCCAGTACTGACATATCGCTTGCAGTTCGCTTATGTTTTTCAGAGTTGGTTTCGTATTTCTCAGGTTTGATTACTGGAAATGTTTCATGTTGTAACGATTTTGATTGGGATTTCTGGAATTTGAAATATGTTAATGATTGAAGTAATGTATTGTGATCTGCACATGGGTATATTACCTCTCGGACAATTTTCTCTTTCTTGATATGAACTGGGGAAAGACGTGACTGGCGTCTGCTAACTCCAAGGCTGTTCATATTTTCAATGTCATTTTCCGAGTCATCATCCATGATCAGAGCCTTTTTGTCAAGAACTGGAATGATGAGAATGAATCGTCGTATAACTGCAGCTTTATTACGCTTCTTTGTTAGATCACCCATGACATATGTCGTCGGTAGCGCCATCTTCATAAGAAGTTGCCATAATCTTCGCCCACCATCTAGTCTCTTGATCTGTAGATCTTTATCCCGGTCGGTAATGATCTCTCCACCATAAATTCCTCCGCGCTCCATATTTCCATCAAAAATTACCCTTTCAGGTAATGGACGGTCAATCCATGATGGATATTCAAACACTTGAGTTTTCAACCATTGTTGGTAATCCGGTATATCGAAATCGAGTTCTGGTAGGTCCCACCCAATACACATTGGTAACCGCTTTTGTGTTTTTCCTTGCTCTTTAGTAAAGAGAACCAGCTGACAACCCGTTAATGATGCGGAGAAGCCCGGGTGTAATGCAGCTTTTCCAAACAACATTGTACGTGATGATCCACCTCTTCCGAGAATTGCCTCTTCTTGGATAGTCTTCACTTCTTTACGCGCTGCTGATCCTTTGCCTTTGGAAGCTTTTTTGTGATGCTCTCGTGCTTCCTGCAATGTACTGCCAAGTACATCACTTGCAATAAGTGCATGTGTTGAACGCTGTGATTGTACTTTCAATGGACTTGGTGTTGGTGACTTCGTATCGCATAAGTCGATTACTTCAGGTTGAAGTTCTGTGCCTTGAGAAAGACGGTGGGTACTCATTGGGTGATTGCATTGTGCACATCGGCCGTTCTCCTTGGGAAAAAACTCATCGCAACGACTACACCCTTGAACAATACAAAATCCCAAAGGCATATTGAATGGACACGAAGGCGGAAAAAATGCAAAATCAATGATAGGAGTAAAGTATATGAAATATAAGTAGGGATGTTGATGGAGGTACCAATCCCGTTGTAGGAGCAATGGCAAATATTCTTCTTTTGTGATGAAAATGTGTTCTTTATATATTTACTCACAGAATCATACAATCCCAAATCTCCAATGGTAAGCTATTTTCTAGTATTTCATAATAATACTAACGGATTACTGTTCCCGCCATTGTGCAGACTCAACAGTTTCAGTCGTTAGATCAACCCTGATTTAGCTTGCATGTACTACTGGTAGTATGGCTAGTATTGTATACAAATTTTTATCTTAGGTAGATGTGTACGGGTTTCCCAACCTCTAGTATTTTTATTTTAAGACATTATCAGTAACTGGCTCTAGGTTATTTTTTGTTAGACCACTTGTACTAGTTTACATCTCCGGGTATTGTGGCTTGTGCACAGATATCACCCCTGTCACCTGCTACCCAGAAACCAAAAGTGCCCGACATGTCCCTATAACCTGCCGTAGGGAACAGATTTCTTTACGATAATTGCATCGTTTACTTACAGCGCTTAGGAGAGGATAAACACCTTTATCTGATCTAAAATTTCCCTCAACTCTCTGGGGAGATTGGATGTGATCTCCCGTGTTAGCTACCCCCCGCACTCACTTCCGACATACCTGGGTGATTCCGCCGCCACTGCACAGCTTCAAAATCGTCCTTAGATCTCCCCGGACGTTCTTAACTGTATTCTCGAAACCAGTAGAGTACGCGTTTAACCATGTCGGAAACTAGCGTGTTTTTTGTCCTCAGGACCGAGTTTATCACTAGCATGATGCAGTGGCACAGGTTCTGGCTAACTGGTGTTCATTCTCTAATTCTGTGTCTCGCCACGCCAGCATGGAAGGATATTTTCTGTTCCCTTATTGGACTTGCCAATCCTCTTGCTTATCAACCTTCTGCCCCGCGGCCGTCCTCTCACTGCTTCCCACCCTCCTCCCCCCTTAACAGTAATCATGATAAATAAAACCCTCACTACCATCACACCAACACCCAATACCCATCTCTGGCGCAAGTATCTCGGGGCCTATATAATACCATGGGGCACACAGTACCATCGCGTCCTCACTTACCGAATCCCGCCAGAAGTTCGAGTTCGGACAATCAGCGAACTCTTCGGGATAAGTACTAGGATCTCGCGAATCGAACGCTGTGTTCTGCGCTGTGCAGACCTTCATATTTGTCTATACAATTCGTCAGCGGTTGTGATTAAGGTTAGGGCTGTTTGACCCACCGAGCAGTGCGCCTGAATGTAGTTGTCAAGATACTGCCCTTGTCCGCCGCAACTTGCGGATCCGAGGTATAGGGTCTGAGGAGTGGCCTAGCCTTTTTTGAATATCAAGGCCGTGAGATCACTCTAGTCAGATTGCTTCGATTCGACTTCTGTTTTGTGTTAACTGTCAGTCTCCCGGATTGTTGGGGACATACGCACTCTGCATGCTGGTGAGTGTGTACGTTGTCTGTCCATCCGCATCGTACCAGAAATGGTTGCACTGGCATACTGGTCGGAACCCGTGCACCCTGCTTCGTTTCCGGCGTAAGTGATTGTACGAGGATCGATCCCAGGGTTGCCAGAATTAGCGGAGGGAGGCGGATAAGGAGAGGAAAGGAGACGTGCTTCATCGTAATATCTATGCTCCTTGCCTGTAGTGCCAAGGAGACGATATAGAGTCGTAGCACGTCATAGATTGCCATAACTTCATCAAGTAGACTCGGTGTGATCCGCTAATGTCCCCATTAGCTCCTCTTCTCACTTCTGTCTATGCGAAACATACCTGTGTAAACCCTCCGCCACTACACAGCTTAAAGAATTTACCTAGATCCCCCTGCACGTTATGGATCATATTCTCGATTCCGGTAGAGTACTCTTTGATCCAACTCTTTGATCCCCTTCAATGTCCGCGAGCAGAATCTAACCCTAGATGAGATTGTTGCCGTTCTAGGTAGTAAGGTAGTTCGAAAGTTGCGCTCCTCCCCCGGTCAGGGCGATCATTCCAGCAAAGAGCGCTTCGAGACCCTTACCAACGACGTATTCTTTCCCAATCTAAGAAAATTAGTAGCGGGAAGGAGGAGGGCGCAGAAGAGGGACAAACGGCGAAAAGACCAATAGTTATGGAGATCAAGATGCTTAAGGGTTTCCCGTCAGCTTGAGCTTCGTGCGGAGGATTGATACCCAGGATGATACCGACTGTCGACCTATATACACCCCTCATGAGCAGAAGGTCAGGCCTCGGAGAAGAGGGGGACATACACTGCGAGTGCTTGCACATCGTACAACGCGTTATTATACTGTTGGAAAAACTGTCGAATAGCTGCCCCCGTCCTCGTTGGCCCTTACCCCTCCCCACCCTTACCCCTCCCCACCCGCCCCGGGATACATATACCAGCGATATTCCGCACAGCCTTGCCTCGTCAGCACCATATGAAGCAGGTAGGTGGTAGCGGGCGTACATAAAACTGCTGATCCGACTCCCAATTCAACTTCGGTTCAGGGGCATCATACGTATTGTCGGTGATCTTATCACACGTCTTCCCTCCTTCGCCATTATGTTTCAAAAAACACTGCGCAAACCCCAAATTTCCGCAATTGCCGCTGTTGACGCACCACCAATTCTATCCCGTCCTCGCACATTAGCTCTCATCCTAGACACCGAGGGTAAGGGGCATACGTTCAGATATGCTTCCATTCTAAGCGCGTCCTAGCAGGAGTGACCGAATGCACCAGGTGCGGTCCGTGCGCATGATGCTGCGTCGCGGGCGACGTTTGGTGCAGGTTTTGCCACTGCTCCATGGGCGAGTGAGAAGATGGTTCAGGCTGTGACTAAGACGCGGAACATGGCTGAGGATGTGCAAGGGTTGGGAGACAATGTACGGGAGAAGTTCATGTGGTTCTTATATACACAGGAATGAGAGCTGAGAGTTGTGGATTTAGCTAGCTACAATATTTTGCAGTAAATTCTACGAGCACGACCTCTAGGGGCGGGGAGTTACAGCACGTGGGGCACCGAAAGTCATGATCGAGCCCCTGAGTTGCGAGCTTCGGCTCCAACACGTAGGGCAACAACTTTCTCGTTCCCGGTTTGTCTACCCACGTGCTCACCAGCTTGCAGTCTGCCGAATTTATTCACTACCACTGGACACGAGAGAAGTGGAAAAAATACCATAATTGTGCATGCCGGTTACATACCAGAATCTCTGCCAATTCTCCGCTTCCCATATCTGAGTATTAGAGGATGACATCGCCATCTGTCCTATTCTGGTAGGATGCAACACAGAACTTGGAAGTCACGATTGCGCCACAGGTAGTTAGGTATTACAGACCAGGAAAATACCTGAACTGGAAAAGACTAATTCTCACAGACGCGTACCCTCGTGCCTGAGCACAACGTCACACCCTGTTACATGGCGGGCACGGGCACGACTTTGTAGTCCCGTTGGCCAATATTCGTTGTCCTAATATTATACAGTAGAGTAGGTTGGACAGCAATAATAACCCTAGCAATGATAATATACGGAAATCCGGGCGGGATTCTCTCCCGGATAGCTAATATTTTTAGTGTTTTCACTGCTGGAGCAATACCTGCCCACCCAACTCACTGTGTAACCTTTCCCAGCTCTGTCTCTTCTACGCTGCTCGTATGAAGTGATATTCCAGTGACTCAGATTCCTGCCTAGGCTTGACAGTTGGGGCTGTTCGGGCGATTTCCATACAGGGCCTCGCAACATCTCCTAGAGAGATCTCAATTCCCGTTAGGGTATATTTTTGAGGTAGACTTCACGATCCCCAGCCAGTAGTCACCGATCCTGGGGTTTGCACTCGACCCCAAGCTAGCGTTTAATGATCTTATGAACTTGCATCTAAGTAAATGGATGCTGGTCTACTGCTAAGCTCAGGTCAGTACCCATTGATGCTGAGGGGTAGTCCCAATTCAGGCTGAGAGGCGGAGATCTATCCAATGTCGTCATATTCCTTGGTGTCCGCAACTAGGCAATTTAATAGCGACTAAGTAGCGCGATTTCCCTCCGCCATGCCTGGTGTTTCACATTTCTCATGGCGCTAGGAGCGCAATGAAGTCCATTCATTAACCTGTTTGAAGGTCGTGGAAGGAGAAAATCGCATATCATCACCGCTTCCATAGTTTGTAACGGACAGTTGTTGAGAAACCTAGCCGGATGGCATGCTAGGAATATCATTCTCTCCACTCGCTATAGACTGTATAGTGCTTAAGCGGAGATCTGGGATAGTAGGCGATTTACTCGAAATGCAATAACTACGATCTTTGGGAAATTTTGCCTGCCAGTAACTTCTAAGTTTCCAATTTTAGCTGACATAGCCGACGACAAACCCGTCCCTTGCTGCTGGAGGGTAGTTCCTGAACCCTAACCTTTCAGGGATATTTTGTAGGGGTCTATTCTGGGGTATCCCAGGATTCTTCTTGGAGAGCCAACCACGGACAAACATAGCAGTCCAGAGTGAGTACTAGAAGTTGAGAGACGCCTTACTACACTGCTACATGATATATTACTCTTTGCTACTCGTCACTACACCTGTTGCATGTGTACTTGGATCGTGAGTCTCAGCATCGTCTGATGTCTTGTATGAGAATGAAGACTCGTATGAAGATGGTGGCTGTATGAGGGTATGCATCAGGACCAGGGTGATGCGTCTCATATCAGATAGAGCATACGCGTACGCATATGGGAGGTTGTACATATACGGGCCTTTGGCCCTCGAGATAGAGTGTATCAATCAAGTCAATCAACAGTTCATTCTAGCATCCAAAGTAACAGCATCGCTACTCCGATTGCTACTTCGAAGGCTACTTCGATCCTCTTTATGTATGGAAGATACAAGATTTACTTTTAGATAGATCAAGCATTAATATCGCACAGTGCAAAATGAAATATCCACCTCTGACCGGAAAGTCTAGCATCTGAGAATCTCATTCTGCTCGGAACGTTTAGTATCCGAGAATCACATTCCGCTCGAAAAGTCTAACATCTGAGAATTTCACTCATACACTAGTTCGCGAATAATGCTAGACAATGCAATTCATTCATCAAATAGTGTACTCGGGTACCTGGATAGGTGTTCGGACTCACCCGCCCTGGTAGGTCGCAACACAAAATTGCAAAGACGTGATCGGGCTGATACAGTTTGAGGAAAACACAGCCCAAAAAACCACAGGAAAATAATGAAACTGGCAAAGACAACAGCGAACTGACGTTCAACTCATGTTCTCCCCTGTCAACACCACACTTTGCCTGCTGGGTCAATTACCAAAACATGTGCGCCCGAACACTTACCGTTGTACCCGAGTACTCTACCACTTGAATCCTGGTTTTATGTTGTTCCTGGAAGATCTAATCGTTGCACAGCGTAGTGAAAATACCTGGGAGATTGGTACAGGCTTGTATTACTGGGGAGCATCCTAACTAGTATCCACCCATGCCACAACGACTTAGATGGCACTAACGGATGGGCACTAGTCAAAGCACGTCCGGAGGGCGCAGGAAGCCGCTTTTGGTCAAAAATATTCAATAATCTTCAGCCACATGAAACGCCAAAGTTTTGCCAATGACAATCTTTGTTCGGTACACGTTCTTTGGGTGCATTTATTCAAGCGTCGGAGAATGTTGGCACGGTTGACAGTTCGCAGCGATGCTGAGTAGGTCTGCAATACAGTGCGTAAGAATATTGAGAGTGACGACAGGACTAGGGATTTAGGTGGACTGAAGGCGGAGTTAGTACTCTACATAATTGAATCTGCCAATCTCAGACATACTCGGGTTAGTGAAGATCAATCCGAACACCCCATTTTTGGACGAAGCCCTCAGGAAATTGGGAATTATCAGTGCGCCATGTACTGAACTGGGTGAAGCGAATGTGGAGAATGAGGCGGAGTATCTCTATGTAGTCCGTATGTACTGTGAACCGCTATCATGGACTATATCAAGTACCTAAATAAGCGGTCTAACAATTAGTGGCATTCTGAAAATATACTCAAGGCGATGAGAAACCTCTTAAAAATTAATCCTACATATTCAGGCCAAGAATTGAAAGTCTCCCACACATCATAAGGTGACTTGTAACATTGCAGAGTAGAGTGCGTAGCGGAAACGTGTCAAGATATGTACCGAAGTTATGTGAATGATTATGGATACACTGATGGATACATTATGGCATCAGTGAGAACTGGCATGTAGCCATATGGAAAAAGATCGAACACAGGTCTTATGGGTGGGTAGCGTGACTATGGTAATGGTATTGGTCGGAGGTGATGGTGTTGGCCGGAGTTGCGGCCAGGGGTGGTCTGCGGCGTCTACGAGCGGACATGGGCGTCAACTGGGAAGTAAATTATTACAAAGCGGCTCAAAAATGAATGACCAAACAATTTTCGGCTCCTCAGAATTATTAGCACTAGTCGAGGTTCAATCCCCGCCATTGTGAACTATTTTCTTTTACATAAAAGTTGGTTGAGTTGAATCATGTCGCTTGAGACTAATAATTTAGCCGCTTCAAACTGGCCGTAATTAGCGGTTAATAGTAAGTTACGTGCGGACTGTGTGGAGACATTCCGAAAATGTAGATTCGTAGCAAATTGAGCCCCGGTCAATACCCCAGTCGCACAGCAAAACTAATACCCAGAAATGGGGTGTCCGGATTGACAATGCCTGACCCGAGTAAACGAACCCCGGACGACCAAGCATTAGAGATAAGAATAAGGTGCGACTTGATGCACGTGCCACCGCTAAAATGGATCGAGAGCTTTGAGCCGCCCGATTACCGGATAAGAAGCGCTAAATGTCAGAGTGTATTGTACACGCTAGTGCCGGTTCAGAACCTACAGCGCTCGGCCACTCTTTGCTCTCTGCTTGTGTCTTGCCGACAGTTCAGAATCGGTTCTCGGCAGGACGGAAAGGAATAAGCGTTACATGTTTTGAACCTTAATTTTTGTTATAGTGGGGTTTAATGAGCATATAATGCCAGATAAGCTTAATATGTAGTGACCTCCGTATCAGATTATGGTATTGTCAATGTTCTTAAGGGCCGGGTTGGCTGGCCTTCTGGAGAAATGGCCTGATCTGCGGGTCCTGACAAAGCCTGCAGGCTTCCTCAGTAGAAGACCGGCCAGACTGTGTGTTACTGTAAGGTCTGAAAGGAGGTCGCACTTTGAATCACCGAGTAGACTCACAAACGTAGACTCATACACCATTACTCACTCGCTACTCGCTACCCCGCTACTCGGTTCTTGCTACTCCATCATCTCCAGATTTTCATGTACATAATGACATAGGCTCTCTCTTAGATAGTTCAAGAGACTTCACCATAGAATGACACTGCGCCCGCGGGCCGAGTGGCTGGGGTGATGCTAGTACTGTACCCGCAGATAAGCTTAGGACGCCACCGGTCACCAAGGGGTATTTATCCCACGAAAATTGTGGTTTTATCACCGTCACTCATAGTTGTCCCATATCCAGGTATTGTCACTGTAGATTTCGGCAAAGGTTTACTATACATGGTTTTCCAGTAGCCGACCCACCCTTTACTCCTCCCGTTCTGGCCTAGCTTTTGTCGATATCCGCAAGTCCTATGGAGGATCTAAGTATACATGCAACAAACAATGAAAATGCCGTCATGAACGGTGTCCTATCGTAAATTTCTTGTCACCAGGTAGCGCCATCCTAAGCTCATCTGCAGGTACAGTACTATCACACTACCACACTTTTCGCCAGTGTTCCTAAGCGGCCAGGCCGGGCCGCCCTTAGCGGCGGCTTTTAAATGAGGGCCGGACCTGCAGGCTTTTCCGGCCGGGCCTGCAGGCTTTCTCTTGGCGGCCGGGCGGCCGATCTGCAGGCTTTTCTTGGCGGCCGGGCGGCTTTTCTTGGCGGCTTGCAGGTTTTTCTTGGTGGACTAAGCCTAAATAGAACATTTTGTTCGAAAGATTCTCTGCTGCCAATACTAAGAGTCTCTAAAGTACAAAACATAAAACTCAATCATCGTAGCCCTGCCATTGCCGTATTCTATCCGTCAACTAGACTAAGACTTATGCAGGCCGATGCAGGCTTTTTAAATCACGTGCAGGCCGGGCGGCTTTCGACCCAGGCCGGGCCGCTTGGGAACATTGCTTTTCGCTTCTCTAGATAGGCTTCTCCACCACTTATACTGGCTTCTACGCCTCCCTAACAGTTGACAGTAGCTTCGTCTGGCACCCATTATATGCCTTATGCATGAAAGCCCTGCATAATTTAATGATAATTTTCATTTCTGCAAGGAACCCAACACGGCCCGAAAAGTCTGTACTCAGGAAACGCTATCCAGATGTTCCATGATAAACAACTAATACCAACAAGCCCCCTCAGCTACTTATGCACGCCTCCTAAGCACCAAACCAACATCCTCCCTAACCTGCAAAGTCGTAGCAGCCCAAGACCCCTCCAGTGCTCGTCTCGCCCTATTCTCAGCCATTCCCCTTGTCTCACCTTTCTCCAACACCAAATCCACCTCCCACGACCGCAACACAATTGCCATCGTCGCTGTAAACAGGACCTGCGCAAACTTCTTCCCAAGACACTGTCGGCGCCCATCCGAGAATGCCAAAAAACTGCCCCTCGCTGGTCGGTGGATAGTAGGATAATCAAGTCCCGAAGCCATTAGCCCTTGCTGCCCTCGGTTTTTTGCTAGGTAGCTGGATTCATTACTAGCATCCCACCTTTCTGGCGAGAACTCGGCGGCGGAGGCTCCGTAGTGTTGGCGCGAACGCTGTACAGCAGTAGCGGAGGCTATAATGAACATTGGCGGTAGAAATACGGGTTTTGACGCGATGGTGAGAGTTGTGCCAGATGCGCCTGTGCTCTTGGGGACGAATGGAATGATGTTGAATAGACGCAGGGTTTCGAGCTACCTTCCAGTCAGCGGAGGCTAGCGGGTGAGGACAGGGTGAGGGGAACCATTAGGCACAGAGGCCGAACCAGAAGCGGGAATACAGTCTCGTAGCGCCACTCGCAGGGGTCTGCGGGTTGGTCCATTAGCGCCGCGTCGACGCCTTCGCGAACCCAGCGCTGCGTGTCGGGCTGTAGCGCAAGCATCAGGAGTGCGTAGTACAACGTCTGCGCCGTGGTCTCGTAGCCTGCCAACGTGAACGTGAAAAGATTCCCCATCAACTCCTCCCTGCTAAGTTTCTTCCCATCATCCTCACTATCTTGCCCAGCTACCAGCAAGTCAAGTAGCGTAGGCCGCCCACTGGTCCCGGCGGTCGCCGCGAGTGCGCTTAAATACCTCGTGAAATCCGTGTGTGCATGGTGGTGCTGAAGGACGAAGGGAATCTTGAGACGCGAGATCCAGGGTGGCAGTGCGCTAACAATAGTGTGCGCGATGAGGTTATTTGCGACGAAGGCTAAGGCCTGGCGGAACGACAACGTAAATCCGGTTGGCGGAGTGGCACCATCCGAGAAAAGGTCTTCCTCACCATTCAGCGAGTCTGGCGCAGCCTCGCGGTGAAGAAACGTCATTGGAACGCCGTAGGCCGCACCGGCGACTGTGTGTAGTGTGAGGCTCAAGAGGTCGTGATGCACGGGCGGCTGCACCGCGCTGTCGCCCTCACCGGCCGAAGTAGCTTGCCAGAACTCGACCAATTCCATCGTCTGCTGCAGTCCGGTTTTCCACACCAGTGCGTGGTTGCGCTCGCCGAACGTTGGTGCCACGTACCGGCGATGATGCACGAACTGCTCGCCTTCGGTCTGCGCCTGTCAGCGGCCGGAAGGGAAGATACGGATTGGTGACGGACCGTGAAAATGCTGGGCCCGTACATGCTCAGGGACTCATAGTTCTCAAGCGGCTTCGGAAAGCGCTCACGGTTACCTAAAATTTCAGTGATCGCGTCGGCATTGCTGACTACGCAACATAGTAGGCCGGGAGATACGACCAGGAATACATCGCCGTAGCGAAGCGCCATGCGGTCCTTAAGCCACCAATGGGTACTGTACGAGCCCATCCACACGTAGTCCTGCCATTCTGTTGGCAACAGCCGTATAAGGCTGTGGACGTGCGGGAGCGAGAGTAGAAATGCTGGCAGAAGGGTGTCTGGGCAGACTGGGTAGATGATGTACTTTAATCCAGTCGATCGCGCGTACCGAATGTTGGACAACAGCGAGAGCGCATATCGCAGCGTCACCCAGGAAATGGAGGCAACGAGGAGGGCAAACGCGATGGCGGTGGGGCTCAATAGAAAGATTCCAGCTGGCGACATGGACGGCATTATCGTTGGTACCAATGAAAACCACGTTGGGGTTGAAGTGGACGTGTAGAAGCTAAATGCAACAAGTCAGGCGACACCCAAGAGAGAAAGTTGGATCTTGATAAAATAAAATTGATAGAGTACTAGAACGATTAGTTAATGAAGCGATAGATGTCCCTCAAATATATAGATGGGAAGTAATTATCCATATTGTGGGGGACGCCTTTTAACTTGGGTGCGGACATTCGAAATTCAATGTTACACACATACAAAATGACCCCTGTCACACATGTGATTCTTTTTGACCACAGTGAACATTCCTTTAATTTTTATAGTGCCTCAACCATAGCAAATATTGTAATTTTGAGACTAGATCGATAGAGCTCCTTAAACTGAGTCGATCTTAGTTCTCCAAATACAAAAACCTTTTATTTTGGTGGCGTTGAAAACTTCCTTCGAAAACACTATGGTCAAAAGGCATTGTACTTACCCAATCTCGCCAATACATTGCCGAGCATGTGCCATTGCTAACGCGCCATTACATCATGCCACAAATTGTAAAGTACACTTGATAGGTGCCATACTCTACATCAGGGCCATGTTCATGTTGCCTAGTACGAAACATATAAACATTGTATTCACTATCTAGTTCGCACTATCCACCGCCAATCCACAATCTTTTCGAGAACTTTTCTCACACACTATCCATCAGTAGTAATTCATCACTATACTTGCAGCAGCTTTGGAATTGGTGCTCGCTTTCGGTCGAGGCTACATCAGCCCATTCAATTAGAACTTACTTGTGTAACCATACATCCGACAAGCCTTTGGGGATGCGGACCGGGTCACAGATTTACTTGTTGTTAGGCAAGAAGCGGTGTGGTTTGATCAGGAAGCTGCAAGCAGCTGAATATGATGATTACAAACAAACAAACACTGGACAATCAGACGAACGCGCGTACAAGCCACACCTTATCTGCACCATTTGTTAAACAACTAGTGGGTATTTAGGTAAAATTCCAGAACTCAACGGATTGGTTTGACCGCTTTTAACCATACAGCTGCATCCATTACCTAGAGGGTGCAGCTGATAAAATTTTACCTGGAATTTAACAGCTAAGTTAACCCGCCTACGTGAGCGGTACGGGGGATCACACCATGCGTACAGTCCATAACTAGGCAGTTGACGGCACGGGAAGTTAATACATCGACCAATGAATCAGTGGCCGAAGAGTGGCATAATGGCTCCGCTATCAACGATCGGTCCGTTATATCCTTGACCATTTACATCCATAGACCAGCTTGTCTGACGGGCGATTGACTCAATTAAATGTATAATCACTTGACTGGCCTGGGAACTGTATTGGAATCATGCGACTGCATGGATGACAATGCATGATTCAATCCGGCTAAGTAACTAAAAAATTATTCTTCGTTGTAATATATGAGCTAGAGAGTGAGAATATAGCTTCGCTTTTAAACTATTCTCGTAGTGAACGTTACTGCATACAATACCACCCATGGCCGTGTCATCCACAATCCGGAGCTTATGTCGCGAGGCTAGATGGCTTATCATTACTTAATTATGATATCGCTACTTCGCTCCCAACTGGTAAATAGTAGCACAGTAACAGTGGAACCAGCAGACCCATTCCCCTCAGGACGATCTTCACCGCATGCATCCTAGACAACCTTGCTCGTATGTATACTGGGTACGATTGTTTAAACCGTCGACAATCGGCTGACGCTGAGCCGCACTTTATTCCTTGTCCACAGAACACTTCTCCATCTTTTTTTTGTGGTAGTGGGAAAGATAGAACTAAATCACAGCCTCTACAGCAAAAATATTTGGTAAAATTAATTTAAATATGAGAAATATACAAGTGAATATTTCGCATATTTTTGCGTGGATTTAATTTATCTACATAAGAGCTTGGCTGATAGCTTATGTGTTCAATGTAAATACTTGTACTTTTCTCTATTGCGACAATGTATCGACAAAAGGCTGATGCGGCTCGGCGTCAGCCGCCTGTTGGTTCAACCGTACCCATCTACTGGACCTCCCGGTGACTGTAATAGTCATTCTTCGCTACAAAATACAATCATCTACTCGTTTTATTGGCAAGAATCTTGCATTGCGAGTCAAACGGATTTTCGGTGATCGTGAGTACCGTCTTACTTATTGGGGATCCGTGTGCGTGTATATTTAAGAAAGGTAATAGAGGGAGGAACCTAGTGAATGAAGCGCAACATTGATGTTGCATATATGACCGTCATCTCTTGCACATCAGCTGGGCTGATGGCTGACGGTCATCGTCATCATTAGCTGGATATGGATGGCTGAGTGTGCATGCATGAGTATAAGTACATGGGCTCTATATATATATGCGCATACATGTCCCCACACTTCAAGATAGTTGATTAGTTAATCAAGCTTCTCTTTCAACAATCGATGTTATAGATGTACATGAGTCGGAGCCGTAAGGCTCGTGACTGCTCTTTTAGACTTCACACTTTACTCTTTTCTCCCCTACGCATCATGGATCTTTAGGCCTGCACCCTAGTCAATGCACACGATTCTCCCCATATCGTAACAATTGTTGCATGTGTACTTGGATCGTGAGTCTCAGCACCGTCTGATGTCTTGTATGAGAATGAAGACTTGTATGAAGATGGTGGCTGTATCAGGATATGCATCAGGACCAGGGTGATGCGTCTCATGCT
>Ga0307512_10002694_pt1 | contig 21842 bp, 26 predicted proteins | sample 14_EM_MG_FD_200267 | JGI IMG/M metagenome (GOLD analysis project Ga0307512, IMG submission 200267) | Populus trichocarpa ectomycorrhiza microbial communities from riparian zone in the Pacific Northwest, United States - 14_EM | ecosystem: Host-associated > Plants > Roots > Unclassified | place...
AAAAAAGATGGATAAACATACCGGTTACTGCCGAATCTCCGATGTAATTTTACATTTTCGGGCCGAATGAATCTCTGCCACTGCCACCGCCACTTGCGTTGACCGACGACGACGAGCAAGACCGAGCGATGCTTTCTCGTGCAAATGCCAACGCCGCTCGTCTCGTTCGCCGTCGAATCACTCGTATTAACCCACCAATAACTTATATCAACCTTCACCCTCCTACCCGTAACCTCGCTACACCCTCCGAATCACACCCGAAAAATGACAAGACATCGCAGGACGCGTCACACAAAGACTCTGCTCAACAAAAGCCAGACCTCAGCAGTCTCGAGGGCTTCTTCAAGCGGTACCATCAGCAACAACAGAGGCAGTCTTCACAGAACGAAGATCCCAACGGCGGTGATCGCAAACCTCCACCCCAAGGCGGCCCTGGTGGTGGATTCAACCTTAATCAGCTCGGCATCCTTGCTTCCGTCGCAGCCATTTACTATGTAGTATCGGGTGGTGGGTCGGGATCCTCGCGCGAAATCACCTGGCAGGAATTCAGGACCGCTTTCCTTGACAAGGGTCTTGTGGATAAGCTGGTCGTCGTTAACCGACAGAAGGTTCGCATCAAATTGCATTCAAATGCTACTGGCCAGATGTATCCCGCCGCAGCCTTGGCTGGCGGAGAGTACTATTTCTCAATAGGCTCCGTGGAAGCTTTCGAGCGCAAACTGGACGAGGCACAGAAAGAACTCGGAATCCCCTCCCACGAGCGAATACCTGTCGCCTACCATGACGAGATTTCTGCCCTTGGCACGGCACTCAACTTTGCTCCTACCATTTTCTTTGCAGGGCTCTTACTGTACATGTCCCGTCGTGCAGGAGGCGGAGCTGGCGGCGGTCCCGGCGGTATTTTCAGCATCGGAAAGAGCAGGGCGCGTTTGTTCAACAAGGACACGGACGTCCGCGTTAAGTTCAAGGATGTCGCCGGCATGGATGAAGCCAAGGAGGAAATCATGGAGTTCGTCAAGTTCCTAAAGGAACCGCAGTCTTACGAGAAACTGGGAGCGAAGATCCCCCGCGGTGCCATCCTCTCTGGTCCCCCTGGTACGGGCAAGACTCTACTCGCGAAGGCGACTGCTGGTGAAGCCAGCGTCCCCTTCCTCTCGGTATCTGGCTCCGAGTTCGTCGAAATGTTCGTCGGCGTTGGCTCCTCACGCGTCCGTGATCTTTTCGCATCCGCGAAGAAGCATGCACCCTGTATCATCTTCATCGACGAGATTGATGCCATCGGCAAGTCACGTGGCAAAGGCGGCAATATGGGCGGGAACGATGAGCGCGAGTCCACACTAAATCAACTCCTTGTCGAGATGGACGGTTTTGGCACAAGCGAGCACGTTGTCGTCCTTGCTGGCACTAACCGCCCCGATGTACTCGATCCAGCATTACTTCGACCGGGTCGTTTTGATCGCCATATTGCGATTGATCGTCCAGACGTATCCGGCCGCAAAGGCATTTTCAAGGTTCACCTCGGTCCACTACGACTCTCCGAGAAGCTGCCGGATCTCGAGTCACTTGCACAGAAACTTGCGGTGTTGACCCCCGGTTTTTCGGGCGCAGATATCGCGAACGTGTGCAACGAGGCGGCTCTTCATGCCGCGCGCCATAGTTCGGAATTCGTGGAGGAACGAAATTTCGAAACTGCAATCGAACGAGTGATTGCTGGCCTGGAGCGGAGGTCGCGGGTTCTCAGCCCAGATGAGAAGAAGACTGTGGCATATCATGAAGCCGGTCACGCCGTTTGCGGATGGTTCTTGGAGCATGCTGACCCACTGCTCAAGGTCAGCATCATCCCTAGAGGTGTCGGCGCGCTCGGTTACGCTCAGGTAAGAAGCCTTCTTCCTCGACCTCCGCAAATGACTGACGTTCTGCATAGTATTTACCTCCTGACCGCTACCTCTTATCGACCCCTCAAATGTTGGATCGGATCTGCATGACACTCGGTGGACGTGTCTCGGAAGAGATTTTCTTCGGTGCGGAGAATATCACCACAGGTGCACAGGACGACCTTCAGAAAATTACACGTATGGCATTTGAGGCCTGCGCCAATTATGGCATGAACACAACCATCGGGCCTGTCAGCTATGGTGGCCGTGAAAGCGCGCGGGAAAGCTGGACAAAGCCATTCAGTGAGAAGACTGCCGAAATGCTTGACTCCGAGGTTCGGAAGATGATCACGTAAGTCTCAGTTATTATTCCACCACTGGTTACTAATATTTCATTCCAAGTAATGCGCACACCAGGACTATGGAGCTCTTGACCAAGCACCGCGAAGATGTAGAGAAAGTCGCCAAGCTACTTCTTAAGAAAGAGGTCATCACTCGGTAGGATGCCCCCCCCTCGTTATGTTCTCCTCATTTGTTCATCATACCCCACAGCGAGGACATGATTCAACTCCTCGGCAAGCGTCCTTTCCTCGGTCGTGCAGATGACATGGACAAGTGGCTGGATGATAATCGCGGTTCAGAACGTAGTGCACCTCCCCCACTCGAAAGCCCCGTTGATGCAGAACCGTCACCAACACCAGCACCTGGGGTTGCATCGTCACGGTTAGAAGATAGAACCATCTGAACACCCATAACTTTAGACGGATCCACTTATCTGCCTACGATTCAATCTGCACGTGTAATTTATTAAATTACACCTCTCACTTTCACGACACCTATTGCGTTCGTTATGGATATAATGCTATATAGTGCTGCTGGAGCGCCCTGACAGCAGATAATAGGCATTCAGGAATTAGACGGTATATCTAAACCCGCTCCACATATCACCTTTCTTCTTGCGTGCCTCAGCCTCGTCCTGTTCACCTCGGTCTCGCGCATTGTTTTCCCGTCTCAGGAGAATAGTATAAGTGAGTGAGCCTAGCCAACTGATTGCGATGTGCGTGAGCACGATCCTGCCCTGCCAGTGTGGCTGACGCTATACCACGGTCTCTCCCGTGCACAATACTACATAGATGTGGCGCGACAAGCTCCTTGTTCTTGCTGCCAGACTGACAAGCACTGGCCTTGTTGGTGGAGTGTGGGACCATCGCCGTTTTGGGAGGGTTGAAAAATGCATCCTCATTCGAGTTTTACATGCTGCACAGACTCGAAATTGTAAGTTGGTTGCAAGTGTGCCGCACAAGACCGCGATCCAAAGGGTTCACTTGTTGGATCATGTAACCCGGCAGTAAATGACATGCCACGAATAAATAAAAGCTTCCTGGGCCTCGAGCTTGTACATTTCAACAAAAACAGGGTCACGCGGCTGTAAATAAGGGCAAATACAGGCTGACATCATATTATCCGGTCTCGGTCTGTGGACTGTTGTTGCTCCTGCTCAAAGCACCCAATCCAAATTTCTTCCACGTCAGGTCTATGCCTCGAAATTTCTTCAAAATCAACCCAACACAACAACCAAATCTATCAACTTCAACAAGTTTAATTGAGAAAGCTTGTGTCATTGTCGAGAAATATAGTCATGACCCATGTCTGAGCAGTTACGTAATCCGCGTCAGGATCAGAAAAAAAAAAAATAGAAGCAAACAAGTTTCTCAGCTCAACGACGAGTTAGTCCGTTGGGGGTTGAACGTGAACGTTGAACGTTGAGCGTCGAGGTGAGTGTTCGAACCAATCCTCCTCCTAGGATGAGTTTTCTCTGCTGTGCACCAGGCTGAGTGTATCTTCACCATGGTGACACTCATTGCTGGCCCTCATACGCTAGAGGGTCCTGATTCTTTCTTAATCCTCTTCCCTTAGTCTTCGCGTTCCAGAATATTGATCGAGCATTTTCCAGATGGTCCCATTACTTTCTCCAATCATAGAGCGTTTACAAACAGGTGTGCGACTTTGTTCCTTTCGGGTGATCTGCTACCCTTGCCCCGTCTATCGCAAACAGATTTCTCACGATATCTTAATCTTCATGTTCACCGATTTCGCCCGCGTGAGTTGATCATAACCTGTAATCGATGAGATTTGATAAAGAATAATTATACACTTATGCACAAGTACGCACCAAATTTACTCAAGCTTACTCCACGCCCGCTGTGCTTCACCCCGGTCCAGGCAAGTGCTGGATCCAAATAGTCGCACCTGCGTATATCTATCAGTCATTGTTCTTGACTGCGCAGTTTCCTACTCGCCGGTTGAGGAACACAGTCCCGGTGTGAAGTTCGTCCATCAGCTTCAAAAAAGCATCTTGGGATTCAGGATTCTTTTCCGCGTTAGTCCATACAGACGCTGTCAGGCCATATGGAGAGTCGTTCATGAGGCGCACGGCCTCTTCATCACTCGAAACCTAACACACGACGTTATTGCCTCCGAACCCCCGTGATCAACGTGCCTACCTTTTGGATGCCGACAATGGGTCCAAATGATTCTATCTAATGAACTTCATCAGTCCATCTTCTCCCATTTACTTGCTGCTGCCACAAACCATCATAACATCCATTGCTATTTCCTATGTATCAGCGCAACATGACAAGTGGTAGCCCCAGGTATAAGCTCACTGTGATTGACGTCAACCAATACTTGTGGTGCGATGTATGCAGTCCCTTCCAAGTCACCTCTAACAGCCCTTGATTAGTTGTGTTTCAACTGACATAAATGAAACATACATCTCCGCAGTCTTAAACAAGTCTTCAGGGATCAAAGCTTTAGCCCCAGCCTCGACTGCGACAGATTTTTGCGGCTGTTAGTGGACTGTCGCTGCTGAGGTGATGATACTCACCGGCGTCATGCACCTGCTTGCGGATACGTTGCGCATGTCCGGGATTGACTACAGGGCCCAAGTTTGTCTCCGACTTTGTGGGGTCACCAAGTTTATAGGTCTAACAAACGTGGAAATTACATTTGCAATAAGCGGACGATCCACTGTACTCACCTTGGCCGTCTCCACGAATTTACCGACAAATGAGTCGTAGACCGACTCATGGACATAAATGCGCTGTTGTAACCAGTCAAACTGCCATGTGAACACCAAAATCCGATAGTTCTCACCTCGACCGAGCAGCAACTCTGACCAGAATTGAAGAATGCACCTGGAGAACAGGTGAGAGGATCGCCACTAGTGAAACCATCGAATCTTCCTCACCATCCACCAATTCAGCCACTGTGTAAGCTAGATCTGCATCCGACCTGACATAGGCGGGATCCTTCCCACCTAACTTTGAATGACATTTATTCTCTGAGGATCCACACACGTGGAGAAGAGACCTACCTCAAGGGCAACGCCCTTAAATTGTGTGGCTGCCACCGCCGCCTGCTCCACGGTGCGGCCCCCTACAACGCTTCCTGTAAACGACACGAAGTTTACAAGAGGGTGTTGGATGACGAAGGCCGCGAGAGATGGCGACAAATGCAAGACGTGAAGGACGTCTTGGGGAAGTCCGGCGCGCTCCAGAGCCAGAGCCAAGCGCTCCGCGGTGAGAGGAGTTTGGGGTGACGGCTTCAACAGCACCGCGTTGCCTGCGATGATTGCTGGCAGTACCGAGTTGATTGATGTAAGATATGGGTAGCTGATGTACGGCAATGAGATCCATGATTATAATAGTGGAGCTTTGGGAAAATGTCGCTCACTTCCAAGGAGCAATGACCAACACAATGCCTAGAGGTGTGCGACGGATGAAGCGACGGAAACCTGACGTATCGGTGTCCTCAAGACCCACATCCGCCAGAGAAGACTCCGCAATTGAGAGCATATACTTGGCGCGTTCAATCGTACCGCGTATCTCACCCCCGTTCTGCGACACTGGCCTGCGCGTCGAAATCAGTGAACAGGATCCAGAGGTGTGAGACAAGGTGTATGTACCGCCCAATCTGCATGGTGAGCTCGAGCGGTATTTCGTCACTCATCTTCTCGAACTCGTCCTAATAGCATAACCCGATCCCTCAGCTGGGTGCGATGACGTAAAGAATGAGCGCAGACTGACCAGAAACTTTGTGCCGATCGCAAGGCGATCCTTAAGCGGGACGCGTGCCCAGGCTTTCTGGGCCAGAGTCGCACGCGCGATGACACCATCCAGCTCTTCTTCCGAGGGATAGGTGCGAGTGACTAGCGGCTGTTGGTTATGAGGAGTGATGGTCGTCTGCGATGAAGGATCCATTGGTGCGTTATCTATGACGCTAGACGAACGCTTTGCTATAAACCTCCCCACCGATGACGTCAATCAATCCCCGCAGAGCATCGGATAGCCACTTTTTCACATCTTCGGTCTCCTTACCCGCAACCCGCACCACCCGGCCGCTAGCCTCCCCATGTACGCCGCTCATCGACCATAACACGTCTAGCGGCTCTCTAACCCGAAACACGCTCGTCTTCTCCACCCTTTCCTCCAGCTCCTTCACCACACCCTGCACCAGCGGCCCATACAGCAACAGCGTCGCATAACACGCGTAAGGGCCCATCCTATCCGCAAGCGTGCGCCGTGGCAACCCGCGCGTTCCGCTACCACCACCACCACCATCATCGTCATCACGTGGCGCACTGGCAGACCCCCCGCCGGCGCCGGCGCCGTCCAGCAAAACGACATCGCGCGCCGTGAGCACGCCGTCGACGAACACCTCATTGGCGCTGTAATATTTCGCAAACGCCCACTCCTCTCCGCGCGCGCGGCGGCCGGACGTGTACCAGTCGAGCAGCGCAGCGGACGCCCCGGGCACGAGGTGGAACGTCTGCCTTTGGTGGTACGTCGCGTCGCGGAAGCAGGTGACTGGGTCGGGGAGCAGGAAGAGCGCTCCGCCCGCGGCGACGGACACGTCTAGGCGCTGCGCCGTCGTCGTCGGCGTGGTCATCGTAGTCACTGGAGGATTGCCTGGTGCACCAGGCAGTGTAGTGCGTACAGCGGCCCTGGCACCCAGTCTGGCTTTGAACACCTTTGTAGACCCCTGTGATATACAGAGGAGATGCGTGTGCCTTTTATCAATCCGCATATTGGGTTGATCGAACACACTGAGAAACATACTTGGGAGAGAAGCACCAGTCGTGCGTTTTGTTCGATGTTTACGGAGATGGATATGTGATCTCCACCAACGAGCCCTCCGCCATATGTCATCATGTAGACCACCGCTACGCCTTCTTGTTGCATCCGCGGGGATAAAAGCTTTAGTGGGTAAGTGTAGGATAGCACAGGAAATACGACTCGGTCGTTGTGCATTTGTGCTGTGATCTTGCCATGACCTGCATTTTGGCTGACGTTGCTCATGGATTAGACTGACTGATAAGCGAACAATTGAGCGACAAATAGTGTTTCCGCGGCTATGATAAGGATGTATTCATATTTAATGCAGGGACCATACATGGCAAGGGAATCAGTACTAAGGAGCGTGGTGCCAATTGACATATGCCGAGTCAAGGACGAAATATGTGCCAGAGACGTAAGAGATACAAACGAAACGAAGAGAGTGGGGGATTGGGGATGAGGAAACAAGGGAGAGTGATGGGAATAGGGGTGTTCAGAAAAACAGCTGTTAAAAAAAGTTAAATCGATGTATGCCATGGGAATTAAAACGACCGAATAAAATAGTCCGAATGGTGGTGGTCATAATGATGATGCAAGTGTGGGGTGGATAGCTCAATACCTGCGAGTGGCTAATGCACGAATGTCATATAGGTATGAGTGACTGTTGGGAGTGAGGGGGTTAACGTATTTGCCCTTCCACCCACGCATTTCCTGTCGATGCCGCTCTTCTGCGAGCCTGCAAGTGTCCAAAAATGTGTCATCCACATCGTAGACCACCGATGCACGGGAGCCCCGCTCGCTGCCAGAGTCTGATGGACTTTCCGCGCGACTGCGCGTTGAAACCGGTGATTCGATCCTACTGGACGCCGCACTACTGCTGGCTTCAGAGACGAGACTAGACGAATTCCGAGATGGCACAGCGCGGATAGTGCCGCCCTGGGCCTCCCAAACATTGGTGTCTTCCTCGTCATCCGCTAGTTCGGCGAAAACATCTGGCTCTTCATCCTCCGGGGAAAGGGTCGATATCCAGCACATGCGACCAGGATCGAATATCATGTTCCCAACTCTCCGAGCACCAGATGCGAAGGGGCCGACAGGGGATCCAACTGAAGATCCCGTTAGTTGTGTAATGAGCGCTGGTCGGGTTGGTGCCATAGCCGAATCAAATTCCCGAAGCGCTTGATCATTTCCCTCCCACCGTAGTGTCTGAGGGTTCCATTTCATCTCCCCGACAGCTGGAGCTCATTGTCAATGGAAAACTCGGATAGTACTAATAGATCGGCGTACTCTTAGGAGCATTGGAGCCACCAAGATTTCGAATTAATGTTGGTTTCCGCCGCGTAGGATTTAGTGGAGATGCCACTTTCTTTCGTGGCGGGGAACGGTCGGAAACAGGTAACTTTGGAGGGAGCTCTATTCTTCCTGTGCGTTTGAGAGTGCGAGGAGGCACATCTGGAGCTTGATAGACCCATATATGAGAATGCACTCGGAGGACATTAGAAGAAAAACATACCTGAACCGCTCGTGGACAGAGAGCGAGTAGACTTTTTCCGAATCGCAGCCTTTCCAGAATCTTTGCTCTCAACGCCCTGAGTCCGACTCACACTTCTACTGTGTCCTTTCGGCTGGACGTGATACCGACATTCTTTGTCTCGGTCCGTGGGTAAATCGTCGAATGCGTCGAGTTCAGTGCCATCGCCATACAATTTTTGTCGCTTTGGCTTCTTGAGTACTTTCGGAGCGGACGTGGATGCAGTCGAGCTACTTGTCCCAGGTCGCGAATGCAAACTGAGCGACGATGGGGGGCGTGGGAGTGTAGGGGAGGAAGCGCGAGGAGTGGCAGAGGAGGAGGGTGGAAAGACGGCAGAAATGGGAGCACGCGCTTTCAAGCGAAAGGACGACGTCGGCATGGTTAACCGTAGCGCGGCTGGGTTTGAAGATGGTGTAGTGGGACGTGTCGGCGGTACATTATAATCGAGAGTGCGCATTCTGCTCGTGGAACTCGTGTGTGTCTTCGCTCGTGAGGACGCGGTCGGCGCATCATACCGAGCAAATTGGGCCGAAGGTAAAGGTGGGGGTACGAAAGATGGATTTGCTTCGGTGCCAGAAACATGCGAGTGGCTAAGTTCCATCAACGAAGATAGCGAGGCCTTGCGAGTGAGACGTTTGTGCGAGGAAGGTGGTGAGGCAGGTTTGAGACCTGAATGGGACTTCTGACCACGCAAACTGCCGGATTTTGCCGCGAGGACGGAACTACTACTTGTAGTAGGTGCAGAGAGCAATGCTTGATAGGAAAGAGCGCGTGTCGGCTGGGCACGTGGTGGTGGGGAGGGTGATAATCTGATCTTCTGAAGCTGCCGTGAGGAGGACGGCGGTGGGGCGATCGGGGACTTGGTGCGTTCTGTCCGTGATTTAGTGGTAGGCTTGATGGTTGGCGGGCGGGAGCCTATACTATTTGTACGGCCCTCTTGAACAGACTGGCGTTTGGACGAAGGACGTTGAGTATTTTGAAGTAGTCGACTCGGACTGAAGTCTGCATCATCGTCGATAACAAGACCTATCTCCATGTCATCTTCTGGGTCAGGGGTCGGTACCTTGGGTGCGGTCTCGGCAACTGGGGCTTTTTTCTTCATCTCCAGGATTTTGACGAGTTTCTTGCCCGACTCGAAGAGAGCAGACGGAATGACCAAGCCTTCAAGTTCGCCCTCATCATCGTCGTCTTCCGTTTCCGTTTCCGGAAGAGACGTGGAGGTAGAGGATGTGAAGCCTTGGTCAAAACCTAAGGTGGAATAAGTGTCGGAGGATTGGGAGGAGGATGACGTCTGGTCCTTGTCACCCCATTCAAGTGAATTCTTGGATGATTGATGCGAGAGGGGCCGAAGAGATAGTTTTGTAAGATCCGAAGGGAGAGCAAATGCGGATTCGAAGTCTTCGTCGATGGCGGGGGGAGCGGCGGGTGTTGGGTCGACCTTAGGACGGAGGGTATCTATTTTGATAGTAGATACGCCTTCTTCTTCGTCCTCTTCATCGGGAGTGGGTTGTAATGGGGGGCGGATAGTGATGCATTGTGGTGGTGGGGGAGGGAAGGACCGCTCGGATAGGGCGACGAGGCTGGTGGGGCCGGTCCTTACCTTTGCCCCACCTGTCTCACCTAGATCCATCTCAATGTCCCAATCCTCGACATCATCCTTGTCCGACTCTGGATCGAGGGCGTGTAGAGGGCCGTCGTCTGGGAGGTCGAAATCAGCATCCGGCCATTCTTCAGTGATAGGAGGGGCAGGGATGCGATTCATGGGACGCAGAGAGGAGCGCGTGGAGACTAGGGTGGTCCCCTAATTGAAGAAGAGGAAAATGATTAGAAGAAAAGGAGAGAGCGGGAGATTTATTGAGAATACAGGGCGGGTGAGGGAGTGTGAGCGTGCGAGTGTGGGTGCGTGGGAGTCTGTCGGTGCTTGTGCGTGTGTGTGAATCATCTCCGTTCCATGTCACATCTGTCACACTTTCATTCCTCTCATACGTCACACTTATTGTCCTTATCAACAACAAAAAGACTTTGGCTTAATATGGCTTCAACCTGGCTAGCTCCCGTGAATTGTACTCAATCTCGTCCTCGACTCCGTCTGGCTCTTTGCCCTTGATATGCAACTCCTTCCCATCATCCCACTCTTCAATAACATCCTCTAACCCTCTTCGTACCCGCAAACCTCGCTCAACCATCGCCTCCCACAGGCTCTTCAATTTATGAGCAGAGAAGGCTGGCCGGAGGCGATTAAACGCTTGCATGTAGATATCTTCGTTGTATGCTCAGCAATGTCGCCATTTAGATGTGCAAATATATGCCTACCTTTGACCAATGGACACGCTCCAATAGCTTGTAATAGCACATTTTTTGCCCTCTCCAGATCACCTGCCCGTATCTCCAGCTCCAATAGTAGTCGCCATAGTACAGGGCTCCCCCGTGTGCTGATCACAAATGGTTTCGAATTAGTTATTCGCATCGTGCCCGGGTACACGCACCGTTCGTTCTCAATGGCCGCTGTCAAACGGCTTCGGATCCGCTCGACTTCCCAGAACCATCGGCCCTTCTCCCACCCACCTAACCAAACTTCGGCAGCACATCTTGAGACACTCTTCTCATGCACCACATCACCGGAGATATTGCTATCTCCCAACTTCCGCACACGGCCCCAAAGCCCTTGGCCCCTTTGCATCTCCAGGAACATGCCCAGAAGGATAGTGTTGTCAGGAAACAGTTGCACCGCGTTTTCTAACCGCTCACGAAGGATAACGGGACGCGTTGGACTCTTCAGGGTAGAAATGTGGTGATAGAGCATCCCTAGTGATGCGATGGCCATGCTCTCCTGGGCCACGGTCCCGGCCTCGAGAGGCGCCGTCATAAATGACGGTAAAGAATGGCCCGTCAACAGTTCTAGTAGAACACCCAGTCGTGTCCATGCTTCACGCACTTTCCACAAGGTTTCGGGGATCTCCCGGGCCGTAGCTTCAAGGGCACGCTTGCCCCGTAGAATAGCCAAACCGAGGCCTTCCACATCAGCGGCTCGTAGTACCACTCTGGTGGTGGCGTCCGAGTCACCAGCTAACCACTCCATTTCGGCCCAGTCCCACCAGAGTGGACCCGCACTAAGTCTACTCCCAGTGGATGCCGGTGAGGAGAGTACCGTCTGATAGACCTTGCGTGCTTCGTCAAGACGCCCTCTTAGGCGTTCTAGTCGCGCATGAGCGGCCCAGTGAGGTAGAGACTCTGGTGCCGATGCAAGGAAGCGGCGCGACTTCTTCAATGCACTGCACGAATCCTATTAGTTCTACTCGGACAGGGGACTGAACATACTTACCCTTTCACATCGATCGCAGCTTCGAAAGCCAACGACAACCGATCCCACTCCACATCGTCATCACCCATGCGGCATTGCTCGAACACCCTCCTGACAAATTCAATGTCAAGTCCAGCTATGTCTTCCTTTGTCCACATGGCCCATCGCGCTTTTCCGTTCCGGAATTCTGAAGCCTCAAATGGACCAATACACCGATAGCTCCAGTTCTTGATTGGCCCAAAACTGTCCATATACTGCTTCTCTCTGCCAACAAGTACTCCAGCAAGCGACTCTGGCGCGGAGCTCTGTGTATCGGTCGAGGACGGAAAGATCGTCTCTATGCACGATTTTGAAACAAGGTGGAGTTGTGTCCAACGATCATCATCACTAGCTCCCATCATGACCTCCAAGCCAGGGACATGAAGTCCTAGATAAGACAGCCAGATAAGTCGAAACAGGCCCTTTGAGTGGTTCGAAGTGAGTGCGAAGAGGAATGGACGAATGTCCGAGAATAAGATCGTTGCGTAGGGGTCCAGGTCGGCATCAGGGTCGGTCGACCGCAAAGGCGGTCTCAGCGTTCCATCTGCCCGCACTTCCTCTTGTGCCCAGAGCTGATATGGGTCCGAGAGCGAAGCAGTAATGGTCACAGAAGTTGAACTTTTACTGGATGGCGCGTGTCCTGGCGACCGATCTGGCTTACCCGCAATGTACCAATCCGCCCAACCTGTTGACCCATGCTCCCCTATTCGTGGGGCCTCCAAATCCCAATATTCTTCGAGGTGATTTACCCGTTCTTCCAGTGGGATCTGGTTGATCGCTGTCGGGTAATGAAAGCCCGCACTGTAAGAAAAGTACGTCGTAAGTGAATGTATGGGTAGATGTGACAGCCGGGCGTACAGGTCTGCTTGAGCCTGGAACAAAGCCATAGATCGTTCGATAAAGCCTGAGGAAATATCAGTAATCTCACAAATAAAGCAAAACCCGAGCGAGATCATTCATACCCGCTTGACGTAACGCGCAAGCCAATCGCCAAAAGATCCTGAGTCTTTCCACTTCACTCGCCGCAAATTCGAGTACTCGGGTGGCCGCTTGGAGCATGCCGTCTACCCCTTCAGATCCGGTTCGAATTCGCCAATCAAGCCATGCCAAGCGGATATTGATGTCTCCTGTGGACAATGCCCTTTCCCACTCTTGCGCCAACTTCTCGCTTGTCCATGACTCTTCTCCTGCATGAAGATACAAAAGGCGGATACGGGTCGAGGAGGAGCCTTCCTGAAGAGCTGGTAAAGCGCGACCGAGGATCGAAAGTGTGATCTCTGAGCGGACTTTCGAAGAGTTCTTAGATGCAGCGGGCACCTGGGACAATGAAAGGGACAGGAGGGAAAGCCACGTGGACACAGAGGATGGATCTCTCAACAGTTGCTCTTCGAGAGATCTCATCTTCTCGTGGCTCGAAGAGAGTGCGGTCCCATCTTGTTCATCATCACCGCCGCTGTCTGATGTCGCCGATGCCGATGAAGAATCACTTTCAGAACCGCGATCCTTCAAAGGGCCGATAGACCGGTATTCTTCTGGTTCGACAGGACGCGGCTTGCGAGAGGGCAGGGGAATAAACCCGTCCGTCTCCTGATATTTGTGACTTGCTTCCGCCGACGCTACAAGCCGACGGCGTGGGGTAGCTTCGAGGAGGCGCCGGGAATTTACGTCGCTAATGCCAAGGTGCTAATCACCATACATACGGGACAGTAAATAGGGGGCATTGAGGCATACCTTTTGGCGTCTACCAAGTACAACCTCCACCGACCTGTTGCTTCGGTGCACAACTGTCAAAGCTTGAGGTAACCCGAGGACTTTCCTGCCGCCTTCAACATTATTAGTAGTCGTACAATGACGAAAGACGCGACCCACATCCAAATGGGTGATATTTTGGTACATCCCCTGCATGGATCCCTCCATATTGCATACTTAGTGGGTCGCCCTTCTTATCCGAAAAGAAAACGGGTTGCGAAACATCCCGTTGTCTTGTCCTCCGTGCAGAGTCTTCCTCGGCTTTTAGCCTTTCATCATCAAAGGTTCGGACACTGCTTTGAGTATCCCTGATTCCGTCTCCGCGTTCACGGGAAGGAATCCGACCCAGACGAGACTGTTTGTCTCGTCTGTCTCGTTTCTTCTTTTTGCGGTCACTGTCTTTGTCCTTGTGTTTAGAATCTCGCTGCTGCAGTGAGGCAGTGATGGAAGGTTCTGTCTCTAAGTCATTCCTAGAGCTACCTCCCAGATCTGGGAACGAGCTGAATGAGGGTGGGAAGGAAGAGAAAGAAGGAGGAACAGGCATTGGAGACAAGACTCGAGAGCCAAGTTGCGATTCGGTTAGCAAGTCCGCACCGACCGGGCCGGCTGGTATTCATATTACATAAATGGGATGGGATGGAACCCAACAGTGTCAGGTCAGGATAGGATACTGTATAAAAAATTTCATAGATACATTTTTTTTTTCCGTTTTTCTGCAACCGCACATCATGTCGAACAAGTGCTTCTGGCTACGGTGCGAGAAGAAGCCATTCGAACACCGAGCTGCCCTCACTCCTACTACGGCCCGCAAGCTCATTGAATCTGGTTTCAAGGTTTACGTTGAGCGTGATCATCAGAGGATCTTCGACGATTCTGAATACGAAAAGTACGCACGCGCAGATCGACCTTTCGCGAACCGTTTTAATTCAGGCGATCAGAGTCGGATGCGAGCTCGTGGAGAACAACTCTTGGCCGAATGCCTCGACTGATATACCCATCATCGGATTGAAGGAGCTACCTGTCTCTGATGACCCACTCCCTCACACGCATGTGCAGTTTGCCCATTGCTTCAAACAACAAGCGGGCTGGTCATCCGTTCTCACCCGTTTTCACCGCGGAGGTGGAACCCTGTACGACCTGGAATTTTTGAATGACGCGAACGGTAGGCGCGTTGCAGCATTCGGGTTTCATGCAGGTTTCGCTGGGGCCGCGGCCGGAGCGTTAGCTTACGCTGGACAAAAGAACTCGGAAAAACTTGGCCGTTTGGAGCCATATGACAACGAAGAAGCCATGGTAGCCGATGTGAAAGCTAATCTCGGAAGGCGAGAGAAAAACATGAGGGCCCTTGTCATTGGTGCCCTCGGACGCTGCGGACGTGGTGCTGTCGACCTGTTCAAGAAAATCGGGCTTGATGAGTACGTCCGGGTTGTTATGGATGCGACCTGGGTTTGATCTGGCGTGTGTAGTGAAAACATCCTCAAATGGGACTTGGACGAGACTGCCAAGGGCGGACCCTTCCAGGAGATACTGGACGTTGACATTTTTGTCAACTGTATCTACCTCACGACGCGCATTCCTTCGTTTCTGACTGAGGAACAAATCAACTCCGTGGGGAAGACTCGACGATTAAGCGTCGTTGTGGATGTCAGTTGCGACACGACGAACCCAAACAACCCCATCCCTATTTATTCGGTGAACACCACATTTTCTGAGCCGACGGTGGCGGCGGTCGTCGGGTGAGTGGAGTCAAATGCCCTCGGAGACTGCACTACCGAAGCTAACGCATGGTTACCAACAGGGCGGGAAACCCACCTTTGGATGTCATCTCAATTGATCATCTTCCTACATTACTCCCCAGGGAAGCATCGGAGCAATTTAGTGCTGACCTTCTTCCGTCTCTGCTCGAATTTCCTGACAGAGAGCAATCTCGTGTGTGGACAGACGCCAAGAGGCTGTATGAAGAGAAATTGGCGGAGGCAGTGAAACAGGAGAACTTGAAGGTCTGAGACGTAAAAGAGAGGGATACTGTATCGGAAAAGGAAAAGAAATTGTTGTATTACGGCCTCGATTATACAGGAGATTTGATCAGTTGCGATGGTTTCCAGGCAAAAAATGGCGACAAGACACACGGTCGGACGAGGACGAAGGCGGGTGTGGTAACAGCGCTTCCCGGGACGGGCCTTCTTTCCCAGACCCTCAACTTGGGTTGCTTTTATTGCTCCTTGACTGTCCATATCTCCTCCTTCGCTGTTATCACTCTGGTGCTGGCCGCCTCCCTCACATCCTTTACATTTTATTCTCCCCCATCTCTCTATTCATCTTCATCCATGGCTCTCTCTAGCCTGTCCGTTCCTTCTATTTCCATCTCCCTTGCGCCCGCGGATGATCCTCCTGTCGAGCCGTTCTCTCCTTTTGATAGTCAACCTTCTTCTCCCGCCATTCAGGAAGACGGGTATAGGCCGTCTCTTCTCAGCCCTCCTCCTGTCATATCCCCCCGTTTTCATCGGCAACCTTCTCCTTTACGCCCAGCCGATGCTCTACCAAAAGGACTCGACCGTGGCCAGTTCGAGGCACTTCTCGCATCCACGAGAGAAAGAAATGCCGGTGTGAAGAAGGAGCCTGATCTGCGGAAGGAACTCGCGATGAAAGCCCACAAGAGCAAGCAGCGTATGCTCATTCTCAACTCTTGTTTTTCGAGTCTCGTACTAACTCCCTTCTAGAGGAACGTCGCGCCTTATTCCTGTCCAAGATCCACGCCCCTCCCTCCCCCACGGCTACAGCCCTCCCAAAAACTCCTCCCGAGTCTCCGGCTATCTTTCATTATTCCCTCCCCTCCCCGGGCCTCGATTCCCCGCTGGCTTTGTTCGAGTCTTTGCAACAGAAAGACGTTTCTGGACCAGCCCAGCACCCTGCTGTCCAGCCGTGGGTCGAACATGTACAATATCGTCAACTGAAGAGCGCCGGCCTGCGTCCCCCTTCCCTGGAACAGATTACGGCTCACCTGAGCTCCCATGGCAATCCGACCACCGGGAAGGACAAGGACGAGCCTTACCGCCCTCCCATTCCTCTGCCTACCTTTCTCCGTCTCGCTTCCCGCATGAAGGCTGTTAGGAGTGCTTTTCAGCCTTCCGAAAAAACAGATGGCCAGCACATTGTTGAGTCTGAGATTGTGCCGCCGGTTCTAGCGGCAGGAGAGCTTCATGCTCTCTTACCCGAGACACGTGTCTTATCAACAGCCTCTCACACAAGCCTGCAGATAACTACCACAATGGCCCCGCGGTCCTCTAGGTTATCGCTGACCGAACTTACGGAGGTTAATCTCAGTGCCCTCAACTCCCGTACTGCCACTGGCCGCGACATGATGTCGAAACTCAAGCGTCGTACATCCGGCATCCCATCTGCTGATGATGTGGGTGGCCGCGGCGTGGATGATGATGAACGCCGTGCGAGGCGGATCAGTGCCCCCGCCGAATTACCCAAACGTGCGCGTGATGGGTTCGCTCATCCCATCCTCGCACTGCCGGGTGCGTTCTGATACCCTTCTCCCCGTTTCATTGGGGACTCGACGTGCGCATTGATCGTTTCATTTGATTGATTGGTTCACATCTCTTGGACTCTCTCATCTGCCTGTTGTGCTAGGTAGATCGGAGATATGTATCGAACGGACATCCCTTTGCAATCGTCAGTGTTTTTATTTATGTACTTTTATTGCGACGAGAGGGCTGTACATTCGTGAGTTTGTAGGCCCCTCCCCGCAGGACCTGGCCCACAGTTTTATATTTTCACACCATATCTCACTTACTCCTGCACGGCTGTGCCATGTAGTTGCTTTGCTTTGCTCAACATGTGGCTCAGTTTAATGTATCTGCATGCAGTGTTCTCTTGCGTGTACACCCCGCTAGCATACTTGACTATATGATTCGAGAACCCGATCATGACTCTTGGAAGTTGTGGTTCAGAGGTTCAGCATAATACATGCAGGTAAGCTACACAACTACCAGACAACTTTGCGGGAAAACAGGCTACAACATTCTAAGCGGTGAACCAACAATACCACGGTCATATAAAGCGAAACCAATAGCCGCTGACAGCTCAGATTCTGCACATCTCTCCAACTGTCACTTAGGTGAGCCCGTCACCGTCCAAGAAGAGCGTTATACACCCATATCAGATCTTAGCAAATACCAAAACAAAAACACGATGAGGAGGAAAACGTTATCCTGAGGCGGGGAAGCGAGAGGGTGTTGATGGCGGTCTAAACAAGTCCAAGACGTGCAAGCGGCGCTCTAGCAAGGTACTGTCAGTTATGAGGACAGTAGACCTTTTGAAGAGCACCCACGGTAGTCCAACCTAGCGTGGTCATCCAGGCCCTCGTCATCCGAATCAGCGAGTGGGTCAATGTTTTGCATACGGAGCCATGATTCTGAATTACAAAGTCAGAACGGTGCGAGGATGGCCCATAGGAGGACTCAACGACGTAGCAAGGAGTAATCATCTCGGTGCTCGAACCATTGCTCCTTGGCACGTACGCTGGCGTTGACTACTATGTGTACAGTCAACCAGTCGGTAAGAAGACACAGAAAAGGACCAAACCTGTCAGTGGCAGGGGCTGGCTCGGCTTAACCTTGCCTCCATTTGTAGGGACGTAGTGGTGAAAGGTGGTCTTACTCCCTTCCAATGCATAATACTGCTGAGCGCGAGGTCGACGGGCTGAGGAAGATTCGGCATCTACAAACACGTTAAACAGATGTCCCATACATTAATAGCGGGGATAGCGCAAAGAACGAACCATGCGAAGACGAGCCAGAGAGTGTTCTTGCTGCTTTGTCGAGTTCACCCCCAGCGACCAACTCCTGCAGAAAGCGGCTCCTAGCCTGTGCCATCTTCCTGCCCCACTCCAATTCTTCTGGTGGGTCGATGTTTTCCTGCGCTTGTTCTTCTCTCGACAGGCGATGTAGCCATGGTACTTTACCAGGATTGCGACTAGCATGATCGTCGGCGAAAGGGTTCGGGATATCGGGACCCTCATGATAGTGGAATATCATCCAAAGAAACGCCTTTGCGCGAGCAGCCGAGGATATATTGATAGGGAGGAAGAGATCTACGAATTCCACATCTGGTTCAAAGTGGATAGGCATTAAGGACTGTTCTCTTATCAGATGAGTGATACGGGAGTACGTAGTTACTCACGGAGGAATAATTGACCAGGACAAATATCAAGTTGACAACACTGGTTGGAGGGATATGGCCAGCTTTCTAAACGTCAGACTGTGAATACACGTATGCGCGACCACTCGAACTCAAGTTCATACCGCGCGGGCAAGGATATCAGCAGGGGTAGAGGGAGGTGCTGACTTCTGCTCCCCGGGTAAGAAAGCCGCCTTGAGACAGTTCTTTATCCTCGGAGCGTCCTGTACATTTCCATCCGTCTTCTGTAGGGACGGAACGGGGTGATAACTCCGTAATGCGGTTTTCATCTCGGGAAAGACTAGAAAAGGGTATTGATGTCAATAAAAAGGTTAGGTCGTGAGGTACCAACAGCACCCACAAGCCATAGTTGTATTTATCCTGCCTACGTTCGTCAGTAGAGATATTTTTGCGAACTCCACAGCAAAGGCTGGCGTTTCAAGCATCTTATCTCTCATGACTTTGGAACATTTGGCCGAATTGTAGAGGGCGTGTACATAGAGATCGCAAAAATTGACCTTGACCGGTGGTTTACCAGGAGTTTCATCTGTGAATGCCAAGGTCTTGTCGTTGAAGACGTGGTAGAGGAACGCAAACTGGACGTCGTTGCGGGTGAGTATCTCTGAATCACCTCGCTTTATGGCGAGGGTTTTTCGTGACACATACTGCGGCCTGTGGAGAGATGAACAGAGGAAAGGGAGAAAAAAAGACTGAGGAGAAAAAAAAAAACTGACTGGGAGGGCATTCGATCCATCATGGCGCGCATGACCTGATCATCTCATTCGAGGCTCACACTTGTGTCTCCCTTGGCACGAGGCCCATCAATACCGTACATGTTGCCTCCTTACTTGGTACCCCGACTAGTTGCCCTTGCCGGCTTTTCCAGACGTCGCCTAATGACTAGCTCGCCGAATCATTCAACGCGGTCTAAAGCTCCCGTCTCAATATCATATCCATCCCTTCTCACCGCTCCGTCAACCCTCTTACAATCTATAGGTGTGTCAGTATTGTATACTGTGCCAAAGTTCCCTATTCATCTCGCATCCCCCCCACACAGAGCAGGCTTTCGGCTCGGGTCCGGATTGTCTTGGAATCATCGTCGTCCGCGACCTTCCTCCGAAATACCCAGAGCTTAGGGAAAGGCTATTGAAACTTGCGCACGCGTTTGCCCAGCTCGATGAATCTGCCCGAGAAAACCACGCAGATGCAAAAAGCAGATACAGGTTCGAATTAGGGTTCACACTCATCACTAGCTAATTGTCATCAGCTTCGGGTGGTCCCATGGAAAGGTGCGTGGCCGTCGTACTGCACGCTCGGAGCTGGGCCCCCGGGCCATGAGTGACCCACGATTTAGGAGATCATGAATGGCAAACCCGGTATTGTCATTACCCCGGTTTCAGGAATACTTCTCACAATAATCGAGTAGACACCCTGAAAGGTTCTTATTATGCAAACCCCATTGTTGACGTGCCGTCCGTCCCTCCCCAACTTCGCGAGGCATATCCGGAGTATTACGGTACCAATATATGTCAGTTCTCGCATTTTTGTCCCATAAACGGTGTCCAATTTTGAGTTTCGCAGGGCCCAAGGATGAGAAGGGCATCGAGGGCTTCGAACTTGCCTTCAAGGAACTCGGGTCGTGCGTTACATTGCCTGTTCTGCTCAGCCAACTCCGACGTCCTCCTAGCTTTGTGTTTGACATTGGTGTCAAGCTTGCGGATGCTTGCCAGCCATTCGCCTCTTCATACCTAACAGACTCTTCACTTTCCCTATCCAAGTTGATCAGTTCTGCTCAAACTACCAAAGCCCGGCTTCTCCACTACTTCCCACCGTCACCCGAAACTCCACTACCTGCAGAGGACGAGCCGATTGACAGTTGGTGCGGTTTTCATGTCGATCACTCACTCCTCACCGGCTTGTGTTCGGTAGGTTGCCTCCAGTCTCGGATGTGATTTGAGGGTGAAGGTGCTATTTGCTCCCGATATGACAGGCGTTGTACATCCAACACACCCTTGGGGCCCCTCCAAAGGTAGTTCCCTCACCCTCACCCTCCTCCGGGCTCTACATCCGGACTCGTGGTGGTGAATTGACGAAGGTTACCATACCCCCTAACTGTCTCGCATTCCAAACGGGTGAGGCACTCCAACTCGCGACTGCAGGCAGGTTGCGGGCGACTCCCCATTGCGTCCGCGTGGGTGCAGGTGATGGTGCTTTGCACGTCTCCAGAGAGACATTTGCCCTTTTCATGCAGCCGGACGTGAATCAGCCCATCAGTGAGACAGAGACGTTTGGTGAATTTAGCAAGCGTATATTCGATGATCACTACAATGGCGTTAATGTACAGTGATGCATATGTCTACTTTGGGTACATATATGCAGACCACACAATGCTCCGAATTAATGGAATCTATCAAGGGTGTGGAAAGTATGCATGCAAGACATGGTGACAAACGCTGATCGGACATCAATACAAGCCCTACGGTGGGCTTCCGGATACGGAGGAAACCGACCGTGTGCGGCGGTGGCCAGGGGAAGTGAGTGCATCAGGTAGGACTGATAGCATGGCGGCGGTGAGACTACTGCGTTTCGGGGGCTTCGCACCCTTCCCGTTCAAAGAGGAGCCAACGGAGGAGTGCAGGTCATCTAGATCAGAAACGACGCTCCAGTCCTCACTAGGGGGCCCGCCCCCCGTTGAGCTTCCCCCAGAGCGAGTTTCAGATGTGCTGGGAGGTGAAGAGGATGGCCTCCTCTCTCGTATTGTTGCATCTTCGGCATCATGGATCTCACCTGTGCGTTCTTCGGGCGCACCCGGTCGTTTAATGAGTGTTCGGGCGTATTCCAAGTCTCGATAGAGGGCTTCAATGGCGGTGGCCACACCGTTTTCCTACGTGGTGGTAGTGAGTACCAGAAACCCCTTCTTGAGAAAAAGCACATACGGCGCGGATCTGTTCGCCAATAAGTTTTGCCCGGTCAATTTGTCTCTGGTCTGTCGTGGCTGTGACGAGGGCCTCGGCGAGATTCTCTACAGTCAGCTTGCGAACACC
>Ga0307512_10002696_pt1 | contig 21840 bp, 25 predicted proteins | sample 14_EM_MG_FD_200267 | JGI IMG/M metagenome (GOLD analysis project Ga0307512, IMG submission 200267) | Populus trichocarpa ectomycorrhiza microbial communities from riparian zone in the Pacific Northwest, United States - 14_EM | ecosystem: Host-associated > Plants > Roots > Unclassified | place...
GGCGAGCGTAATATACAACGCGACGCGTCGCAAGAATAAGAGGCATGGTATAATAGCCGCCGCAAGGGAGGTATGCAACGCGACCCGTCGCTTGGGCGACGGGTCGCGTCTGATTCTCCGTCAGAGAGTACGAGGTTCCGCCAGAGCCGTCAGAGCCGTCCGGAACACCAGGGTGTTTCAGACGGAAACCACAGTTGTTGCTGATGAAGTACTCCTCCAATCTCGCTGGATCAATAGCCTGCAAGTGCATCTCCAAACTCGCTCGGTCACAGCCTTGTAGTGCATCTCTGAGTTTACTCGATCTCGGCCTCCAAGTGCATGTACACACTCGCTCGCTCATGGCCTCCAAGCGCATATGGGAACTCGCTCGATCACGGCTTCTCCGAACTCGCTCGATCACGGCCTCCCAGTGCAACTGCAACCTCGCTCCTTCAGGGCCTCCAAGTGCATCTCCACACTCGACTGATCACAGCCTCCAAGTGCATCTCCAAACTCACTCGATCATGGCCTCCCAGTGCATCTCCAAACTCAATTGATCCCGGCCTCCGAGTGCATATCTGAGTTCATTCCATCTCGGCCTCACAGTGCATCTCCAAACTCGATCGATCTCGGCCTCCAAGTGTATTTCTCAGTTCAGTCAATCTCGGCCTCCAAATGCATCTCCAATACCGGCTCGATTACAGCTTCCATGTACATGGTTAAGGATCGACGGGGGGGATTCGGAGATACAGGGGTAATGGAGATGGAATGAACGGCGGTGGCTGTACCCAGATATTGGGGTAACAGAGGTGCAATGAGCGACGCGGAGTACATATTCGGGAGACCCCGGGGTAGATAGACAGCATCTCATTTTCATCTCATCTTGTCATACAACAACACTACACACTCTATCTTTCCCAACTTTTGGTCTCACTTGCGTTTACCGAGATCTCGTGGATCCACGCAATTGCGTGGATCGTCACGGCCGGGTAGTATCATATCATGTCTCCTTCTTCCAACGCTCTTCGAGCTTATTGTAGGAAGAATCCGAGGAGAGATGTTCGCAGCATCACACATTACATTGCAATCCCGATGCAAGCGTGTAGCCAATGAACCCATTCCGACGTATGGTCACACTTTGCCACAACGCCGGAGTGTGTGTTGAAATTACCAGACCGAGACAGCGAGAAGACACTGCGAAACAACGATCGGATGGCGATATGGAACCCGACGCATGCTATTGATGCCAGGCGCGGAGTGATCCGCCACCTGGATATCTCTGACAGCTCAGACGGAGGGCGTCCACTCTGACGGAGCCATTCCGCCCGGAGGGAAATGTTCTTTGCTGATGGGATTGGAGTCCTATCGCGCATGCCACTATAACGAATCAAGTCTTTAGAAACACCCCGACTGCCCTTTGCAATCGTATATATATAAGCGTCGGCTAACATTTCGGCAGGCACAGGCTGGTACGGATCCAACTTCGAACGAAGGTAACGGAAACCATCGTTAAACACTGTGACGGGTTGTCCCGTCTTTAGGCTAAGTTCTTCCCATTCGCGTTTGACCAGGTCCAAGGCGTTGGACGCAATACCCATAGATTTCAACTCTGTGCAAGAGGTGGACCATTCGATGGGCGTACTCATTGGGAAGCGGTGCATGGCCCAGACTGCTGCGTGGCCTTTGAATTGTAGCACAGCTTTCCCTCCCTAGCCTGTCGTGCTGACCAATCCAATGGCTTGGGCTGCGTTCTTGAAGTGTCGGTCCAAAGCAAATAGGAAGGAGGTGATATCGTCCAAGGTTCGTTTGCCCTCATATGTCAGAATGTTAGATGACTTGACAGAGAAGCCACGGCTTCCAGACGAGCCCGGTGTTGGCTCGGCGGAGCCACGGATCCCGAATAGGCCGGAGGTTCGTTTAGAGGAACCAGGGATCTCGAACAGGAATGGAGGCGGTTGGGAGGTGTTCCGCGCCGGAGTCGCATGTACTTGGTTAGTCGTCACTCGTTGAATGACGCGTTCGAACGCTCTGAATTCGGATTCCAGGCTGCTCTTCTCTGCCGGGAGAATTTTTACTTGGTGCAGCGGCATGTCCTTCTCCAGCCGGAGCTGTGCGATATCTGTCTGCTCCTTTGTCGCCGGCTCCGAGTTGCACTTGTCGAGCCGTCTCTCCAACATGGCAGATCGACTTTGCTCGATCTGAAGCTCTTCCACCAACTGCTCAATTTCACGCTGAGCGGGCACTAAATCCCTGGTCAGGCCGTCTCGGATGGGCTCAGTCGCCTCCAGGTCATTGACTTTAGTGGCCAGCCTCTCATTGAGGTCGCAAATCTTAGCGAATTTCTCGGCTTGTTCAAGGCTCTCAGACAGGTTATCATCAATGATGTCCAATTGGACGTCCCCAGTAGCCCTGATCCAGTTGATTTCTTGGTCAGACAGGACCCCAGGGCCGTCTTCGATGATCTTCATTCGATTTGCGATGTATTCTGTTGTGCGAAGTTCTGTAGGTTGCAAGCCCGAGGTGGTTGAGGTCTTAAACCTGCTGCAAAACCTAATCGACTCGGCTTTGTCGATTTTGTTGGTAAAACTGACATTTTGCGTGACGTGCGTGTCATGCGTAGCTGGAAAGGCCATGAAGTCAGAAGACTCCTGCGATGTCTCTGAGCCGCCGGCAGTCCACTGGTTCCAACATGAACCAAGTGAATCCGCCAACGTGTATTGTGTTTCGATCGCTTCTGATGCTTGTGATGCCATCAGAAGTCCAGTGTTGCTACCAATGTGGGCAAATAACCTCTCCGTACGTACAGAAGTGAATGTTATTGATGATCGAGCTGACATCACGCTAGAACTAACTAATACGCGAGTCTCCCGCAGAGCCGCACTAATGCCACAGAGCCGCACCTACTGTGACAGAGCCGCACTTTAACATGACCATAGTTGTCCACCTACACTTCCTTGCATTATCATCATCTCTTCACTTCCACTGCACCAAATCATGGCTCCACAAACATCTCACCAAGACGAGCATGGAACAGAATCGAGCAGAACGACAGGCGCATCTTCCAACACGCCACCAGTTGAAACCAAACTACACCGCAGACACCACTTAGGTCACCACAACGATGGAAATGCAGCATCCGAAATCATGACCCTGGACGCAAAGTTAAAAATTGTCCGTAAAGCCATAAGCAGCAGGTACGAGATGCAGCACGCGATCGGATGTGAGTATACTCAAAATTGAGGTAGACGACCGTCATCTCACGATAAACCATGCAGCTGGTGTACGTTGAGAGATGCGTGACCAATTTCTAGCTGCCCATAATGGGAAACCTTCATGGTCGCCCAAGACATTTGACCGCACAGTGAGCTAAGTCGAACATCATGGGGTTGTCAGCTCCCGGATTTTCGCGGACGAATTTAGTGATAAGAATCCCCGGAAGTGGACGAAACAGGCTTTAACCACACTAGATGATGCTACGGAAGCGTACATGGTTGAGGTAATGGCTGAATCTAATATGTAGATGGTGAAACTAATTGCGTTGGAGTGTAATGGCGACACGTGAGCCGAGGCTGGGTAAGCGCCATTGTATATAGATCCCCGCTGCGACACTTTGATCAGTATCGAATATCTTACCACTATACTCTCCATCTATACTCACTCACTCACGTGTGCAACCATATACCATATCATACATCCGGGGTCAAACGTAGGCGTACGTATCCTTACATTATATTTCATTTTCAGGTATCGGATACATTTCGCTCACGAGGGAATACGAGTTTTGCCCCTAGTGTCAAAAAACAACACAATCGACAGGAAACGTACAGCTTGCGCGTCAATTACACCGTCAATCGTCTACTATGCCTCCTAAGAACGCTGCCAGAGGGCAATTACGCTTGGCTATTTTATGTTCGAGCACGGAAGACCTACCATCGCCTCTTGGCTGATTAACCACTATTGTCACCCGAGGAGCCTCCGGACTTCCGGAGGATGAGCTTCACGACGAGGACAATCACCACGACGAAGACACCACTGCCGACATGGAAGATACCCTGAGTGAAGGCCTAGGCGACAACCTGAGCGACGTCCTGCGGGACAACCCCAGCGACCCCGAACCTACCACGCAGTCAGAGATCGCGTCAATGGAAAAGATGATGCAGGAACAGCGAGAAATGCTCAACAATGCCATCCGACAGAACACTCAACTGTGTGTGCAGAATGCCGAGCTGATGGAAGCAAACCGGGAATACCGCAGAGAGTCTATTCGACCAGAAGCAACGAAAACGAAACTCTTCGATATGACCCATTAAGAACGGTACAGCGGCCCAGCAAAAGAGCTCGATAACTTCCTCGACACCTTACAATCGAACTTCCAATCCCACGCGCACTTATTCCCGCATGGGGATTCTGACAAAGGCAAATATGCCGCGAGCCTTCTCAGCACATGGAACAATCACCCGGACCGGGCACAGAGACACACACAGATGGCTCATCCGGTGGTGTAGCTTGGGGACCTACGGAGAGACTCAGATCCCCGTTTCGAAGACTTCGAGGTCTGCTCGGAAGAAATACAAACGATGTATGGCGACACGGACCGAAAACTCACCGTGGCAATGAAGTGTATGACCGACTTCCTCCACTGAGCGAATGACCCGGTGAGAGTCGACGCCTATTGAATCGAAGCAGATTGGAAACCAGCGGGATGGCTCCCGCAGGACCTCAAGAACCTTTACGAAATCACTTGGAGCGGACTACGACCATGATTTACTGCAATATCGAGCAGTTGACTACAAAGAACGGAAGATTTGACAGTATGGAAGAGCTTTTCAACCGCGCCGCCGATTCAGAAGTCTAGCCGGACAGCAATAAGCCCCAACCGCAGCAGCCCTAACCACAGCAGTCAGGAAAATCACCTGAACAAGGCGGCAAGAAACGCAACATCCGACCATCCATGTCAGAGCCGGCCGCGGCACCAAAGCCCAACAAGTCAAACTCGGACAAGGATCATAAACCCACTCCAGCGCCTTGGGTCTCGCCAGAGCTCTACGAAACTCGGAAGTCGGAAGGAAAATGCATACCCTGCGGGTTACCCAAACATAAAACATTCCGGTGCATGAAATATTCATGCGCCAACTTCCCCGAACACCTTGCTCCTCCTGGAGACGGAAAACAAATCAAACGCCAGCACACCTCCGATAGCCAACAACCAAAAAACTAGCCTACCTCTCACGGGATCAACGTCGGCGGGAGAGCATGGACGAACGGGATCTTGGATTGCACTCATTGGGTACGAGGGCGTGGATGGCAACATTACAAGGAATTCAACCTCATCGGATTTCACTAAAGCCGAGCGTTGTCGTAGAGAGCCCGAAAGCTCTGATGTCACGTCAATATTTGTGTGGAACGGCAAGACAGGATTCATCGCACATTGTCCACAAAGTCCAGATACGGGATCAACACGGAGAATTGCAGCGAATACGAGCACCCATCGATTGCGGTGCTACAAGCATCTTCATATCTCCTCAACTTCTCAATACACTTGGACAACCCCACTAAGCGACGCACATTATAACTCACGGCCTTGACAGTCAGGTGATCGCGCATTCAAGGGAGAGCCGCAAGACGGCGATGAAGGTCCAATATATGCATCATTTTGCCCTGGTCCACAAACCGGAGGTGCTAGTCATCCCAATGAGGGCACACGATCTAGTACTGGGATTACCATGATTTAAAACCCGCAAGCCGGATATCGACTGTGCTACCGGTCGATTGACTTCATTAAGAACCCCAAGTGGCCAATGGGAGGCGCGCGGATCAGGTATGATAGTGCAGTGGTACGAAGATCGGGATGACAAAAGTACCAACGTACGGCGGCCAGACATTGGTAGGAGTACGCGGACGATCAACTAGACGTCGGAGATCCCTGTGGATCCAGATGGATAACAAAGGGAGAGCGGTGAGGACAGTCCTACTCCAGATATCGATATACTCGGAGCAACCGCATTCTACGAACTCTTAGCTAGCGATGAGAGCATCGAGACATTCGCCCTACGAATTGGGGAATGCAGTAGACTGCTGGGAGCGACTATGGAGGTCACCACTTTGGAAAATCCAGGTGATATTGGGACTATCAACCCTAAGCGCAGGACAAGGGAGCAGAGAGCAGCAGCGGTAGTTGCGGCAGAAGAGCGTCCTCGGATTCTTGAATGACGGCTACCGGCTCGCCGAGTCACGATGGGAGTTGTGGTCTAGCGGGGTTTGGCTCGTTTCTGGGTGAACCACTTGACCTGCAATTCCTGGGCCTTCCTTCCCATCATCCCAAATCCCAAATTGGAGATACACGGCTTCCACGCAGATGCTGGAACAGGTACTGTACCTACTAATGATGGAGGTCGTATCCCCGTGAGATACAAGGACTATGTGAACGTATTCAGTAAACATAGGGCAGAGACTCTTTCACCGCACTGGCCAATTGACAATGTGATTGACTTGGAACCAGGCTTCGATATACCATATGGCCGAATCTATAACCTTTCGGAAGTCGAGTTGAATACTCTCCAGGCCTAGATCGAAACAAACCTATGCAATTGATTCATCCAGCGATCATCATCGCCCACGGCAGCACCGATCTTATTTTGGAAGAAGAAGGACTGCGGCCTACACCTGTAACTGGACTACCGAGGTCTCAATAGAGCCACGCTGAAGAACCGATATCCTCTTGCACTGATCTCAGATATGCTTGACGGGTTGCGCCTAGCTCGGATCATCACGAAACTGAACCTTCGGAATGCCTGTCACCTCATCCGAATTAAGGAAGGTGACGAGTACAAAACCGTGTTTTGCACCCGGTACGGTCAGTTCGAATACCAAGTCATGCCGTTCGGGATGACAAATGCACCAGCTACATTCCAAGCTTATATCGACGACTCTTTACGGGCCTTGATTGATGACGTTGCTGTGTGCTACCTCGACGACATACTGATACAGTCGACCAACGAGGAGGAGCACGAAGAACAGGTACGAAAAGTGATCGACTGGCTACGAGAATTCAGCCACTACACCAATGCCGAGAAGTGCCATTTCGGAATCACGGAAGTCGGCCTCCTTGGGTTCCTCATTAGCCCCGATCGGCTCGGGATGGAATCAGACCTTGTATCAATGAGCGAAGATTGGCCAACCCCGGAGTCTGTTCGGGCGGTGCAAGTGCTGTTTGAATTCACTAACTTCGTCCGGCGGTTTATCAGGAAATATTCAAAGGTCACAACACCGATATCCAACCTTCTAAAAAAAGCAGAGACATCCAGGACACCTAAGCAGCTCAAATGGGAATGGACTCGGGATGTCAAACTTGCGTTTCGGAAGTTGAACAGGGTCTTTCCCTATGCACCAATTCCCAACCATTTCGACACGGCAAAGCCGTTTATTCTGCAGACCGATGCAAGCGGCTTTGCCATAGCCGGCATTGTCAACCGGTATGATGGTTTTGGGATTCCCGGACCGCTCAACTTCTACTCTCGAAAATGCACAGGTGACGAACAGTACTACGACACGTACGATCCGGAGCTCTTGGCCATCGAGGAGACCATGAAGCCATGGAGTCACTACCTCGAGGGAGCGAATGATAAAGTCCTCATACAATGCGACCATAAGAACCTCGAGTATTATCAAACATCAAAAGTGCTATCCCGGCAGCAGGCTAGATGGGCGGAGATTCTCTCTTCGTACGACTTCGTTATCGAACAGCTGGAAGGCAAGAAGAACCCAGCATATGGACCAGCGAGAAGACCGGACTATGAGATCGGCTATGACAATATGACGGCACAGCTCCTGGCCACCTTAGCAGCGACCATCATCACCGAATCATATGATGACCTTCTACCGGAAATCAAGGCAGCCCAGGAAACCGACTTTTTAGCCACAGCAATACGGCCAACCTTGGTCGATGTTTCAACCGGTGATGAGAGTCAGTCGAGATCAATCGACGGAGCCCTGACTTATGAGAGGAGGAAATACGTGCCCGCTGCACTCCGCAGTAGAGTAACCAGTCTTTTCCATTGCAACCCCGAATCCGGTCACTTCGGAGCCCTGAAGACTGACGAGCTAGTATCACGAGATTTTCATTGGCCTGCGATGGATTCAGATATACGGAAGTATGTTGCTGGCTGCAAGTTGTGCCACCAAATCAAAGCACCAGGTCACGCACGCTATGGACTCAACATGCCTCTGTCACCGCCTTCTCGTCCCTGGAAGGGACTTACCATGGATTTCGGTCCCGACTTGACAGAGTCGATGGCATCGGGATACACCGGGATCTTGGTAATTGTCGACCGTTTGACTAAAATGGCGATCTACCTCCCCTGCAGACCGGACATTGACTCCCCAGAGCTAGCACGAATGGTCTTCGAACATGTGATCTGCAAATGAGGTGTACCGGACAATATCACCACCGATCGCGGCAAAGAGTTTTCCAGTCGATTCTGGAACAGAGTTTGCACCCACCTCAGTATCAATCACAGCCTCTCGACCGCCTTCGACCCGCAGACGGACGGTCAAACCGAACGGCAGAACCAAACGATGGAGCTGTACCTCCGAGCCTTTTGCAACTACGAGCAGGACAACTGGGTCGAATTATTACCGCTGGCGGAGTTTGCCTACAACAACTCCATCCACCATTCCACGCTGATGACACCCTCCTGGGCGAACTACAATTACCATCCTACGATGCAGTTTAGGCCTCCCAAACACCCCAGTGTCAGATCACAGGTACAGGCAGACTCGTGGATGGCAGGCGTGGAAGAGACTCACCGAATTCTCCGGGAAAACACAATCGAGGCTCAGGAGTGACAAACAAAGTACGCCGGCGGGAAAGGGATGACTTTTGCGGTTGGAGACAATGTATGGCTATCGACCAGGAACTTGAAATCATCCAGGCCTTCAAAGATGCTCGATTACAAGTGCACAGGACCGTATACGGTAAGTAAGATCATCAATAAGACACCAGCAAAATGTGAATCGGTCCAGGAGCAACTCGCAATCCTCTCAGACACTCCGGGCGACCTCACCAGTGCTTCTAAGTACTTCCTGATGCTCCCAGTCCCCCCGGGAGCTAAGCAAAGTGCTCTCAGACTCTGCAAGAGAATTCTCAGGTGCTCCCGAAAGCACCTGCAGTTATGGAGGTGCATTCAGGATGCTACGAGATTTGACTTACAGAATAGTCAAATTTTGGAGCTCCTGAGACCTCTGCGCAGATCTGCGGGAGACTTCGAGAGAAGCTGAGACCGCTGCACAGCTCTGCGAGATACTTCGAGTGCAGCTTCTGTGGAAGACTTGGTGCCGTATTCTCACAGCAGTGGTTCTTACATAGCCACAAGGCATTTCGTCTTTGTTACATCATAATATGGCAAGCATTATTTAAGTCTCTCTATATATAAACATACGGTCAATCTGGCCGCAGACGCTACTCGAGTATAATCGGAGGAGCACCTGGACACGCCCATTGAGCATCCACACGGAATTCATGAGAAAGAGCGGTTCTGGTTCGAGGAGCGTAGGAATCGGGTGAGAAGATATAATACTACCCGGCGTTGAGGATCCACGCAATTGCGCGGATCCACGAAATCTCGGACAGAGCGAGTGAGACTAAAAGTTGGGAAAGATAGAGTGTGTATTTTCATTGTATTATAAGATGAGATGGAAATGAGATGATGTCTATGTACTCCGCGGTCTGCCGAATATATAATCCCCGTCACTCTGTCCACCTCCGTTACCACTGTATCTCCATACACCCGCCGTCGCTCCTTGAAAATGTACTTGGAGGCCGTGATCGAGCGTGTTTGGAGATGCACTTGGAGATCGAGTGAACTCAGAGATGCACTTGGAGGCCGTGATTGAGAGAGTTTGGAGATGCACTTGGAGAGGCCGAGATTGAGCGAACTCAGAGCTGCACTTGGAAGCCGCAATTGAGCGTGTTGGGAGATAGACTTGGAGGCCATGACCAAACATGATTGGAGGAGTTGGAGGCGGTTGATGTGGAAGCAATTGATCTGAAGGTGGTCAATCGGGAGGCAGTTAATCTGGAGGCAGTGAATCGGGAGGCGGTAGATCGGGAGGAATGTGCGATGGAAGCTGAGACTCTATTCATTGGTTAACTCGTGATTGTGGGAATGTAGAGAATTGAGCAAAACAAGGTCCGCTGAGAGCTGAGAGACTGGCTGGGAGCGGGAGAGAGTCGATCTTGGAATGATGCAGCACGCGGTGTATGCAGTACTCAGTGTATGCCGTACTCGGTGTATGTTGTACTCGGTGTTAACTCTTTATCATGGCATGCAGAGATAGAGAGGGATGACTTAACTTCGTGTTCTTAGGTGACAGTAGAGTTGAGGACGAGAAGGAGACAGATGAGAAGAGATGGGGCAAATCATCATGAGAAACTGGGACTTAGAGAATTTCGTGTGCAAGTCAATTTACCATCCCTGATATGGCACGTATGAGTCCCGATCCGGCGTGTAATTACACCGATACGAGGTCTTCCCAACCCAATCAGGCAGGTTGTACCCCTGATTTCTCATATCCGCTCGTATCCTCCACTTCTTTCTCATCTTCATCCCCCATCTCTCTCTTTCTCATCCATAACTCTACCATCATCGCAGAACATGAAGTTAAGTCATCCCTCTATCTCTCCATGTCATGATCATGAGTTGACACTGAGTACAGCATACACCGAGTACAGCATCCACCGAGTACAGCATCCACCGAGTACAGCATCCACCGAGTACAGCATACACCGAGTACAGCATCTACCCAAGATTGTTTGTCTTCCCTTCATTCTCATTATTACCAGTTTACACCTGAATGTAGCTTCAGCTTCCGGCGTGCCTCCCTACACGATCAACCGCCATCAAACCACCTCTCCATGAGAGCTCAATGGTAAAGTCACCTTGTCACAGTCCCACGGTTGCGACTTAACTAACTGATGAATAGAGTCTCAGCACGCGGCGCGCCAGTCCTTCGACTGCCTCCAAGTACTTGTCCAAACTCGCTCGATTACGGCCTCCAAGTTCGCACAATCATGGCCTCCATGTGCATCTCCAAACTCGCTCGATTACGGCCTCCCAACTCGCTCGATCGCGCCCTCCAAGTGCACCTCCAAACTCGCTCAATTACGACCTCCAAACTGCTTGATCGCGGCCTCCAAGTACATATCTCCAAACTCGCTCGATCACGGCCTCCAAGTGCATCTCCAAACTCGCTCGATCACGATCTCCAAGTGTATCTCCAAACTCGCTCGATTTCGGCCTCCAAGTTCGCACGATCAGGGACTCCAACTGCATCTACAAACTCGCTCGATCACGATCTCGGAGTGCATCTCCAAACTTGCTTGATCACGGCCTTGGAGTGTAACTCCAAGTTCACTGGATCGTTATTTTCAGGCGCACCTCGAATTGCTCTCAAGCACCGCCTGCACCCAGTCCAGATATACTGTGTGTAGATGGGTAGCTATATAGATACATAGATACATAGATGAGAATACAAACTGAATACATGAGTTTTAAAAATCGTTGAACGATAAGCAGTAGCTATGATTTCCAGGTCCGCACCAGCAGCGTTCCCAAATAATATAATGTCTTTCTCAGACTGCTCTACTGTGATTCGAGGCGCTCCCAGACTTGTCGCTGGCGCTCCCAGACTTGTTGCCGGCGCTCCCAGACTTGACGCCGGCGCTCCCAGGTGCTCCCAGGAATGTCCTCGGCACTCCCAGGCTTGTTGCCGGTGCTCCCAGGTGCACCTGAAGTTCGCTCCGGCGCTCGGAGGTGTTCCCAAACCTATCACAGTCACTCCTATGGTACTCCTGTACCAGTCATCAGAGATCCCAGTTACTCTCAAGGCCGGTAGGAATGCCCTCCTAGGGTCTGATACTCTCCTGAAATTGTCGCATCTAAGTTTACACTCCACATCCTCTCAGACACTCCTGGAGGCTTCCAGAGACTAAGATACATTTTGCTGATGGAATGCTTACAAACTAGACTTACCGAGTACAATGCGGAACCACAACGTTTTCCATGTGTCGCTTCTCGATCGTTACACACCGCCAGTCGGAGGTCAGCCATCTTCAGCACTGCACCTAATGATAGTCGAGGAAACAGAGGAATGGGAAGTCGACCACATACTCGACTCTAGGCGGCGCTATCGGAAGTTGCATTATCTCGTCCAATGGGCCGGTTATAACCACATACGCACCAGCTGGGAACCGGCGGAAAACCTTGAAAACGCCCGAGATCTGGTTGACGAGTTTCACCGAGAGCGACCGGATCGGCCACGGGAGTAGGGGTATAGAGTCGGGGGAGGAGGTCCGGAGGACACGGAAGCAGTTTGGACATTTCATTGTACTTTGTTTCTTCATTTCCTTCTCTTCTCTTTTGATTTGATTCGGCCCGGTATAAATGGTGTCGGCATGGGTTTTACCACCTACCAATGGAGGTGGAGTTTCCCCGTGCGCCGAATCCGCCGAAAGGTTGCCATTGAGCGTACCGTTCGGTTGTGGGACTTACGGGTTCGTACGATTGCGTACGTAGGATGATTGTTTCATTCTTTGTTTCCATTTCCTTCGTTTCTCTTATATACTGGCATTGGCAGCCCAGGAGGTCTCCGCCTAGAGAGGGGGATAATGTAACGGCGACACGTGACCCGAGGTCGGGTAAGCGCCATTGTATATAGATCGCCACTGCGACACTTAGATCAGCATCGAATATCTTACCACTATACTCTCCATCTATACTCACTCGCTCTCGTGTGCAACCGTATACCATATCATACGTCCGCGGACAGCCGTAGGCGTACGTGTCCTTACATGGAGGTTTTCAACATGTCTGCAACCATGGCAAGGCAAGGAGGTTGGGTACAACTAGAACAGTCTGACATGCGCCTGGCTTTGAATATGGCCAAAATGGGCAATGTGGGGTTTTCACGCGCCGCAATAAAGGAAACCCGATTCAAAATCAAGAAACCACAGGCGGAAGTCCGAGAAGAGATGAAGTGGGGAGTTGACTTTCCTCGGCATAACAATGTGAAGGCTGCGAGAGAAACACACCCGGCTATGCTTCGCGAAAATCAGATGGACGGCTGCCTTCCTTGGCAATATGGAACTGCACAGAATCCCCAGTCACACTGGAGACGCAATGGCATGGGTGCACCTCCCACAGAGCGACTCAGACAGCCGACACCTCAACCACCGCCACATCCCCCTGACACGCCACTTGTTCCACCCGGTAACAATGAGGCAGCTCATCTATCCGAAATCGATGGTGTGCCACCCGGATATGTGTACATACGTACTTCTCTTCCGAGTGCTCAATTTTTCAATCATGATGCATATGCCAAGGATCAGAAGCTTGATAAACAGTTTGATCCAGATTTGCTGACTGCTGAAGGAACATCCACTGGTTAGTACACTATATGCTGTGTGGTAATGTAGCTAACATACATTTTGCCGACGACAGCAGCCAATTGAGCGAACCTGACAATGAAGGTGAGCATTGATCGAATGACACAACATTTTTGAGTATATTATTATCTACAATTTGCGGACACTTTGAAGACTATTTTAAAGGACATATTTATATGTATTATTAAAGAACAATGTTTTGATGAACGAGAAAGTATATGAAGATGGTACAAAGGCTGCCAAAACACCATTAATCATATATTGCGCCAAAATAAATCATAACAAATTGTGGATACACCTATTGCAAAATGAGCGTCAATGGAACGTAATCAATTTTTGGTCTTGCATCATTGGTTATCTGTTTGGCGATCGGCTGAGACCAATCATAAATGCCGTATTGGCTGGCTCCATAGGCAAAAGAGCGAGCCTCACGCTCCCTGCCCCATTCTGAAATTGCGCCTCAATGTAGTGTCAACAATTTTTGGTCTTGTAAGTCAGGTAAGTCAAAAGTGATATGGTCGTTCCTATATATAATCAAAGAATTGGCCGCCTTTATAGAGACAAAAGATAACAACACGCTCGGTGCCCCTTCATAAAAATGGGAGTTAACGGAGCATCAACGATCTTTGGCCTGTCATCATTGGTAATCAAAGCGCGATGCATTTGTCATTGTGTATATACGATCTTCTGACAGTTTTTCTAGGCGAAAACAGTTATGAACTCTTCGTTGCATCATGTTAGATGAAATGAGTTGTTACTGTCCGGGAGGCTGTCATGGGAATGTCGCTTGCCTATCTGCCTATTGAGGCTGCCAATTCCTCCTTAATTGAGGTTTGCAATCATGCGGCACTTATATTACCCAAGATGCGAGACCTCAAATCGTTCACCCTCATTTGACAATCATTTTCAAAATGGGGCAGGGAGGGTGTTGCATCAGCTTTTGCTTACCAAGAAGGCCAATACCTCAGTGATGACTAGCTGCAAACAATGCCCGCTCTGGTTGCCCAGGATGGAAGACATAAAATTGTTGATGCTCCGTTGACGCTCATTTCCAGGATGGGGCAGGGAGAGTTGGTCGACATATTTTGATCACAAAGGCGGCCAGTTCATCCCAAAAGAACATCGAGGTACCATCGTTGATATTTTACGATTAACGGCAAGATATCTGAATGCGACCATAAATAAAACAACCCGAAATGCAAACCTGGAGATTGGACCCGACAGGTATAGCTAAACCCGGCAAAGGCCGCCGGTTGACGGGTACGCGGCCAGGTTTGGTCAGCCATGAAGCAGCGGGTCGGGCTTCTGGACGGTTCTGGAACCGAACTGAACCGTTTTCCCGGTCCAGACCCGGACCCGTTGCTAACAACCCAGGCCGCCTCTATGAGCAAAACTTCTACAGGCGATATCGCTACCACGTCCTAAAAATGAGCATCGATGGAGCGTCTGCGATTCCAGGTCTTGCCTCTTTGACAATCTAAGGGCTACAGAACGGCGTTGACCCATAATCAACTCATTGGCGGCCTTTATTGGCAGAAATGCTAGTTACGATATCGCTACCACCTCCTAAAAATGAGCGTCAACAGAGCGTCAACAATTTCTGGTCTTGCATCATGGACAGTAAAAACGCGGTGCGTCGCCCTTGACCCATATTCAATGCATCACCCGCCTGTATGGACTTAAATACTAGTGATAATTACACTACCATCCCCTAAAAATGAGCGTCAACGGAGCGTCAACGATTTACGGTCATGCACCTTGAATAAGCTAAGGGCTATGGAACTACATTATCCCGTAATCGGCTTATCAGCTCCCTTTGGAGGCACAAACACGAGTGACGAGATCGCATCTGCGTCGAAGAATCAATCTCAGTGGCGGAAAACCCGGCTCAGGAGATCACCCACGGTAGCTTCCATAGGAAGCTGCAAACATGGGGGTTTCGCTTCGAGGAGCATCGGGAGGGAGTAGCCGCAGCGAAATAGTTGATTAGCTAGAACTAAGAACACAAGAGAGAAGAAGCAATAAGATGAGATGATGATAGGTACGTGATTGGGCTCAGGCTGAATGGTGGTCATCTCGGATGCCGTCGAGTGAAGGTTATTCAGCTTGGTCGATGGCGTGATGCAGAGCCGCAAATACCCTAAGCCAGTCACGTACCCCCTCAAATGCGTAGCTTTGTAATGGTAGGAGCCATTTTCCAACCACAGCGCCCACCGAGCGTCAACAATTATTGTGGGGGCTGAGTAACCTACACAGCACTGAACTGCATCGCATGGTTACTGAATTGAGTCTTACGCGGTCAGTCTTTTCAATATGTCCTTGTATAAAACTTCACAAATATGCATGCATTGTCTCAGAGATCTGATTTTTTTCACTTTTAGCTGTAGATTCAATATTTGTGAACCGGCAGTCTGCTTTCCTGTATCGTTACTTTTGGCAGTCCTTCCAGTTTGAGTACCTAGCATTCTGATTCTTCCCGCCATGTCGGATTCAAAATCTTTGAACACCTCATTGCGAGAGGTTATGATCTGTTCGAAACATGCACCTGTCTCTATTCGTAATTTGAGCGACCTTACTTTACAAATCATCTTTGATGCTTGGTAGGTTTCAATGAATGTAGGCTCACAGCGGCCTTTTGCTTGGAATATTTCTTCACATGCGCCTGTGTGCCAATTCTATTCACACTGCCGAATTGAGGAGACTGGCAGCCCTGGCATCATATGTATCGTTTGTCATCAAGTTCTTCGCCATCCATCAGAACATGGGACCAGCTCAATGAGGAAACACTTGCTGGCAAAAGCTCACATCACAAAGTTAAACGAATTACCAGAGTCAGAGGTTGCCGAATTGACTAGTTCGACAGTTGATGAAACAGCTTTGCCCATCGTGAAGAGGCAAGGAGGTCGAGGAATCACAATAGTAACTTCGCAGAGGAAGATCATATTTGACGTCGAGGTGAATTCATATTTACCAGGATGACAGACAAAACGTTCCAAACTGGCAGATAAGGACTTTGACACTTCTGAATTTCACCAAGACACGTGGAATCGCTACCTCATGTTAGGATTTGTCTCAGCTCACATTCCATGGAACTGTATATCAAATATTGATCTACGACGCTCATAACATGCATTACGCGATGACCTAGTGCTGCCGTCCACTACGACCATAAGCAATATTTGCCGGAGGAATTATGCACTGACCGTGGATGCAATTAAGAAGTAATTGCCGTCACAAAATGAAGTGAGTTTAGCTTTGGACTTATGGACATCACCGAACAAACTCACCATAACGTCCGTCATTGCTTACCGTATTGATCAAAATTGGGCATTACGTGAAGTTTGACTTGCGTTCAATGAGGTTGATCACCTGTTCTTTTCCCCTTTTGAAAGCCAATCAAGGATGATACGTCAAGGGCCAACATACTGGAGCTGGGGTAGCGGTACATTTGAAGGAGGTGCTTGAGCGTTGTGCGCTTGCCGACGGCCGTTTGCTTGGTATTACAACTGATAATGCTTCCTCAAATTACTCGATGACATGCGAGCTGCAATTAACACTTGAGGCCTCTGCAATCGAGTGGCCTGCTTTGATGAACCACAAACCATGCATGGGGAATGTCGTACACCTGGCGTTAGGTGCATTCATAAGCAGTCTCGGTGTAAAATGCCGCACCATGTCTTGGGCTGCCCTTCAGCGCCATCAGGAATTTGGAAAGAATGAAAGCATAGATATTGGGAAGAGTCAAAGACTTCGAAAAGAGGGCAACGCTGGAATAAATAAGGTGTTGGCAATGAAACCAGGTTTAGCAAAGATAATTGAGAAAGTACATATTTCTTGATATTTTGAAAGTCCTGAAATTGACCTTTATAAAGCAGACAATGCATACAGTAGTGATTACTCTGACACATGGTAGTCGAAACAAGTTCTTTGACCGTCCAAAATCCAACGTTCGGATCGCGGTACTCCCGATTATGGATATGAAGACATGTTGGAACTCAACTCTGGCGTTGCTTCAGTGCGCCTACTGATGACGGAAATTCACACATGACTGTCTCCACAACCCAACATACACTGATTACCGGCCACTTTTCTCAACTCAAGATGAATGAACCATTGTGAAATATGTCAGGGAAGTATAGTGGCCATTTCGATAATGGACCCTGTGTATCTCAACGAGGCATACCGTCACATTGCACAACGTTATCACAGTTTACAATGACATGTTAGATCATATGCACGGCGTGATGTGAGCTTTGGTTAAGTGGAAGACTCCATGGAGGGAAACCATGTTCTTCACTGTGAAGTTAGCTCAACAGAAGTTGTCCGAATACTACACTGAAGTAACTCTCACGACTGGGATTCTTCAGATTTCTGAACATATCCTCGTTCCTATTCGGAAGTTGTGAACCTTTACAAAGTGGGACAAGGGAATGGTTTATAATCATGAAGACGAGACATCCTATACTGACAAATACCATGAGGCCTTTCTGAAGTATGTGGAGAATCAATACTGCTGCAAGCATCGACGTGTGCCAGTCAAGAAGCACGAATGCTATCCGAGCAGCATTCTCATCCACTCTGCACCGGCTCCCGGATCCTGTCACTCATCCTTTGATCCATGTGAGTTGTACTGCGATGATGAAGAATACTCAACGCCTAACGATGTGGCTGAGATGACACCCGGACGAAGTGATTGCGCACCACATCTATTGACTGCTGGCTGGCTATATTTGAATTCGCTGCCTGAAGAGCCAAAGAACTGGGGGCAACTTAATCCAAATATCAATGATTACCACTCCGACCCAATCGAGATTAGCAGTACATTCTCGTTGCCGGATATAACCGACTGTTGGAGTCCACAGGCGGACACGCACTCAAAAAACGCCGATCTCTCCGATGTGGCGCGTGACTTATTCTGTATCATACCACATCGTGTCGGAGTGGAGGCCAGTTTTTCCCTTGGCCGAGATGTTATCGGCTGGAGGCAGTCAAAAACCACATGCGAGAGCCTTCGCAAAACAGTCGTTGCAAGGCTGTTTGCTCGAGCCAATGAGGTGATTTCCACCGGCGCTAACTCATTAATGGATACAAGAAACACAGAAAACGACACGGAAATGAAGAAAGAGGCGGAGGAATGGCAATTGCACACAATGGCCAAGATTCACGACTGTTTGGAGATGTGGCGGGGTTGTCAAAACCTACGTGCTACCCAGAAGGAATCTGGGACTCACAACAAGCGGATGACTACAGTGAGATACATTTCGGATACGGAAGAGATTCTCAAAGCATCATGGTCACTCTTTCAACATGATGGTGCGAATGCATTGATATCGTCAGAAAGATCTCTCTTGCGGCCACCGTTGTCTACAAAAGAAGTCCCTGGAGGACTAACTCACATATTGAATGTCCGCCGAATAGGAAGAAATCAAATGTCATCCAGTCGAAACTGATGAGGTTAGCGCATCTGAAAGAATTTCGGACAGTGAAGATTGGCTTAACTGGAATGGGGATTTAGATAATCCAAATGACAGCGAAGACGATTGCGCGGCAGACGTTGAATCTGATATAAAGCAAGACAATAGCATCGAGAATCTGGAATGCCCAGTGCAGCGGGATGTGAGTGCCGCACCAAATGTTCCCAGATTGATTCGGCCGACACAGAAGTCAAAGAGGCAAGCTGAAAAGGTGTTCAAGACGGTCAATGCAATTGAAACGAGGACGAATCAGGGAGTGAAGAGAAAGTAGGACAGAATGCAACAATGTTTCACCTGCTTCTTGATGTATCTTGACTGATAGTTTTAGATAGAGATATATCATGGGCGAAAGGTGTGCAGTAGCTTGTGATTATCGGTTCATAAACAAATGAATAGCAGGTGCAATGAAGCTGTTGGCAAGATACCTAAATTTTAGTCGTGTGAGAGCGAACAGTGCGAGAATGTTACTGCGCTCGGCTTTGCGACAGGGCCTAGTCTTGATCTGTGGGAAAGACATCCAATATGTTCAAATCATGATGAAAACTATTATTGATGGCAGCAGATGTTCAATGGACAATACATGAAAATGAGTGTCAACGGAGCGTCAATGATTTGTGGTTTTGCACGTACGGTAATTACACATTGATTTTGTCGCTCTTATGCGTAACCGATGTATTGGCAGCTTTATTGGCAAAAGAGACAGCAACACGGTCACCTCCCCATTCTGGGAATAAGCCTCAACGGAGCGTCAATGATTTCTAGCTTCGCCTCTTGGATATATTATGTTCCAATCGGTTGGAGAGATCCATTTATCCGAAATTGGCAGCCATTACTGGGAAAAAGTACAGCAACATGCTTCCTGACGCGATGTGAGAATGAGCATCAACGGAGGGTTAACGATTGGTCGTTTTGTAAGTCCGGGAATTGCACAGTGATTTGGTCGCTCTTATGCATAACCGATGAATTGGCAGCTTTTACAGGCAAAAGAGGCAGCAACACGTTCAACACCCCATTCTGAGAATGAGCGTCAACGGATCATCAACGATGTGTGGTTTTGTAAGTCCTGTAATTTCACAGTAATTCGGTCGCTCTTATGCTTAACAGATATACGGGCATTATTCTTAGGCAACAGAGACAGCAACACGATCACCGCCCCATTCTGAGAATGAGCGACAACGGACCGTCAAAGATTTGTGGTTTTGGAAGTACGGTAATTACACAGTGATTTGGTCGCTTTTATGCGTAACCGATGTATTGGCAGCTTTTGTAGACAGAAGAGACAGCAACACGGTCACTGCCCGATTCTGGGAATGATCGTCAACGGAGCGTCAACAATTTCTCACTTCAGGTCTTATATAATCTTTGTCCCGATTGGTTGCAGACATCGACTTAACAAATATTGGCAGCCTTTCGGGGACAAACAACAGCGTCATGCTCCCTGTCACATCCTGAAAATCAGCATCAATGGAGCTTCAACAGTTGTAGTTGTTGCATATTTGGTAATCAAGGCATCACGCGAATCATTGCGTTCATAACGGAATCATTGACCGCCCTCATAGGGTAAAATACAATCTATCAAAGGTAAAACACCGATCCCAAACTAATTGATATTGCAAGCTGCAAAGCATGCAAAAACATATCCTTGGTTGTTGAAAAAGCGATTTTGATAAGATACTGTTAACATACTGCAAAAACAAGTGGCTTAATTGAATCTACGGATGGACCCGCTGGGCAACCCGCTGACATCCCGCCCAATGCATAGGGTTGGGAGTCTGACATCGAACCGTACCTGGGTTGACGGTTCGGGGAGATTTACAACCCGGACCACCCATTTGGCAGCGGTCCGGTTTCGACCCGGACCCCGATCTGACGTGATGGTCTTGAACCGTTGGCAACACTGGCCTCATGAGATCAATCCAATTGACCACTCGGATGATGGTGTCACACCACCTCCAGAGACGCCACCTGCGGAGTCCCCGCCTCCAAAGCCTAGAAAGACACGCAGAACTGCGCCTAGTGTTAGCACAACCACCATGATCGAGCAAGGCCCTAAGACATACCGTGCTGCATTGGATGCAGAGGAAACTGAGCAGTGGAAGGAAGTTATTGACAAGGAAGTCGCATCAAGGCGAAGTCATGAGGTTTTGACCTTCGTTATGAAGCTCCCAGAAGGTGCTAATATGAACCCAAGCCGTTGGGTTGTGGGAAGAAAGCTAATGGCCTATTGGTCAATTGACAAATGGACAGTTCGACTTGTTGGCCGCAGCGATCTCACAAAGCTGGGCGATGACAACAATATCACCTCTCCAGTCATTGATTCAGACTCGATCAGGCTTGCTTTCCTTGGCTGCACTCTGCATGACACTCTCCATGTGCGCCACCCTGATGGCGAATTGCCTGATCCATATGTCCGTGCCAGACCCCTTGTCAAATGGAATAAGACTCTGAACGGCATCAAGCAAGCAAATCAGGAGTACTATGAAGAAGTCTTTGACTTCGTAGTTGACGATCTCAGTATCCAAGCCTCATTGCAGCTCCCGATCTCGTCTTCAGTGGCACTCTCAGTGAACCAAATGGCATTTCAATCCTGGTTTACGTCGACAATATCATGATCATTGACACTTCTGTCTTTGTTACCTACATTGCATCCGGATTGTCCGAGCGATTCAAGCCTGCTGGCCATGTTCCCATGTCTAACACCTTGCGAAATCTTGGCATGACAGTCACTCGTGTTCGCAGCAAAGGATCATGTTGAAATAGTGATGCTAGAGAAGCTTAATTATATTCTAAAGTACAGGTACATTCATGGACTTATATATGCGGTAGTCGGAGTATGTCTTTGTATGTCTTGTACGCATGCATGCGCACTCAGCTGGCATCTCCAGCTGAGTGGCATCTCCAGCTGAGTATGGAATGACCATCATCTTAGAGAGATTATGCATCAGC
>Ga0307512_10002697_pt1 | contig 21840 bp, 18 predicted proteins | sample 14_EM_MG_FD_200267 | JGI IMG/M metagenome (GOLD analysis project Ga0307512, IMG submission 200267) | Populus trichocarpa ectomycorrhiza microbial communities from riparian zone in the Pacific Northwest, United States - 14_EM | ecosystem: Host-associated > Plants > Roots > Unclassified | place...
TTTTATTAACAGAAAAGCTAAATCATGTGGCGAAAACATTGTATCTTTCCTCACAAAACATTGTAGATTGCTGCAAATCATTTTGTTCAGTCTCTAAGTTTTTGATTACCAACACAACTTTTTTTTTCATCATGAAATATTTGCTCCATCATACCTTTAATTTCTATTATTTATCTAGCGTTGGTTCACAATTATAATACTATCAAATATATTTGTTTTATAAGCCCGTGACAGCGCGCGGGTATAAATAATAAAAATCGTGTGTGAAAGTCAAAAATTCATGTCCAGAGACAGGTCAAAGAAATAAGGACTTGTAGTTTATACAGCTGCTTTTTAAAATATTTACCTGCTGAAGCATCATCAAATACAAGATTAAGTGACTGGCTGTAACAAAGAAAGGCATTATAAACCACAGCAATCAATTGGCAAGTGGGACCTGTCAGATTTTTATTTAAAGAATCTTGTTTAGCTTTAAACAAGGTATCAAATGCATGCAGGGTCTCTTTTTGTCAAACATGAAATGATTTTCTCCAATGTTCTTAACATGTAATAGGAGAGGAGCTGTACAATAGATCCCAGAAAAAGGAAGTTGTGTTCACAAGAATGCAAGGGAAAAATCTAAATACAGAAAACATGCTAATAACACTGAATAAACCAGGATTATAATAATAAATTCACACTTAAACCAACTGAAACTACTTATTTTGAAGAAAAATGCATGCAGGACAGAATATATATTTTGAAGTTGCGGATAACCAAGCACATGAATCGTCTACAAGGTCATAACTCATAAACCATTACAAATGAAACTACATGATTTTCACACGCATACTAGAAGAAGATAACCAAATTACCAAAACTTACCAGGATGTTCAAAAATATAATAAACCCAACAGGAGAGTAATGCTCTATGTCTCTGGTTGCAGTCCTGCAATGTTCATAACTCGAGAGTATCCGTAGCAAGAAGAGAGAATCTGCAACACTGACCTAATCCAACTCTAACAGAATATGGATGAACAAGAATAGCTAATACAAGAAGCCAAAGAATATTATAATGAAACCTGTGGATCTTTAAAAGAATGAGATTTGGTTCTCAATCAAATAATATTCATGAGAGATGCCCAATTATTAGACCCTATGATCTATAAACTATATTACACGGGCCACACCGTGCTGGTGTAAATGAAACCCAATAGGTCTATATTCATTTATTTATCATCTTTTGGCTGGCCAGCTTGACTATCAGACTCATCAACGGGACTTTCATCAGCCAGCCACTTATCCATGCTCAAACCTCCTCCTGCTTGTCCAGAACCTATATCCCAGATATCTGAGAAGCCACCTGTTGATCCCAACTCTGGCATATCATATCCGACAAAATTATCCCATGAAACATTGCTAGAACTAGACATACCAGCACTAGTGTTAAATGCCAAACTCCATACATCCTCTTGTTTAACAATTCTTTCCATGCCAGGGGAAGATAATTCTGGAAAGCTTTTCTCCATCCCCAAATCCTCAGGAAAAGAGACAAAATATTCAAGACCAGCCTCATTTTGCGGGCTCATATCAATATTTCCCTTGAGCTTGGGATCTTCAAATTGCATGCTTGATTGCCCTTCTCCAACCTGCTCTGGTGTTTTGATAAATCCCTGTCCCACTCCTAATTCGTCTGAGATGGCAAATTCATCAGGTGCAACAATTTCAGGTAATGGCATTGCTTCACTGCCAAGACCCAGGCCTACCATGCCTTCTGAGACATAATCAGGAGATTGATCAATAGAGGCTGGACTTGTATCTGGGACCACAGAAGATAATGTGATGTTTCTCCAATCAGGCATGTATCTCATAATCTGCCCTTCCATTGATGATTCAGGTAGGGCATGTTGGTGTTGCTGGTGCTTAACAAACTTCCTCTTCATCCTTGATGAACCAATCTCTCCCTGTTCCTTCTTTTGCTTGAGACGGGCTAAGAATGCTGGATTCTGAAACAACTTTGCCAAGAACGAAACCATCTGCTTCTGCCTTTGCTCTGCTGCCTGAAGTCTCTGATTTACTGATTGCACATCGTGAACAGTCCCAGACTGCTGCTTCTGCAGTTCTATAACTTCCTGCATCATCACACTCCGCTCCTTCCTTAATCTGTCTACCTCACTATCCAATCCAGACCTCCCTGCTTCAGTTAAAGACCCCGTGTGGCTCCCAACCTGCTGGGACTGTGTTGATTTGCGCCTATGAATGTTCTTCAACAGATGCTTCTCGCCTCTTCTGAAAGATTCATTGGCAAACTCCCATCGATCAGTATCAATCTTGCGGAACCCCTGAATATAGCACCCAGAGCAACTCAAGAATGAATGAATGAAGAAAAAAAGTCCATGTAAAACAAGATATGGATACAATTATTGACATAAGACATACGTGCTTCATGCAAGAGAATTTGAAGCTGTCAATTTTCATGCGCAAGCAATAGCTGATTCAAATATATAGACGAGCTACAAATTATAAATAAGAGAGTATTGACAAACTGGCAAACAGCAATAACATATGAACCTGAAATTCTACCTGCACAAGATGCAAGCAACTCCCCGCTCCAATAAATGCTTAGGAGGGGAAGAATGTCCATTTGTTGGCAGTAGGGAGATGAAAACCTCGGGGATACATATTAGCCGAATGCAGAACCTTTCATCATTTTCCTAAATCTACCTTGTATATTACATAAGACAACAATCCTACTTCACTAACTATTATTCTGGTTCTCCCTACTACCCCAAACATTACAGTAAGTCAGTAACCAAATATGCATATAGCATTACAAAAGTCCACCTGTATTCCATTAGTGATATGGACAAGGAACAGCAAAGCTATACATATAAATTAACAAATCCTTCCATTGCACAAGAATCTTATACAAACTGAATTTTTCAGAAACCTCAGACAGATACTAATGTATGCTCCCCATAAATACACACATTCCATTCCCAGGTCTTACAAAAACAAAATACCTTCATCAGCTACATCTACAAAAGATAGATTGTCAAATCCAATATCCAAAATGGAAGCATAAAAAAAAAAGATATACAAAAAACGGTACCATTATATAGCACAGCAGGCAAATGGAGGCCTGCTAAAAATATAGATGTATGTATTTATATTATATAAAACGATACCCACATAAGTATTGAGTTGTCGGACAAAACTGGAGAAATTGTTGTGCTTGAAATTCCGAGGGAGAACAAGCCTGGCGAACTCCTCGGGGTCCCACACCACGAAACTCTCCCCAATGGAACCCCACGAAATTATTGGGTCCAGCATCCGATCATCCACCAGATCATATGTTTTCGATAGAAAAGGCGGTACTGGATTCTCCTGTAAGCACACAAGAGGACGTGGCATCTCCTCTTCCCCATCCACCTCGTTGGCAGTCGCCGATGATGATACTGGATGAGCTGAAGTCGTCGGGCTTACATAGGAGAAAGCCTCCAGGTCCATTAAAGGAGAAGGTGCGGCAGCAGGGAAGCTTAAATCTTCAAGAAATATCGACCCTGCACTAGAAGACGGGTGACAATCCATTAATGAAGAATATTTGTGAGGTGATTTTGGGTGTGTAAGGAGTGGGATTTGAAAGATGAGATTTGAATAGAACAAGCAAGGATCGAATATGCATGCATGAATATATACAGGAGTGGGGCTGTGTATCGCCGACAAACTGTTCCATTAAAAAATCTTCAAGAAGAGGCGGTGAAGGTTCAGTTCATCTTCCACGGCCACGGTCACAGTTATTACAAACATTTTTTTTTTTTTGGTTTTCTTTTTTCTCAAATTCCACTGGGGATTCCCGACCATAGTTTTTTATCTTATTTTATTTTTGTCAGGGCCCCCTACGAAAATGATACCCAACTATTTTATATCTACTTTATCTTTTTATTTCTTAATTAATACTTTTTATTTATTTATTTATAGATTGATTTCAAGGTACATCCCCTGAGCAAACCAAAACGGTGACGCCAGTTGTGGTTTTGTGGCTGATGAGGAGACAGTTGGAGCCCAATATGGGATTAGATTTTTTTTTCCTTCGATGTCTATAATTTTGATGGGATGTTCCAAGAAATTACTGTTTAGGGTTTGAAAAGGGGGGCGGTGGCTGGTCGTAATGCTTGGTGGCGAAGCTAACTCGTTGGCCAATGGGAAATAAGATCTTTATGTTATGTCATTGTCATATACGCCACACGACAAAGATAGAGGTTGACCCAGCCTGAGCATATGAAAGCATTTAACCTTTCTTCAAACTATTTATTTTCCTTACAAAAACTCACCATTATTAACTTACCTAGCTACTAGCTGGCTGCTAATATATACGTACACATTTTTTTAATATTTTATTTATATGCTATTTACCTGGGATATATATAATATATCAAAATTTCAATTTATAATTTAAATAAATAAGATAATTTTTTTAAAATTCAAATGGGTAATTTTATAGAACTAGTAATATCTTATTAATTATTTTTGAAATACATTTTAAAAATTAAAAATTAAAAAAATAGAGAAATCCTAAATTTTCCAATTCAAACTAATAATGTCCTTTTTTTTTTTGGGATCTTTATACAGAAATTTTATCTTGGATGTTGATGGTCATATTTAGATTCATAACGTATATATGCAAGTTTACCCTTTTTATTGCGTAATATGATATCATCATCTCCACCGCGTAGATATTCACAGGCTACCCTATCATAATTCTTTACGGATAACCCTAATTTAGATTTAATAGCACAACTCATTAGAGGACAACTCTATACCTTATACAATTTATCCTTTTCAACCTGGATGCAATGAGGTGCTCTTGAAAAATTCATCCAATTGGCATGCATCCATAGAAATTAAACCTAAGAATTCATCCGTTATAATTTCACTAGCTCATATATGATGAATAGCTCATTTTTAATTAAAATGAAATCTTTAAAATAAATAAATTTAAAAGGAAACAATTCATAATGAAATTAGATATCATCGATCTTATATGTTGTGAGTTGGTTGATTAACATTTGATCACCTATCATACCTTGTTTTCATCACAGCTCAAATTGCATTTCATAAAAATTAATTTTTTATATATAGATATTTAAATAATTGTAATTTAATTTGATGGGCTAATATTAAAAATATATTTTTAAAAAAAATATTATTTTAATACATTTTCAAATAAAAATGATTTTAAAAAACAATTATTACCGCTAAAACACTCTAAAAACCTTCATTTATAGAGCATCAAGTTGTACAGATTTTTTAAATGTGTGGAAATAAATGTACACTTAGTTGAGATTAATGAAAAAGCTATCGATATATTTTACCTTGTATTGTTTAGCTGTTCGAGCAAAGTCGGGTGAAAAATTGAAATCTGATAGCAAATGAAGATTAGGCCGAGGAAGCTACTTCTCATTAAAGCTAATTTAAGTTACAGACTTTACATGCAAAATTACAAGACTTTATACAATTTACCCACCTAGGCAAACAATACATGTCGCAGCAGAAAAGGTAATGCTGACTTTAGATTCAGGCATCATTCAATGTTAGCATAGCAAGCTGGATTGCACCTGAGACGATTAGACAGTGGTTATTCCTGTCAGACACCAATCTCAAAAGAATGCTGTATTATGTGCACAAATAAGACTGCCGGTGTTCCAATCCTTCAGGCAAGCAAAGTCATGCCCGCAAGACCAGGCTGGGGTGTCGGAGGTTTAATCAATGACCTCAATGAATCCATGATGCTGGCGAAGGAAGGTCGTTTCCATGGTTCACTGTAGGAAACCATTTGTATAAATAAAAAACAATGGGGGTGCAAATAGTGTGTACAGTTAACTGAAAAGGGTTGCAACTTACTTGGCCCAGCACGCTTCTATTAAAGCAGCCACATGAGGATTTAAATCCCGTGGAATCTCAAGCCTTTTGCCCTTGAAACCAACAGCTGCCACAACCTATAAGATAGTATCCATATCCATATCCATAATCTATATCTTGTAATCGATTTCAAACAATGTATTGTCACCAGTGATTGCAAAAACACAATGTACCAAGGAACCGAACTTGCATCAGCCATGAAAAAGAAAAGAAAAGACAAGAAAGGAAAAGGATGAATACAGGCATAATAAAATCATCCCACATAACCAAAATGAGGGTATGTGAATGAGAGACAGCAGAACTGGCGGCCACCACAATAACCAAAATGAGGGAATATTTTGCAACACTTAAATAAAATGAAACAACTTCAATAACCATACACATGCAGCGGTCTGGCTCCTAAATAAGCTCGAAAAGCTTTAATAAAAGCACACAAACAGCTTCTACACCCCTCAAGCAATAGAACTGGCTCTATTTTAGCCCATTGCTACAGCCTGGAGGTGGACACCTTAAAAATAGGTCATGTGCCCATTTATGATGAACACATAACTTCAGCTAAATGCGTGGAACGTGAAGGGAAAGGCATCTATTTTGTATGGGATGTCTAGGCATAAAAGCTAGCATCAGAAAGCAACTTTCCAACTGAGGACCTTGAGGAAGGATAAAACACAATATGTGGGTCCTATAAATTAGAGAGGCCTAAACTGGCGGGTGTCTTTTTTATAGTTTCAACTGACTTGTTATTAATGCAGACATCCACTTATGGGATATTGTCTCATTTAATAATATTCTGAGTATCCATTTCCAAGATTTTTCTTAATCCTAATTGCAATAATGAGTTAAATTGCCAACATGGGATAATCTGCCCATTCAAATTCTATCATTTCCAAATCAAAAATGAAACTATCATAACACAAACCTGTGCTGCATTTAAATTGCTCCAAGGTTGCTGCAATGTTGCTAGCTCCCACAAGATTACACCAAAGCTGTATACATCAGACTTCTCATTTGAAAGTTCATCACGGAGAACTTCAGGTGCCATCCACTCAGGCTAATAAATTGGAAAAGGTATTGTTAAGCACATATTTCAATAAAGAGTGTCCCATGCCACCTTAAAATAAAGATCCAGTCATGTTGTTGTTGTTAAGTTTTACTGCACTTACAGTCCCTGCTGCTGACTTTGATGAAAGAAAGGTGTTTGCTTTGAAACGAGAAAGCCCAAAATCACAAACCTGAATGGATCAGACAAAGCAAGCAAAAGGGAAAGACATGTAACAAAGTAAAAGAAGCACTTGATAACAAAACTGAAATCTTAACAGAAGGGAAAAAAGAAATAAAACAACATTTGGAGGCCCCAGAACACACCCTGGTACACAAAGCAATTCTTACAAAAGAAAACAAAAGATGCCAAGCAAATTTTCCTTCATAAACGTGCTCGCTTGTTAACAGAATCACATATCCTTCTAATTGAGGCATAAAATAATATCGCATTAATCTTTACATCTACTAAAGAAATTCTGTTAGTGAAAAAAAGTGATGCTACTATCTCTTCACTGTGCTGAAGTTCGCAACTTCATCATGCAGTAAATGACATCAACACTCATGTTGAATTGGAACTTGTCAATAAAAAATTTCGCAAAGCATTGTCAATGTGATGCATCATACAAGCAAGAAAAATGACTATCCTGAACAGGCTAGCTTTCATCTACGAGACAACCCAGAAATAATCAAAGCAAAACCATAGCAAGCAACAATACCAGGACATGATAGCATCTAACCATGTAGGGAAAAAGATAACAAGCCCTGTGAATTACCTAGATCCAGTTGTTTAACAGTATATTCTTCAAAGCCTACCAAGGCTTCATATATTACAAATTAAATTCATGATTGCAAAAGGCAACAGAGTTTAATTATGTTTCCCTCCTCTCTAATCATAAAATGGGAAATTGGCAGTCTTTCCCCTACATGCAAGGATTTATCAGCCTTACCTTCACTGTATATTTTTTGTCAACCAGAAGATTAGGAGATTTTAGATCTCTATGGACAATGGGGGGATTACGTTTGTGAAGATAATTCATACCCTTTGCCTGTGAACAACAATGAAAACTCAATTAGCTATCCCAGACAAGGATACGATATTGATATTGAATGCCCATGACGAGTTTAAATATAGAAAAGGAAGAGATTACAGAAAACATGAAGTTTTCACATGCATACCACATCATAAGCCATATTCAACCGACGCCTTTCATCCAGCACCTCTCTTGCACCTGACTTGCGCAAAAGCCTATACAAGCTACCCCTGCAGTGCAAACAAAAATATTTAGTTGGTTTAACTTCAACAGCGATAAGATTTACATTCAAATAAGTGAAGCAGACAATGGTTTTACTCTATAGAGACCACGTTATACAAGAAATAGGAGGGGGGTTTCTAAGAAATAACAGAACCTTGATAAATATTCTGTCACTATGGATAAGTTCGGCGGTTGAGTAACTGCACCCATAAAAAGAACAATATTTGGATGCCGCAAGCGTTTCATTATTGCAACCTGAACAAAAGATATGAAGCTTCACATATCAAATACAAACGAAGAAATAGAAAAAAAAATTCTTGAGCTTAGTGCACATCACACTCAATTCTAGATAAAACACACCTCCCTCAGAAATTCCTTAAAGCGATCAGCATGAAAGTCTTGCTCCATGAGAATTTTCACAGCAACATCCTGCAATTACCACATATATTCAAAATGTTGTGCAATTGATTGGATCATAGAATTTAGTTTAAAATTGACCTCAAGAAAATTCAATCAATGGAGAAGGCAAACAATATTTAAATATCCACTAAAAAATGACTATATATATAAATGTGCATCCTTCTATTTTCAAATGCAAGAATGACAGTAATGCAGCAAGAGATGAGTACAGATAAAAAAGAAAAATTGGAACAAGATAGAGGACAGGCTTTTCTTGGCAATATAAAAATGCAAAAATATTGGGTGATAAAAAATACATCCTAGGTATGTTGATTGCAGTCCCAGCAAGAACTTGAAGGCTGCAATATTGCATGAACATAACACCATAGCTGCGCCCCATAGAACTATCTGATCAGGTGAATGTTATAGTCCTTCGGATGCTATGTTGAGATAAAAGGCAAGGAAATAATAAAATTCAACTCGTTTTCCTTTTTAATTTGGATTTTACCGAAATTAAACATTGTCCCATATAGCTTAAGTTTCCATATTCCTTCAGATTCCATCAAGTGGTCAGGCAAATAACCATTCTTAAAATCTCCACCCCAAATAAATATAAACATATCCTACACTAACCAATCATGGATTGTGATCAACATTCAGAAACCAGAGAAGAAATCAGAGTGCAAAACATTGCTTCACCATTTCTATCGTGATGCAACTGCATAAAAAAATACGAAAAGCTTACCGAGCCATGCCAGTCAGCACGATGGACAGTTCCAAAAGAACCTGAAAATACACCCATTCACAAAATAAGTGCAGTCTCCCAAAGAAAATTGGGGCCAATAGCATAATGGCATGAGAGAAGCATGGGTGCTATGCTAATATACCATGATCATGTTTTTTTCTTTCCAAGTCTATCAAGAAAAGTACCTGCTCCAATTCTCTCTTTTAAAACAAGATCATTCCATGGAATATCCGAATCCTCCGCATCAAGTGAAAGTTCTTTACTTGTTTTACCAGAAAGCAGTTGACTACCTTCAGAAAACATGGAATCTTTACTTGGGAGTTGCACATGATTACTTATCCGACTAACTTTCTGTGGCAGAGGTAACTGAGAAATTTCATTGCTGTTACTTGGGAGTTGCACATGGTTACTTATTTCCGAGTCTGTCCTGTCAGTTTTTTTAGGATACATGGAAAATCCAGGAGCTTCACCATCATGAACAGTACCTGCAATTACAACAGTCAATAGCAATGGAAACTTAGCATTTTCTTCACTACATGGAAAACTAATAGATGCAAAAGCCCAATTTTACACTTTGGATACGATAGAAAAACAGAAACATCAAAATCAAATTCCAGTTTCGCAAGGGAATTCAATAATTAGACATATATACTACCTAGCAGAGGGGGGAATATTAGCAAAGTTTAATAAATTTGATGGTCAGCATATCATACATCACATATGGGTAATGGAACTAAGGAAATCAAAACGAATATGTATATGATTGTAATTGGATTGGATTGGAAAAAAACAGAAAAAGACAAGAACTAATGGCAATAATATGGAAATATAAAATGCACACAAACCACATCAACATGACCTGTTTATTATGCTCATATGACAAGCACATGGTTAGCAGACTTTAAAAAGGTGCAATTCACTAAATTAGTAATTATCAATCTACATTAAACTTAAAAATGAGGTGAGCTTCTGGCTAAGAAGTTCGTAACAAATTAACCATAAAGATAATACTCAGCAACTACCATCTAAAGTTAAACGTAATTCTTGAACCAAAATTAGAAAAGGCATATAAGCACAAGGAAAAACCATTACTTCAAAAGTAGAGATAGATGGTTTTTTGTACTTTATGTGCCTTCTCTTAATAATTGCACTGAATAATTTGTTCAGTAATTATCTCTACTTTGACCAACTTTTACAATTTACCCTTACAAAATTTTCCAACTAACCAAACCATTAACTTGTTTTTATACTCTATCAAACCCAAACTAAATTATTCAAAGCAAAACACCTGTTTGTTTAAACACATATTAACACTGATGAAGTATTTAAGTTATCATGCTAAAGAGTTAAAAAGAAAACCTAATTTAACAAAGGAGGTCTCTTAAATACACATAAGAAGTCAACATGGCTTCCTATCCTTCCAAAAGTGATTGGATTACCACCCAAGATCAAGGCTTTTTCTCCAAAATCAATTATGAGAAGAGAGAAGGTTATTATACCACACAACCATCTGCTTGGTCTTTGGTTATCAAAGTTACAAAGAAGCTAAAGCATGCAGATTAGAACCATCAAATAAGTCTCATGTGACGCGGCGAATAGTGTGGATAGAAATTGGTTCTCAAACTCTAAGGTTAGGGCTCTAGAGAAAGAAGGAAAATCTCTTATATTTTATTAAAAATCTAAATCTTTTATAGAAAAGAATTCCTCATTAAAACTTACCTAATTAATCGAATCCATTTAGCATTAAGATTCTTAAAAAGTAAAATACTAATTAAATTATAAATTCTAAGCTAAATAGAAAACAAATAATTAAAATCCAAAATTAACTAGAAAATAATTAAAACAACTTCAAGCTTCATATCACATGCTTATGTATTTTTTCACATACTCTTTTCAAGATTGGACTTGTTTGGTTCATAAATGTAGTTGCGACACGCTTCTCGCCAATCCTTCTACTTGCAAAAGACTCGTTGAGTCATCTCTAAGCTTTGGATACAAAGGTTGATCATCATAGAAATAATAAATGTATGACACATTAAAAGTTCCGGAAATACTCATATTATCAGGTAAATCAATAACATAAACATTGTCACTAATCTTCGTCAAGACGGTGTAAAGACCATATTTCTTTTGTTGTAGTTTGCTATACGATCCCACCAGAAAATCTCTTGTTGTGAAAGAGCACCATCACTTTATTTCCTTCCTTGAACACTTTAGCTACGCAGTGTATATCAACAACTTCCTTATATTTGGTATTGGTCTTCATCAACTTCTGCTTCACATCCTCCACAGTAGCTTGCGCATCCATGGTCATCTTCTTCGTAGCCACATTAAACCCAACACCCTTCTGAATTGGCATCAAATCTAGCAAATGCTTAGGACACTGTAGATATACAATCTCAGATTGTGATTTACCTGTGGCACTGTGTCTAGCACTGTTATTTGCAAATTCTGCTTGTGCAAGGGCATAATCTCATTGTTTCAGCTTGTCACCGCAAATGCTCTTTAACAAGTTTTCAAGTGTTCAATTCAGTGGTCTACCTATCTATATGTGGATTTGTGCTACTGAACTGTAATGAAGAATCATACAATTTCCATAACGTATGCCAAAAGTGACCGAGAAACTTACTGTCCAAATCAAAAGTGATGGTCTTCAACACCCATGTAAATGAACCACCACTCGGAAGAAAAGTTAAGCAATAGAAGACACATCATTCATTTTTTTACAAGGAATAAAATGTGTCATGCATCATCTTTGAGAACCAGTTAACTACAACAAATACAGAATCCATCCCTTTGTGCACGAGGTAATCCAAGTACAAAATCCATAGACAAGTCCTTCCATATGTATTTAAGAATAATTAGAGGCATATATATATAGACTTGTATTTTGTACTTAGTTCATTGGCAGTTTGACAAATATAATATTTTTGCATAAACTTACTAATATCCCGTTTCAAGTGAGGCCAATAATATCATCAAGGACAACATTAGTAGTCTTATGTCACCCCAAGTGACCAATCAAAACTCCTCCATGCAAATCTTGAATCACCTTCTCCTGTAATGAAGACCGAGGAATGCAAAGTTGATTACCTTTCATCAAAAATCCATCATGAATGTGAAAGTCATCAGCAGGCAGATTTTAACACTTCTTCCATACCTCACTGAATCCTCATCATACTCGTACAACTCTTTCAAACAATTGAATTCAGTGATCCCTTAAGAGTAACCAGCAAGGTTGCTCTTCTACTCAAAGCATTAACAACTTTATTTTGAACCCCAACCTTATACACAATTCTAATTGGAAACCATTGGAGGTAAGTAACCCATCTTGCATACATGTCATTACTTATTCTTCTTTAATTATGTAAAAATCCTAACACCTCATGGTCAGAATACAACATAAACTCTTTACCAATCAGATAATGCTCTCACTTCATAAGAGTTCAAAAAAATAGCATTGAACTCTTTGTTGTATATGGACTACTTTAACCTAGCATCAATAAACTTCTCACCAAAAAATGTCATGGGTCTCTTCTTTTAGGATAGAACTCCACCAATCTCAACACCACAAGCATTACATTCTACCTCAAACAGTTTGTGAAAATTTAGAGGTGCTAAAACCGAAGCATTGCTTAGTTTTTCTTTGATTAAAGCAAAGTTCTTTTTTGCCTCTTCTCCTCCAATCAAATTTCCTTTTCTTCATGCAATCAGTAATGGGTCTCGTAATATTACTGAAATCTCTACATTCTACCTCAAACAGTTTGTGAAAATTTAGAGGTGCTAAAACCGAAGCATTGCTTAGTTTTTCTTTGATTAAAGCAAAGTTCTTTTTTGCCTCTTCTCCTCCAATCAAATTTCCTTTTCTTCATGCAATCAGTAATGGGTCTCGTAATATTACTGAAATCTCTAACGAATCACCAATAAAAAGTAGTTAACTCATGGAGACTACGTGCCTCATTATCTGTTTTAGGGGTTGGCCTGGACCTTCTCATCATTAACATGTATATCATCTGTACTAACAATAAAGCCTAAAAACAGTAGCTTATCAATCATAAAACTACACTTCTTCATATTCACGTATAATTTGTTTTCTAGCAGCACTTAAAGCACCTTCCTCAAGTGTCCCACGTGATCAAATCTCAGATCTACTATAAATCAAGATATCATCAAAATAAACAACCATTAACTTATTTATAAAAGATCGTAGAAAAAATATATCACCCTTATAAAAATTTGGCGCATTAGATAGCCCAAAAGGCATAACCAACCACTCATGCAATCCCTCTTGTCTTGAAAGTTGTCTTTCACTCATCACCTGGCCGAATCCAAATTTGATGGTAACCGCTCCTCAAGTCAATCTTCGTAAAGATTGATGCCTTGTGTATATGATCAAGCATGTCATCTAACCGAGGATTGAAAACTAGTATCCCAAGGTTATTTGTTAATGGCGCAATTGTCCACACAAACGCCAATTGTCATCCTTCTTTGGAGTCAACAATGCTGAAAATGCATAAGAACTTACTCTCTTGAATCTGACCATTTCTCAACAGCTCTTCTACCTTCTTTAATATCTCACCCTCTTTAGGGCTCATTCAGTAATGTGGTAGACTTAAAGGCTAGCTCCCGGCACCAAATCAATATGATGTTGAATGTCTCTCATCGATGGCAACCCATCTGGCAATTCATCATGTAGAATCTCCTTAAAATCGGCAAATAAAGGCTTAATTGTTTCAGGAATGTTTGTACTTTTCTTTTTTGCATGTTCATCCACTAATGTCTTCACAACCAATGCATGAATTTGCCAAGTTTTCCATACCCCTGCTTGCATCTCAAGTCCTGAACTAGTTATGGTAAGAAAGTCTTCCCCTCTACTTTAAAAGCTTTAGGGTTGGATTATCCCTTCAAAGACACAAGAGTATAACTCACACCATTCTTTCTAATTTTATACAAATTATATCTACCCAGGTGTTTAGCATCCACATCATATTGTCAAGGCCTACCAAAAATCAAACTACAAGCATCCATATTTACCTCATCACAATACATTTCATCCCTATACTTCCCAATGGAAAAGGGTACTCTACATCATTGGTTTACCTTTATCTCTCTCACTAACTTAATTCATCCAATCTTGTAAGGTTCAAGATGAGGTTCTTGTGGTAATTTCAATTTATCAACAATATATTTACCAATAATATTTTCACAGCTTCCATTATAGATAATTAAGTCAAACAAGTTTTTATTTATAGTGCAACGGTTATGAAATAACTTGTTTCGCTGCAACAACCTTTAGTGTTAGCAGCATCTTTCTAACCACATAGGTTTGTCTCTCATCATCATCCTTATAAAAATCTTTTGTCATACCCATCAAGTTCACACAGCTCACCCTTATCATTGGAGGGTTCTGGCTCATACTACCCTTTAATTAGATTGACCGATTTCTCTCCTAAAATCACTAGAACGGTGTCCTGGTTCTCCACATTTAAAGCACTTAGCTATCATTGGCATGGCATGGGGTTTGTTCAATTTGTTTGTTTCAATTTGTTCATTATCTCTTGAGTTGGGTTGCTGCCTTCCCCTTATCAGTAGAACCGAATCTACTTATCTCATTATATGGTCTCCTAGAAGGATTGGACCTATCAAATCTTTCACTACTACCAACCTTCTCTTTCATTAGCATCTCAGCCTTTAACGTCATATTGCTTACCTTTGAGAGCGTAAACATCCATACTCTAATCTTATCTCGGATTGTTACTTTAAATCTCTGATAAACCTTGCAACCTACTGATTCTCTATCTCTTGGAGTTTGTTATGTTCTGCCAACCTTTGAAATTCAACGGTATACCCATTGACAAATTTATTATCTTGTGAACAATCCTAGTATCGCTAAAACAAATATTGTTTATAGTCAAGAGAGAGGAATATCTCATGCAATAATCGCCTCATGTACATCCATGACATAATAGGTTGTCTCCCTTCTCTTAACCATGTATCTGTTTGACGTTTCCACTAGGAAGAAGCTCCATCCTTCAAGTTATATGCGACCAATTTCACCATCTTCTCTTCTAAGAAACCTAAGTACTCTTTAACCCTATCACATTCAGCGATCTAATCCATGAATTCTTCTATGTCCAAATCTCTATAGAATGTTGTAATTTCTATCTTGATGCGAAAATCATGTGTTTGTTACGATGGTCTATCTCATCAAATTCGTCTCCACCAATACCATCCACATGGACAATTGGTTGTCTAGGTGGAATTTCAAGAATGGTCCGGGGTTAGGCCTGCCTTAAGGTAAGTCTCCAGGCAAGTTCCTCTCTTCCTCACGATTCTTGTTTGCGTTACCCATTAACCGAGTTAGATCTACTATAGCTTGCTCCAAACGATCACACACCCCAGAGGGCCTCCACTCATGCATTGCCTAGTGGGTTGTTATCATCTCCATCCATCAAAGAGGCCAACCTACTCTGATACTAATTGACGAGGCAAATAGCTGGTAGAAACTAGAGTTCTCAAGCTCAAAGGTTATAGACCTAACACTATAGAGAAATATAGAAAATCTTTGATATTTTATCAAAAGTTTAAATAGTTTGAATCTCAAAATAAACTAGATATACCTATTTATATTAATCCTAAAATCCTTTATAGAAAAGAATTCATAATTAAAACTTACCAAATTAATACAATACATCTGGCATTAGGATTCTTCAATAATTAAATACTAATTAAATTATAAGTCTTAAGCTAAGTAGTAAACAAATAATTAAAACCCAAAATTAACTAGGAAAATAATTAAAACAACTTGAAGCTTCATATAAGAAGCTTCTGAGTTTCTTCATGAACTTCTTTTCAGAACCAGTCTTGTCTATCTGCTTCATAAATGTAGTTGCAACAATTTCCACAAAGCTAAAAAACTAAAACTCTTGAATTGTAAAGCAATGAGCATATGAAACGTATGTCAGCGAGTCTGTGCAAGATGGGATATATAAAATTAAATTAGGAATGTCTACAGTAAAGTAGGTCATCGAAAGGTAATCCATCCAATACATTTAAGTATTTTAATGAACAAATAATTGTACAGTTCTTTGGTTTGATAAGTACAAGTATTCTACCAGAGAAATTATTAAATGAACATGTTCACAACTAGGGACCAATCAATTATGGAAGGATATATCATCTTATTTGACAACATCATCAACTTTAAAATAAACAAACAATAACTATGGCTTTAAAATAAAAGAAAGATTTTTTTTATTCAAAGGAAAGACAAAAATGATTGTGTCCTCGCATAGTTGGTTGGTTCATGGTCTCACTTGTGAACTAGGTACAATTAATAATTTCTCCATTGGTTGGGAAAAATAAACTTTATAAGGGTTTTTATGCATTTGAATTGCCTCATGCATGGACACAATGCTCTAAAGCAAATCTATCAACCAATACCAAGTTTTAGCAGCAAAACAAGAAATTAGCAATAACAGTATATAAGAATCTAAGTAGCAAATTCTTATAAAACGATCACTTTGGGCAATTAATTAAAGCTTGCAATGAAGGGCATATGACATGAGAAATTGGCAAACACAAATGACACCCTCTTCAATGCAAGCAGATAATAAAAATTGCATGTTGAAGCCAAATAAACAAATCCAGAGACAGGTCAAAGAAATATGGACTTGTGTAGTTTATACAGCTTCTTTTTAAAATATTTACCTGTTGACGCATCATCAAATACAAGATTAAGTGATTGGCAGTCCAAGAAATATTGTTTGGCCAATTGCCTAAAATCAACAGTACTTTCAGTTGATTTGATTCGAGGAAAGCGCAATGGGGAAGAAATTGAGATGGAAGAAGGACCGTTAAGCAAGGAATCAGGCTCGCATAAAAAACCAGGCCTCCCAACTAAGTCAACTAGATACTCCCTGAAATGAATTAAACATACTTTGTCAGATGTTGCTTGCAACTTGCAGCTGTAAGTATGAAACATGCAGTTGCCAAAGTCCCAGACTGCCAAAAAGATCATGATTGCATCATTAAAAGAATGATCCAATTGATGAACCCGAAGGAAGAAAGAAGGAGAACAAAAAAAAGCCAAAGCAAGCAACTGGCAATTTAGTATTTATTGATATAAAAAATTTTGTTTACCTTTACACAAGATATTGATTACATTGAATTTGTATGCAGTGTTTCTACTTTGTTAATCTTAAAATGAATTTCTCCGGTGTTCTTAACATGTAATAAGGAATGAGCAGTTGAATAGATCCCAGAAAAAGGGAGGTTGTGTTCACAAGAATGTAAAGGAAAAATCTACAATGATGAGAGAATGTCAATAACTCATAATTAACCAGGATTAATTAGCTTTTCATTTAAACCAACTGACTAAGTTGGATAAATTGTTGAATTGGAATACATCATAAGAAAAAGAAACCACAATCTGGCAAAAAGGAAAAAATAATAACCTGTCAAGCCCGAACCGAACAAGACAGGAGGAACCATCATCCCTTTTACAATATTTGCAGCCCTTTGCAATTCGACATGGTAAATCAATGGTGTCAGCTAACACCTACACAAATCATACAAGTTTCCGTCAATCCCTTTCTGCTACCAAGAAAAAATTACAAAAAATAGTTCACAATCAGGAATCTTTAGCCAGACTGTTAAGAAACATGCTTCATTATACTTGAGATGAATATTAAAATACAGCAACTCACATAAAAGTTGCAAATAATAACCTTGTTAACTGTTGAAACCAAAAACAGAAATCAGTGCATGAAAATATGAAAGATCTTACCTTGAATAGTAAAGCTCTATGTCTACATAGACCAATGGATAGGCTGCCTATTGGAACCACAATAGATTCTAAGCAATCTTTTAGATTATCACTGCATTCCTTCCAGATGGAAATGAAATCATCTTCTCCTCTGCTGGCTGGCCCCCTTATGATAGCAATAAAAATGTGATGAACAAAGTATTATTTAAAAAGCTACCTCCTAGATTTTTGCACAATTAAAGACTGGAACTCACCCCATCCGGTTGCAAACAAGTTTTGCCAGCTGATCAACTACCTCTTTTGTTGTTATAGAGCTACAAGAGATGCCATGGACCCTATTTTGGAGTTCCTTTAAGTTCGGATCACTACGCCGATCAATCAAAACCACTTCCATTGAAGAATCAGCATTGGGATCCACAGACTTCAGTGATTCAATTGATGGAATACGACCATTATCTTGCAAATCAGTGCACACAGTCCACACATATGGATCCATCCCGTGAATTAGGTAAAATCCATCGGGAATTTTGTTGAAGTATGATAAGCAACCATTCACCTGATGTGCATTACACTATTAACGAGCATCTTTTCACAGTCAATGCCAATAATCAAGGTTTATTATTTTGTAATAGGAGGAACCAAATAAAAAGGGGAACTATGAATATTTGATCTTTCCCTTTACTAAACTAAAATGAACTAACATGCATGATATTATTAGGCTAGGATAGATACAACGATGCCAGAGTTTTGATCCGCCAAAAGCAAAAGCTAGAAGAAACTACTTGGAAGACAGTTAGACAACGGTTGTCTACTCAGCTGCTGCAAGCTTAATGTAAAGTTTGCTTCCATGTCACCAGTTCAATCTAAAGGTACAGATTGAGAAGTATCATTAAAACTAAATGAGAGCAATTCCATGCAATCATCCACCAAGAGCAACAGGGATGATGAAGAAAGGAATTTGCAGCAGGGCTAATTAAGAGAAAGGAATTTTGATCTAGCTTAACGATGTACAACCACTGAACTTTAAGCTTTTTGTCATGAGCGAACCAAAAAATGATAAACTTAATCCTTCCCCAAATTATCTCAAACAACACATCTCGTCTTCCATGTTATTGGTTCATTTTCATTGCATGATCATTTAGAATGTATTTCAAACATTATTTATCGACTAAATTAATTTGCCCTCATCTCCCTAGCTATCTAAGAGTTCAACGTTTCTATATCACCCATACATTATTCTCATCAGGCAATAAAGTAGCAAGCATACCCAAAATCGATGAGACAAGGCCTCTGGCGAGTTAGAGGTAGAGGAGCGCAAGGCTGATTCATCCGGAACTGGATCCAAAAAATGAGGATCGTCAGCACAGGTGGCCTCGGACGACAATCTCAAAGCCAAAGCCAGCTGTAACTGATAACTTTCCTCAGTTTGCTGCGCCCAACTCTTCCCTGACGATCCATTATTAGCAGATACATCCACGGGAGGTCTGGCCGCCGCCCTCACAAAATTCCCATCCTCATACCCATACGCCTGATCAATCTCATTTCCTCCGCCCGTTGACAGAGTCGTCGGCGGGTAATACTCTCCCGATAACGAACTCTCTCCGAAACTACTCCCGCTCGATTGCCTTTGTAACCCGATCGCTGCAGGGGATGGATACAAACCAATTCGATTACTGTTTCCTTGCTGTTGATTTGCTATTGCTCTATGATCCGACTCCCAATCCACGAAGCTTCTCTCTTGCTTTATTGTTAGTTTGTTGTTTTTCGAGTCACCTGAGAGAGACGACTCGTAGTATGCTGCCGCTGCTTGCTGTTGCTCTTCTGCCTGCTGGCTAAGGAGAGTGTAGTTGGATCTTCGACCGGGCATTTCCATGGAGAAATTTTTTTCTTCTTTTCTTTAGAGGTTAAAAAAAGAGTAAAACCGCCATCTTTAGATAGAGAGAGAGAGACTGACTTCAAAGTCTGGTACAGGTGAATTGAACCTGAACTTGTTTTTCTTTTCCTTTTTTTTTTTTTGCAATTTTTCTCTCTCTAGAATTCCATTGTCGGAGAGAGAAAGGAAAGCGGTGCGATTTATTTGGGGGTGTGATCGTAATATGCTTTGGGTTTTTTAATTTTTTTTTCTTCTTCATGGGTGAGAAGTTAATTGTTTTTATTAGTATCGTTTAATTTAGGGCAAATCTCATATCAGTCCACCCCATTAACGATTTTCTCAATTGCGTCCCACATTGGGTCCTTTTGTTAAAATAACAGGAGATATCGTTAAATAATGCACATACTAGTCACGTGCTCTCTCGGGTTTTGCGTGTGAAATTACCATACAATTACTTTCAATTTTAGAAGGGTAAATTAAGACATGATTGAAATAATTTATCTTTCAGTTGCACATGTGTTCTTTCTTGTGTTTAAAATTTAAAAAAAAAAAATCATTAAGAAATACGTGACTAGCATCACATGTGCAATGTTTAATGTCTTCGAGGGTGTTTGATAATATCACAGCAGTTGTTTTTTAAAATGTTTTTTTTAATATATTAAAATAATATTTTTTTATTTATTTTTTATATCAACACATCAAAATGATTAAAAATATATAAAAAAAATTAATTTTGACCAATCTCCATTTAGGCCTCACATCCAAACAGGAGCTTCCTTGGATAAAGAAGAAATATCATTAGGAAATACGTGACTAGCATCACATGTGCAATGTTTAATGTTTGTTTGGGTGTGTGGTTGCAGTCGCTTTTTAAAGTATTTTTTGTGCCGAAATATATCAAAATAATATTTTTTATTTTTAAAAAATTATTTTTGAGATCAACGCATCAAAACAATCCAAAACATACCAAAAAATAATTTTTAGCAAAAAAAATTGAATTTTTGTGGAACGTTGTTTGCACCGCGTTCCTGAACGGTGCCTTAATGTCTTCGAGGGTGTTTGATAGTGTCACACCGGTTGCTTTTTAAAATGTTTTTTTAATGTATTAAAATAATATTTTTTTTGTTTTTTTATTTTTTATATCAACACATCAAAATAATCTAGAAATATAAAAGAATAATTTTAAATAAAAAACAATTAACAATCCAAAAATATAAAAAAATAATTTTAAATAAAAAATAATTAATTTTGACCAATCTCCATTTAGACCGCACTTTCAAACACTAGCCAACTTAGATAAAGAAGAAATAATGTCAAGTCCATTTGATCAAAACTGGTAGCTAGGGGATTCAATTGAGAGACTTTATACAGTTAGAGGACTAGTACGGGGGATGGTCTTTTTTTTTTTGTGTTAAGGTTGTTACTTTTTGAGGGGAGGCTGTTGGAAATTAGAAAAGGGAAGGATACTTTGTTCACATCACACGTTGGCGGAATGTTGATTGGGATTTTCCTGTTTTTCCTTTTTGGTGTCCTCCGTGAAAGGGTAGATAACCTGATTGCACGCGTCACGCTTCAGCCACTGCTGCCACGTTAATTAGCATAACCTAAGGCCCGTGGTGTGGGAAAATCACGAAGAAATGCATCGATTTACTGGGGATTAAAACAGTAAAATTATTGTCTTGTTTTTCTAAAACAAAATGTTAGTTGGGAATAATTGTTTTTTACGGGATTTATTGTTCGTTTTAGAAATTGATTATGGCCAGTTCAATCATTTTATTTTAGTTTTTAAAATTATTGTTTGTTTTTTATTAAAAAAAACAAATGTTAGATGGGAATAATTGGATTTTTTTAATGGATTTAT
>Ga0307512_10002698_pt1 | contig 21837 bp, 21 predicted proteins | sample 14_EM_MG_FD_200267 | JGI IMG/M metagenome (GOLD analysis project Ga0307512, IMG submission 200267) | Populus trichocarpa ectomycorrhiza microbial communities from riparian zone in the Pacific Northwest, United States - 14_EM | ecosystem: Host-associated > Plants > Roots > Unclassified | place...
AAATAGGAGTCACGTTAGTCACGGAAATCGTAACATGATTCGATCGTAAAGGTTTTCAGAAAATATTTTACAATAATTTTCCCAGGACTACCGTGTTGTGCACCTGGTGCCAGTTTACTCGAGAAGCACGGTATGGTCAGTTGAGCCGCAGTATTATACAGGTATGTTTAACAGCCTACTGTACGACTGGTATACGGGGTGTGACAACACTACATCGAGTGGTATGGATCGAAAACAGACACTAAAGACGAAGGAATAGTACTAGTTCACAATGGATCTATGGTAAAGTTATGTGTGCATCCGCCAAGAGAGACAAGAACCGTGAAGGAAGAGGAGGAAATCGTATACTTGAACGTCGGTAGGCCGTCTGTGGCCTCGGGGAAGGGTGAAATCGCCCGATCATCAGTCGTCATGAGCATTCTGGCTCATCCCAGCGCTCCAGATAGTGCCCCCACTGCTCCTCTCCTCACTCCTTCTTTCCCTCCTCGACGCTCTCTTGATCTCCGTGAACCCGCTGCCACTCCCATTTGCCAACTCCATGCCCAACGACCTCTCGCGTGCATCAAGCTGGGCTATCTTGTTCTCCACCTCAGCTTGTTCCAAAGCCTCTTGTGTTAGATTCGGCTTCGAACCTCCGAGGTATGGGCTCGAAGTGTTCGACGATGCAGACTTCGTCGATGATTGCTCAGAGTTGTTGCTGGGAGCGATCACCGTTGACGAACGTCGGAAGAAGGAGAATCTCGATGGAGTGGGAGCGGTAGGGGTGGCAGCACTGGAGGGTAGGCCGTGCTCGATGATAGGTGCGGGAGAATCAACTGGTTTTTCAATGCCCATGAGTTTCATTGTGGCGTTCAACCTTTCCCTCTCTCGCCTATCATCATCGTCTTCCTCTGTTTCGAGCTTACGGGCACCGCCGAGGACAGAATTTCCGCCCGCCTTCAAGGTCAACGGTCGGAGGTTGGAGTTCTCTGGCTTTTTATCCCCAGCTCCACCACCGAACATCGAGAAGTTCTTCCAGTCGAAAGACATGGACCGTCTCGAAGCCTTCGACGTAGCAGAAGTCTGAGGAGTCTTTGCTGCGGCAGCTTCAGCCCTGATACTGTCGAAGGTCGTCAACCGCTCAGTAGGGGACATCAGGGGAGAGGGGTAGCTGTCCGAAGAGCTGGAAGTCGTTCGTCCGACCATCACAGATTGCGGGCGAGGTTTCTTCGAGGCTTCAGGGGGAGAATTTGAGGCGGGCACGGCGGGCGCAGGTTCTGGTTTCTCGCTGTAGTCGACAGCGAGAACGTGCTCGAAACCTTCCGTGGCAATGATACGGTCCAGAATCTTGGAGGCGTATAGCGACAGTGCCTTGTTCGCATCCTTGAGAACTCTGACTTCGTTGCGGAGGGCGTCCATCTCGGGCTGCGGTCCGCTGCCAGTTGAAGGCTTCCTGTCTGCAACTGAAGCCTTTCTTGATCGTCTGCCCGATGGATCGTAAGAGTCCTTATTCTCAGCACGGCCAAGCTCTGCGGCGAGATCGAGTCCGGGTCCAGTGATGGGCAAGTCGGCCAAAGTTTCGCCTCTGGCGGGGGAGTGAGAAGCAGATCCAATACTGCCCAGTCTACGCGCATGACGCCCACCGAGACGACGACCAGATGAAAGGGAGTCATTGTCTGGGGCGTCGAATCCGTTGACGAGGCTGGGATCCATGGAACCACCTTCGGGGGTCTCGTCTACTGGATCAAGGAGACTACGAGAAGTGCTGCGCATGCTCCCAGCGTCATCGTCCTTCGCACAAACGACGGAATCATCATCCCCGCCATCACTGGGCGCGCCGTTGAGTTGTTTGGATAAATCGAACTGACCGGTGAGAGTCCGTTCACGAAGGAGGATGTTGTAACTCTCGTTCTCTTCCTGTAGTTCATTATTGACACGTTTCAAATCGATGAGTTGAGATTGAAGGAGGACGAGGGTGTTCTGCATGGAGGTATATGAAGTTGACAAAGTAGAAAGCTCGAGTTTCAATGCGGTAACTTCAGGAAGTTCGTTGTCGGGGTCGTTGGCAGTCAATGAAGGGGCCGGGGCGGGTGGTTCTTCTTCCTCTGGCTCAGCCTCCGATTCGTATTCGTGAATTGAAGGGGAAAGAGGGATTGGCTGTTTTCGTGCCTGCGAAAGTGATTGTATGCGCGACTTCAGGTGTTGCTCATTATCGTAGAATGACTGGCGTTCCGCCTCGAATGTAGCAGTCTTATAAACTAGTCAACTCCTACTCAGTGGGAATGCGTGCGGGACACTGTACCTGTTCATTGTACCTGCGTTGAATGTCGCGCTTTTCCTTCTCTAAATCCCGGACTTGTGATCGGAGTTTCTCTATGACCTCTATACGAGCAACAAGTTCGTCTTCTGCGCGTCCTTGATCGGCATATAGTTCTGCCAAACGACCTTCAGCGGTGTTCAAGGACGAGGACAGCTGATCGTTCTCCTTGGTGATCTGAAGGATGCTCTGTTCCTTATTTTCTAATTGGACAAGCAGCTATATAGATTACGAAAATGAAATGAATTGACGTTAAGTGAGGGTTGGGGAGATAATGAAACGGGCATACCTGTTCCTTGAGTTCTGTCTCTTGTTTGAGTTGCGTTGCCAACCATTCCTTGGTCTCTGTGCCATACACTCCGGTCGTGGGGTTCGGAGGGGTTGCGCTCCTAACGGAACTGCGGCGGACTGGGCCCTTGGTGGTAGAGGCGACTCTGGGTGGTACCGCCGACCTCGCACTAAACGCAGGCTTGGAGAGCGTAGGTGGACTCAGGGAAGGTGACGAGGACGAGATGCGCTTTGGGTTCTGGGACGGTGTCCTCGTCGCGGTGGTGGCCATGATTTACCGGAAGCCAGGGGGTATGTTGGTATCGTTCAGACCGACCAGATCTGGGGTTTAGAGGTGATCCTGCCAGCAAAGAAATGGGGAAGAGGGAGAGATTGATGTGATTGACCACGTGCAGAGCAGTGCGACCGGTCGGACAAAGAATCGGCAGGTTGGTGGTAACGTCAACTGTGCCATGACCACCGTCGTCGACGACCTTGATTCCAATTCTCTCTTTGCCGTGCGTATCTTTTAATCCTCCCTGCCGATTTCCCACTAACTTCTCCCCAGTTGTTGACTTGCGTAAGGGCAGAAAGTAGCCACCGTTTTCACTCAGGCTCATCCCTCCCTTTCGCTGACTATGGACACAGCCGATCCACCTGGGTCCGCGCTCATTCCCGGTCTAGATGCGCACATACGGAGGACCACGTTCAATGGTCTCGAAACTTGCCATACTATCAACAGCAAGGACGTGATTGAAGTTCAGGGTCCCTCTGTGGGCAAATCTCATCTGCTCATGCATTTCATTATGACCTGTATCCTACCTGTCTCCCATCTGGGTACCCAGCTACACGGGTGGGATAAATCCGCGATCTTCATTGACCTCGACCATACCTTCGACGTCCATAGGTTCAGGCATCTCCTAACAAGCCGGATCAAAGTCCACATCCCAACTAGTGACGAAAACCCGGATCTATTCGTGGACCTTTTGCTCAGGAAACTCCACGTTTTTCGACCAGAATCATCGGTCCAGTTCGCAGTGACCGCTACGAACATCCCCAACTACCATTCTGCAAACATGCACAGGGATGAGATTGGTTTGGTGGCCATCGACTCGCTCAGTTCTTTCTACTGGCAGGATCGGTTCCTAGGCGAACAACCCCGGAATAGCAAACTGTCCGGGATCGAAAAGGCGCTCAACTCTTTGGAACAGATCCGCCAGTCGCATGGATCTGTTGTCGCGTATACGAACTGGGGGTTAACTTCTGCCCGACACGTTTCACAAAACAACACACCGTTTTACCCACAACACGTACCTCAGCTTCATTCACCATTCGGAGAAGAGGCGCAGGTTTCACACCCGATCCTGCCAGTCACCCACCATCTGACCCTGCGAACCGTTGCGATGCCCAAGATTCCTCCCGACACTCTTGTTACGCAGTCTATGGGGGATCGTCGGGTATATGACCCGGTAGTAGAGGTGCTAGTCCGGACTGTCGGGTTCAGTGACCAAGTCGGTAGTTTTATGTTTAAAGTTACCTCAGACGAGGTGTATTTTTCCGGTCGTGGGTAGAATGTAAATCCAATCCATCCCACTGGTTTTCGAGATATGTCGGAAAATGTCTCATTGAAGTTTTGGTGATGCAAGAGTCGCGTGTGATCTGGAACCGCGTCTGCTCCCGACGCCTTTGCTGTATGCTCTGCTCTACGCGCCCTCGGCGAAAACTTAACCGCTAGACACCATTCACCAGTGGAGGATACGTTGGTACGTTTAGCCAACTCTGGGATTGAAAAACCAGCATCGACTGAAGTGTTGTTTTGCAGTCCGCTGTGATTTGGCTCCAGCGTATTTGCCGACCTGGCTGTCCATGCTTTGGAGTTTCGCCCAGGTTCAAAGGCAGCAGTTTCAAGCCTCGTTACAACGCTCCGTTCCATGCAAACACCCCTTCTTTCTCCCCACACAGAACAGGCGTCGTCTCGCCGCTTTCACTGTAGCAGCAGCTGCCGCCTCGAACCCACCCATCTCCTCCGACACCACTTCCGAACCTCAGAAAAGTACCCCACATGTACCGGATCAAACACCTCCACAAAACCCGCCGCAAAGACGCACCTGGAACAAGAAGGATCTCGGAGAGAAGCAACGGAACACGGGGGACAAGAGATGGAATGCTCTTCCGGCCGAACTCGTCGCCATCATAGACAACCTCACCAAATTCAAAAGAGACAAGGACAAGCTACTTTCCTACATGCAATCCGTTCCGAGGCTGAACTCTCTTCTCGAGCGCCTCCGAGACCCGAACCAAGTTCGGGACCTAGCCGTGAAGCTGGCCGAGACGTCAGCCCCCTACCGCGCCATGCGCCTAATCGACATCGCGAGCACCCTTGGAACGAATTTGAAGCAGAACACTTACGAGGGTGTTGCCCATCAATACGCTCAGAAGCAGGAATGGTTTCTAGTACTTTCCCTTGTGGCCATGGGACTCAGATGGACCAAACGAAGTACGACACGGCTGCTCAACTGGAGGACGCGAGCGTTAGTGGAGACTTCGAGGTTTTGGCTTTTAGATGGCGTGCTGGAGCAATTCGGGAATGCAGGACTGAAGCCAAACGCAAGGACGTTCCAGCTCCTCATTACCGGTCACATTCGCAACAAGGACCTCACGAGGGCCCGTTCCTGCATCTCCCTAATGGAAGAGTGCGGCTTCGAGGTGGATGGGTCCACGCACGCCCTGATCGCCTCCGCGTACCGACAACTCGGTCCCGACCAAGAAGTTCAACGGGCTGCGTTGGACAGTTTACGAAACCTCAACGACAAACAGGCCACTGCTGCCCTCAACAGTCTTATACAACTCTCCTTAGACGCACAGGACACTTCCACCGCGCTCCATTATCTTTCGCTCTTCGATCACCCACAAGGCGTCATCGCCGGCAACGTTCCCTACCACCAGCCTCCCCGGAATGGACCCTCCTCCCACTCCTTCTGCCCAGACTCTGTTACTTTTACGATGCTAATCAAACATATCACCAACGAGAACGGACCGGATCTACTCGAGAAGATCTCATCTCTGATCGACAAGATGAAAGTGCTCAACGTGACCCCTGACAGCATCACCGTGTCAGCGGTTGTACGTGCATTGTGCACCGCGGGAGATGTTCGTTCGGCTCTCAAGATTGTCGCGCAAGTTTGTCAGCCAAAGGCGAAGTTCGAGACCCTTATCGAGCGCATCCTGGTTTTTGGGAGGGTTCCAAATATGGAACATCTCGATGAGGGTCGCGTGGTATTCATCGCTCGGCGAGCCGAACTCGACGTTCACCTCTTCAATGCGTTGATCGATGGGGTGTCTGGATGGCTTGGTATCAACGCCGTGCGAATAATCCTTCGCCTCATGCACAAGAACAAGGTCATCCCGGATAGTACGACTGTCGAAGGCATCACCTCGTGGTTGAACAAGAGCGAACGCGTGCATCCGAGAACACTTGTTAGGGCCATGAAGAACCTACTCTCTCCCATCCATCGCCCCAACCCTTCGCTCTGCAACGCAGTCATTGCGTCGCTGATCCGTAGAGAACAGACCTGGGTGACGAACGATACCGCCACCCCTCTTCCACCTCCACCAAACCGCCGTACAGACGCCTCTCCAACTTCGTGTCCTCTCCCCATTCTTACGAGTGAGGAGGTTCCTCAGAAGTTAGGTTATCGAGGCATGACGCGATTCCTCGTCCAATCACTTTTCACCCGCCGAGTCCAAAGTAACCGTTTTACGTTCGCGCAACGGATGAAACGGACAGCTATGCGTGGGGATGTACCCGCTACGAAAGCTTACCTCCGAGTGATGCTCAAGCGAGGTATGCACCCTACCGCACACCATTATGCTGCCTTGATGGAGGCCCACATCAACGTTGGGATGATGGACCAAGCCGAAACCATCCTCCACTCAGCGATACAGGCCGGGGTTAAGCCGAACGTCAAACTGTTCACCATTCTGATCGTTGGGTACGGGAGGCAGTGTAAGCCGGGTTCAGCGAAGAGGGTGTTCGAGGAGATGGTGAGGAAGGGTGTCGAACCTGATTTGCCTGTTATACATGCTGTCGCCAGTGCGTACTACAAGGCCGGCGGCGCAGGGCTCGCCAGAACGTTCCTGGTCGAGAGATGGACGAGTGTGGCTCCGGTCACGTTACCTCCTTCCTTTGGAACTCTCGATTTCACCGACCTCGCGAAGGCCCATCGGGAGCTACACGAGAAGAGGCCCGTCTGGTTCAAAGGCAAGATGCGAAACAAGAACCGCAACAAGGCTCGCAGGATGGTGTTCAGGTGGAAGATGAAGAGAATCGTGGATGCTTGGAAGAAGGCAGACCCCCCGAGACAACGATGACGGCCGGTATGATGGCTGAAGGTGGATGAGAGGACGTACAGCGTGCATCTCTCAATTTTTACGATTTTAGTGACAACTGGTAGTATACAAGCGCTCTCTGTGATAACCCCGCAAACAAGGACGTATAATATGGTAAATCCACCCCCGGCCCGGGGGTCACGACATAATTGGGTAATAAGTACGAGAGAGAGAGCAAGATGTACATCTAAAAGCTTATGCTTGATTCACGTCTATCTCCATCTGGGACCCGATTCTTTGGGTAAATCCCCATAACAAACCGATCAAGACAACGACATGCTGCTTTTTGCGTCTAGCAGATCCAGTGCGGCCTGGACGGCTTCCATCGGAACCGCTCGTATACCGACTCTCTGACGTCCTATCGCCATCGTGCCGTCTTGAGTGTCGAGAATATCCCTCGGAAGCGCCGGCAAGCCCGATGACCCGCTCGAGGAAACGGTAGGGGTAGCCACACGTTCGGGGGTCACGGAGCCCAACGCAGGGGAAATGACTACCCTGGGACCGGTGCACTTGGATCTCCTCGCCACGACGTCCGCGAGTAGCTTGAGATCGGAAAATTCGACGTTCGGGTGGGACTTTAGCTTCCTCCACGCGTCATCGCAGGGAACCATAGCTTGGGATACTGGTTGACTGGTACCAGGGTCCTCGGAGGTGTCCATGATATCTACTGCCTCAGACGCCGCCATCGAATCATTGACGGCGTCACAGAAGGCTTTACCAAAGTCGTCAGATGCGCATGCGCGGCAGTTACGGGGGTCGCCTGAACAGGTAGGCAGTTCGGACGGTGGCTGAATTACCGGGAAGATCGAGTTCCTCCTGACCGTCTGCTTATTGAGGGCTTTGCGGCGAAGGGGTACGGCTGGTTGATAAGCAGGCAGATGATCGAGGATCGAAGATTGCGTCTGAGAGGTCGAGGCTACCCCCGGTGCTTCGACGTGATTGATTTTGACCGTGAACTGGTTGGGTCCTCCGATCCTATCTGCGACGTGCTGGTGGAGGATCTCTCGACATACGCAGGGAGTATTGTCGTCGCAAAAACCGCAATCGAAATTTTCAAAGGGGGAATCCATGTCGTCAGCAATGGAGGTCCTGACGAGGTTGTCAATGTTGCTGGGGTAGTTGGGAAATAGAGAGGTCTCCGGCGACGTAGTGCGATACGACATGGAACTGGCTTCGATCCTTGGACTTGGGTATGACTCCATAGAAGAGGTCGAGGAAGGTGAGGAAGGGTAAGGACTGGGCACGGGGAATGGAAGGGAGAGAGGGTCTGTAACAGTCTTTGCTCTCTTCCTCGTCTGGACAGGGATGGTATCATCGATGTCAACGGCACGCTTCCGTGGCTGGTAAAGGGCTCCAATGGCAGCCTGCTTCTCCGCTTCAAGCTGAACAATTTTTTGTTGAAGCGTTGTATTCTCCGCACGCAAGCGCTCGTTTTCTTCTTTGTATCTTCTCGCGAGGTTCTGCAATGCCACGCTGCGTTCTACCTCTCCCTGCTCGTAGACCTGGATGCGAGCTTGGAGTTCGGCGAGCTGAGATTGTTTTCGCTCTCTGAAAGCTCGTTGGGCGGCCCTGTGTACGTAGTTTCAGGTTTTTTCAAGAGAATTATTCACAAGCGGGGAAATTCATTTTCTGTGAACGGGTGTTTACCTGTTGTTGCTTTTGCGAGCACCTTGGTCGCCCTGCAATGTGCAAATTCTCATTAGGATTAAGGTTGGAGAGGGAAGGAAAAGCAAATGACTGGCCTCCGTTGCCTCTTCACTGACGGCTGCGTTGTCTTTCTTCGGCTTACGACCGGGTTTCGGCTTTGCGGGAATAACCCACTCCTTAGAAGCTAAAAAGGATGACCGTCGAGAGAGGGGAACGACTACGTGTGCAAATACTTACGGACAGCCCACAGTTTCGAGGAGGAAGACACCAGGTCGTTCACAGTGGCCATGGCGCGACTCGGAGTGGGATGTGTAATGGGAAATTATTATCTGATTAGATCCCTATATGGACTCCGACCGTGTCGGAACGCCTGGTCCGAGAATCTCCTATTTTGGCGCCAGTTTCCTCCGCTTCCCGATGCCGTTCTCACCAATCGTGTGGCTCTTCCGCTTCACACTCTCCACCAAACTGTCGAGACTCTTTTCCCCCTCGGTCTTGGAAACAGAACCCGGAACCTGCTGGCGTTTGCTCCTCTCTCCCAGTAGGGCAGACATGCTCTTTGTCTTTTTGAAGCTGTAAATCGGTCAGCTTATGACAATCAGGACGAATTAATGGGTATAGACTTACTGAGGATTACTCGGATCAATCGCAAAGGCATGGTCCTCATGGAGGGCCTTGAATCGTTCGTCTGCAACATCGATCCGGAAATCTTCTTGTGTGTCTTGGTCGGTTTGTCCATGTTTCTCCTTCCTTCCTCTCTTGCCCTTCTTCGCGGGCTTTTTCTCAGCCTTGACGACCGCGGACATGTCGAAATGCTTTGCAGCACCGTTGGGCTTATCGGATGCCACAAGTAGGGCCAGCTCCTCCGCTGTGGCAGCCGTCCGTGGCTTGTCTGAAACCTTGGCCTTAACTTTCCTCCCTTTCTTGCCCTTCTTCCTGTCCTCTTCCACGTCCTCCTCGCTCTCACTGTCCGCATCGAAGAAGTCATCGAGCGGCTGCTTAGGTTTCTTCCTCTGCTGCACCTCTTTCTCCTTAGCGGCTTCCCTCACCTCTTCCTTTCTCTTCTTCCTCTTCTCCTTCAGTTTCCGTTGATACTTCTCCAATGTCGTCTCATCCTCTGCATTCTTGTCCGTAAGGCCAGGTGCGAAAGTGATTTCCATGTCAACGCTATCTTCCCCATCACCTCCGCCGGCGCGGTCGTCAACCTTTCCCCATCCCTCGGGCAGGTCGTCTTTTGTACCGCTGAGGAGGGACCGTAGTCGATCTCGTGAGGCTTCTTTGCCGGCTCCCGGGTAATTAGATTCATCGGATGAAGAGGCGATGTAGGCTCGGAAGTCCTCCTCGTCGATCTCTTTCTTTGTGAGAACTCGTCGTGTAACCTTGTTTCGTTCGGGATCATCTTGATCCCAAGTAAGCTTGACTTTTGAGTGTCTTAGAGCCTAAGGAGTTGCGTAAACGGATGTGACAAAGGTGTAACCTTCGACTTACGTCTGTCGTAAAGTCAAGGGGTTTGAAAGTGTTGAGAGATTCATCCGTCGCCTCATCCCTTCAGTAACCGTGTTAGCACTGTTGAAACCAGCTAGATATCCACCTACATGAACTCCTGGTCAAAGGTCATGACACCCGGCACAAAACTCATATCGAACACATTGGCTGAGCGTTCGAGCTCAGTACCATCAAGCTCGTTGAATATGTGGGAGGCGGTATCAGGAGTGTCGCACTCTACGATTGCATAATAGTATCTATTACACCACTCATCAACAAATGTTCCATATACATCGCAGCAAGGAGGGCGGTACCGTAATCGTTCGAGCTGGTATTTCCGGAGCGCATTTTCGTCCACTTCGTCCTCAGCATCCCCAGTCTCGTAGATGTTCTGCTCGTTCACTTCATCCTCATGTTCGAACTCCCTGGGTTTTTTGAACAGTTCAGCAGGTGGACCTTCACGTTCCTCCTTGGCCATGCGCTCGCGACCAAAGTCGCTAGGGTATATGCGGACGTTGAGAACCCGACCACGGACGAGGAATTTGGAAGTTTTTTTGTCGCTGGTAGACGGAAGAGCAGAAGCGACCAAGGAAGAAAACATTTTGAATAGATGAATGGCCTTGACGTTGTCCCAATCCAGGTTGACCACAGCAAGACGCCTCGTGGGTTCTATTTCTGGTTCGAGACCATGCTCCTTCTCAGCGTTTATAAAAGCTTCTGCTTGGGCATCTAGGTCTGCAAAATTTGTCTCGTCGAGGTCAACTTCAAGCTCCTCCTCCGGAATATCGATCGGTTTGGACTCGGAGCGGCCGAGACGAACGAGAGCGTCATCGTCTTCCGAGTCTTCCTCTTCCTCCTCGTCTGAAGATTCGAGGAGTACGGCACCTCGAGCAAGGTCAGGAATAGGCGTGGGAACGGACTCTTCCTGGTCGCCATCCCCTAGATCATTGTCCTCGAGTTTATAGAAACGACGGAGGTCATTTTTGTCATTGTCGTCTGCGAGTTTGCGCCCATACTTGTCGACTCGTCCTGTCCGATCGCAACTAAGATCAGCAACGCCCCTTATGTTTTTATTAGTAGCCTCCGTAACCAAGGGGCGCGATGCACGGACAAAACGGACCTTTTGATTTCTGTTTTTTGGATTTCTTATCGTCCTTGAAGAGAGACTTGAAGCGTTCGTCTACGACGACTTTGTGGTCATTTTTCTTGATTTTTCTGAATCGGGGGTCGGTCTTGAATCTCGCAAATCGCGGGTCTGACATGAGGAAGAAAGCGAAGAAAAGATGATTGGCTGATCGGGGATCGAGGGGAGAGAGAGCAACAGGCGCCCCGACTGGCAACCGTTGCGATGTCCCTGGGCGGCGGTGGGACTGACCCGACGAGGTATAAAAAAACAGACAAGAGTCGGTTGTCCGTCACTCACCTCCCTTTCCTTTCCTACTTCTCGTAGGTCTCCGCTGCCCTCTCCTCGTATTTTTCTAACCTTTTTGTTTCAGATCCCTTCATTTCTTGGCCGCAGGTTCGACCCAGTTCACTTCAACTGTCTTTTCGCCCCTCCAGAAGCCACCAGCCACCTACTTCGTCCATTATTCACCCAGCAACCATGTTCTTCTCTCCTTCTGCCATCCTCGCTTTCTTCTTCACTCTTTTCCTCGTTGGCCAGGCTGCCGCCGCCCCTCGACCCATGGCCATGATGGTACGTGCAAGCCATGTTACTTTTATCGAGTTCACCCACTTAACGATATTTTCAGGCCGTCGAGAGGAGCCTTAAGCGTCAGACTCCTGACGTTCAGTCCCCTTCCAAATCTGATGGCGGCGCCGTTGTAGCCTACAAACGCCAGACTCCCGATGTTCAATCCCCTTCCAAATCTGATGGCGGTGCCGTCGTCGCTTACAAGCGTCAAACCCCTGACGTTCAATCCCCTTCCAAGTCTGACGGTGGTGCCGTCGTCGCCTACAAGCGCTACGCAGAAATCCCTTCTCAGCTGGCCGTTAGGTCTGTCGACGGTGTGATCGAGTTGTATTAAGCGATTGAGAAGGTAAGCGTACGCCGTTTAGGCTTTGATCGCATCGACTGACCAAACTCTGAAGATTAAATAGTTGTACCTTGGCCGCTTCGAATCCCTTTTATTTCATCATCACCTTCCTGGTTCCGTTTAAGGAGCGAGGGGCGAAGATATTCTTTTTTCCAGTTCAAGTGACAGGGTCCACGGTCTAGGACAACCCTCCAGCTACAACTCCCTTCCTTTTCGTTACTATTTCCTTATCGTGATAGTTTCATTTGTCGTATCTTGGAATATGACTGGTTTGAGAAGTAAAACCCGGCGGGACGCATAAATAGAACCCCAAGACAAAGCAACAGGACAGCAACGTGAATACACAAACGTAACGTCGAAGCTGGTCATCGCGTCCAAATAGATATACCCTGTGGTCCAACAGTGACCAGCCTCCTCGTCCCAACCATCAACGCCGACGCACGAACCGCATGAGTCGCATATATCGTCCACCTCGGCACCTCATCGACACTCCTCACATCTCTCATCGGCGGCTCAGGCGCACTCTCTGTGAAATCATCAATAGTCAACCCCTTGTTCTTAGATTTCTTCGAATCCAGCTCAAACTCCCTTTGCTTCGCATCTGCCCGTTTTTTATGGAGGTCCTCGAGGTCTTTGATGAAAAACGGTTGAGGGATACGAGGCTTGAAATGCGTAACATTCATGATCCTGGTCGTGGTGTCTGTAGACAAGAGGACCAGCGGATCCTGATTGGGTCCATGCGAGATCCTGACCTCGGATGTCTCTATCGGAACTCGGTATTCTGAGATGAGCTTGAAGGATGCTTAACACCGGAACGAGCCTCAGTACAGGACGACCGAGGTAAAGCCCCGTGATGCTTACAGCTTTCCTGATAATCCTAGAGCCAAGATCTCGTCAACACCAAAATACGATATAGAGGTAAAACTGTACCGCTGCGCAACCCCTGGAATTTTCCTGAATTTCTTTCCCCTCAGGGAGGAACCTGCGCAACCCCAACCACTTCCAGAGCGTCAGAGTCCCAGGGAATTCTTGAAACTCCGGATGGGTTGTATCATCATTCACATGTCCCAACCACGACGCACAATGCGATATCAACACATCGTCGCTCAGCCTGGTGGAGGTTGAATTGGATGAAATATAAAGACGCCAGTAAGGAGGGGAAACCCTTACCACGTAACGGAAAGCACACGAGCTTGATGGATATGCGAACTCGCGAATACAGGTTTATCAAGTCTGTCGGAGGGATCGTTCGCCGTAGGGATTTCCTTGTGTAAAGGAAGCTTCCATATCCTGACGAATCTATCCATCTAAAACGTACATCAGTCTGCATCCTGAAACTTGTGGGTTACGAGAGACGGACGCCACCGGTAGCTATCAGAGGCAGGGTAGGATGGAAAGCCTTTTTTACCAGCGAATTAGCAACCGCAGAACAACCCATAAGTCCAGATGACGTACAGCACACATTACTGCGGCTTGATGACCTCCAGATCGTCCACCGGCCAAAATGATTATACACAACCCGGGGCCATCACCCTCAGATGAAGAAGCGTGAATCCCGGAAGCCGCCCTATCCTCGTGGAATGACACAATCTTAAACGGATCCAACGTATGTCGCGCGTCGGTCCCACTTACCCTGCCTTTAGTCCGGATTTCCGAGGTGGCCACAGAGGGTTGTAAGGACGTTGTCTCGCCTGTTGTGTCAAATCGTATATTCGTGTCGTGAAATCCCTTGCTGTCGTGCAGAAAAGGTGTGGTAGCCTCGGGTGGACGATGATAGATGTTATGTGCTGCCAAATGTTCCGTTAACGCAGAGCTTCCTTTATAGAGAGAAGCGTACGCCGCCGTGACCTGCTAAGGAACCAATGAATTTCCTCGTTCTGGGGTTAAGGATATGCAGCACGCTTCCGTTGTTGAACAGGAGCAGCGGCTGAGAAGGGCTCATCAGAGCCCACGCACATGAAAAGTCGTTTGGTCTGTAAATCTAATCAATTGCCAGTTCAGTGAGGAACGGAACGTGAGAGGACGAGGTCAGGACTAACCGTTTGTTCTGGAAGGTCGACTGAGAACTTGTAGTTGTGTGTCTTGACATGTAACCTGTGGTTACCAACGGCGGCGATTGTTCCATAAAGGTCTGCGACCACAGATTGCCACTCGGTCCACTCGGTCGTGTTCCTATCGGCGTACTCTCCATCCCACAGCGTATCCAAAGAGTCCAAAGTCCATGGAAATAAAGCGATGTTAGAGAAATCGTAGCTTTCGTCGAACTTTTTTCGTCAAGCAGTCAACAGATTAGATCAACGTCTTCAACTGTGAGGCTGGCGAGCGAAGATCCAGACCTGCAGTTGGAGCTGAAGCTTGAATGGTTGAGCATCTTGCAAGTTCCTGTACCAAGGTATGTTTTCTACGTCCATTATAGGGCCCAGATACGATCAGACGCGTCATCCGCGAGGTTGAAAGTCAAGCCGTCGTTCGTTGATCCAGAGTTAGGTGAGGTGTAGCTGCCCGAAAAGGTAACAGTCCTCATCCCTCCGATCGCACCTTCTACTCCGAGTCCAACTGAGACCACACACACACACTCTCTCTCCCTCCGACTACACAAAAATTCTACGCGGACGATGTCAGACTCAACACATATCCCGCCTGCCCTAGCGGAAACCTTCCGACCGAGAGCCACCCTCCGCTACACATCGGCAGTAGGAATCCAAGCAGCTGGCGTCGGAGCACTCGTGAGCGCGGTCCAAAACGCTCTCGGCTCACACAACTACGGTGCTGCCGGAGTTTTAACCAGGACGGGTGGTACGATTGGGTTTTTCGGTACGTCCTCTTTCCCTTTTTTCTTCACCCCCCTCCCGTCTCGCATATATCCATGGACTGAGCGAGATTGGAATCTCCCCACTTGTTGGGCTTTCGCAACGCTTGAACTTGGGTGAACAGGTGCTATGGGTGCTACGTTCGCTCTGACGGAATCGGTGGTGGCTAATACGAGAGAGAAGGATGACGCGTTGAACGGTGCTGCTGGTGGATGTGCCGCCGGGTTCTTAGCAGGAATCCGAGGTTCGCGACAACCCACTCACGCTTCGCAGGACACGCCAAGAAGCTAACCAATTTCCCCAGCTCGGTCTCTTCCTGTAGCAGTTATCGGTTGCACAGTACTCGGTGCCGCAGTGGGCACCTTCGACTACGGTGGAAAGAACATCACAGGTGGGGGATCCCTGTCACAAGAGGAGAAACGCAACAGCTTCTTCAAACCGACTTCCCTCCGGCCAGATATCATTTCCAAACGAGAAGAGGGTTCTTGAATATTCAAGGCTCTAATTATCCATACCAGCTAGAGTACTACATGCGACGGCTATTCATCCAACTCCCGTGCGCAATCAGTGTGTTAGTAGATGATCACAAGCCTGGCACAGTCGTTACAAGAGACGAATTAAAAATGCAAAACAAGAAGGACAAGCAACCTCGAGAGCACCCTTGTAGAAAGCCTCACGCCTGAGCTGATTTGTTCGCAAAGAAGTGTTCAAACCGGGACCGATGTTTCTCGCAGAATGCCTCCCACGACGGTGCAGTAACGCTGGGCCGCTGAGAATGTGAATTAGCCGTCAAAAAAGAAACGAGAAAAACACTGGGGCACACACCATGCTTTCCATCCTCTTCCAAAGTGCTGCATCGTTCTCCTCGTTCGCATTCCACCCGGACAGCATTTCAACTGCAAACGCGAAATCTAGCTGATCATCGTCCAGGGGCTCCGTCTTTACTACCACCGCTGGTTCCGGGTCGACGACCTTCTCGTATGGCGGTGGCGGTGGTTGATTATCGTGGGGATTGATAGGTTGCTGAGGGGGGGCTTGTTGATGGGTGACTTGTTGAGGGACGGATTGTTGAGGGGTGACTTGTCGAGAGACAGGTTGTTGAAAGACGAGCTGCTGGGAGGCGGGCTGTTGGAAGATGGGTTGTTGGAAGATGGGTTGTTGAGGGGTGGCCTGTCGAGAGATGACTTGCTGAGGAGTGGGTTTCTGAGAAGTGGGTTGCTGGGGAGTGACTTGTCGAGAGATGGGTTGTTGAGTGACGAGTTGTTGAGAGGTGTCTTGTTGAGGGGCGTCTTGTTGTACCGCAGGCAAAGTCGTTTCACTAGCCTCAGTTTCAGCCACATCGGTCGCGTCCTTGGCTTTCTTCTCAGCGTTGTTGATGGCCCTCTTACGAAGATCCTCTATCGCACCCTTATGGTAAAGGCAATACCTCTTCCACGAGTTGATCGTGTGGCCCGGCATCTGGATGAAACAGTGGTAGAATCGGTTATCCATGAGGACTAAGCTCAAAAGGGCTTACCTTGTTGTGCAGATGGATCGCAAGAGCATCATGTGTTAGCTCTGCATTCTTCTTGAACATGGCCCCGATGTACTGTAACGACTTCACATTTTCTGCCTCCTTGAAGAATCTCAACCACCTCGGTGGTTCTTCCAATGGCCCAGATGAACCCTGCGCACCTCCTTTGCCCTTACCCGTCCGCTTCCGAGTACCTGTTGTAGGTCGTGACCTGACTCTCCTTGGTTCATCCTTCCGCGGCTTCTCCGGCCCTCTCGTTGGATAATTGTTAGGATCCATGAGTGTCCCCTTCTCGTAAGAGTCAAACACGAACGCGGGCGTGACAGTAGACTTGTTATAGTCTTGAGCACTATACCACACCTCATCGAAGTAGTGCTCTTCCCATTGGCCAAGGATGACGTAGTCTGCGTCCTCCACGTCGTCTGTAAATCCACCCCCTGTAACCTGGGGAAGAGATTTCGTGAGGTTATGGAATGCTCAGTGGGACTAGAAGCATACCCTGAAGATCTCCGCAATCCTCCCTCGTCCCTTGAGGATGATCGGGACGCAAAACATGATAGGTTTCCCGACGGCATGTTCGAAGAGCTTGGGATGTGTGTGTAATGGTATGGGTATCACGGACGGCCCGGCGGTGTCATTTGGTAGCGAAGGAGGTGAAATGATCGCTGGTTGTGTCTGGGGAGAATTTGGTAGGGTGTCGATTTCAGGTTGAAGACCACCTGGGGGATCACCCAGGTCAGGGAGAATATCGTTAGAGCTAGTCGAATCCTGGCGTGACAGCGTCGCAGTAGCTGGGACCTCTGGCACTTTGTGAGTCTCAAGCTGGGTACCGATGATACTTGGTGGGTTTTGAGTTGGCGGGGGTGGAGGGGGCTGGAAAGCAGAGCCGGGCTGGGTGGGGGTCGGTGGGGGAGGCAATTGATACATTGCTGGCCTTTGGAACCACATCATAACTTCATACGCACGTCTGAAATCTTCTAATGTCGGTGGTTGGGTCATGCCAAGCGTCCCAGAATGAAAAGAAGGCCAAGGCGGTTGTTGACCATACACCATCGTTCCTACGTCTGCGGGTTGCGACATGGGAAATGGGGAGAACATTCTCGGTGGTTGCGAATTGTAGGGCGCGACTTGACTCGTTAGGGGTAACTGTGGTGTCTGTTGTTGCAGCATCACGGAGTCACAGTTCCAATGTGATGGCGTAGGAGTATACGGCGGCTGTGATGAAGGCGGTGCAATACCAGCTAAACCCTGTGAATACTGGGACGGCGTAGAAAAGTTGTACGAACGATCCTCCGGTGTTGGGCGAGGCGTTTGGAGCTGCAGGTTGGAAGGTGGAAGTGGTGGTATATAGCCAAAGTCATTGTTGATGTTATCGGGTGTGACCTTGCAATCGCCCCAATTGGTAGATTCCAGTAGTGGATGACCAGCATTGAGTGATTTGTTAACCCAGGAGTAATGCAGGACGACTTTGTTGGCGGCCTCTCGCAGCAGGTCTAGAGCGCCAGGATGTTCAGGATCGACCAGTATGATATACGCGTCTTCCGCTTCGTCCACGATAGTAGCACTGTTTCCCTGTTAACGAAAAGCTTATTTGAGAGGTAAATCGACGTCAGAGAGGCCAGTAAACTCGCCCTCAACGTTCGGAGTGTCCTGGCGCCATCAGGGATGTTCTGAGGATCGAAAGCGAATGCGAGGTCCTTGAAGAGAGTTCCTATGATTCTGAGGGGAGTTGCGTCTGCCGGGGGTAGCTGCGACATCAGCTGCGACGTAGGTCACCCTCTGGGATTGTTGGGTGTTTTATGGGACGAAGCGTGGTTGACTCGTGGGTCGGTAGGGTAGCCGGCGGAGCGGGAAGTCGGAAAGGCTAACTACAATAAACAAGAGACATGATGTCGATCACTTCGTTTGGTACATACGCGGCCTCTCTCTCAACTCACAAAACCCATCCTAGTATTCCTTCTAGTGACCATGGCGCGTTTCTTGTTGTTTTTCTTTCGTTTGTGACCTCGCTGACCGCCGGTCCAGATCATTCGTATCAGATCAAAAGACGGAAACTTTAGATTCGACCTTCAGTCCAGTGACGATGTATCCGTTCTAGTGGGCAAGGTGCCGTTGCTTCCGCTTTGTTGGTGACGAGCGAATAACTGATTACAGTACACACTCAGATACTAGACACGACAATCGATGCGGACCCTGCTTCCCTCGCGATTTCGAACCAACCCAGGGGCAATGAAACCCCGGTCTCAACTCTTGTCGGGAGAGATCTGAAGAGCCTTGGCCTTAGGTGATCATGCCTCACTCTTGCCAACGTTTTCCGGAGCTAACGGTCATCCACCTACGTCTAGCCATGGTGATCTGGTATTTGTTTCTTACCAACCACGACTCGCCGTCAACGCCTCCGTCCCATCAACATCTACTGCCACATTCTCTTCGGAAAATCATGCTACAGGTACTCGACCATGGGAAACCGTAGAAGAGGACTCAGTCGACAAACACTGGCACACTAAGGACGGGAAGATCCCCCGCGGCCACACTTGGCTATGTAAACATGGCCCCAACGGAATGTGCGACTACTGTATGCCCTTGGAACCATACGACACCTCCTATCACACGGAGCACAGCATCAAGCACTTATCCTACCACGCCTATCTCCGCAAACTTACTCCCAAGAACACGTCTTCGTCATTCGTTCCCCCGCTGAGCCCGCTAAATTATAAAGTCAAACATCCCTGTCCAACTGGATCTCATCCAAGTTGGCCAGCTGGAATCTGTACGGCGTGCCAACCGTCCGCCATCACCCTCCAGTCCCAACCCTTCCGAATGGTAGATCATTTAGAAATTTCCTCGACAGATATAATTGATCGGTTCCTCCAAGCATGGAGGCGAACAGGTCTCCAGCGGTTCGGTTGGTTGATCGGGCGGTACGAGCCTTATGACGAAGTTCCCATGGGCGTCAAGGCTGTAGTAGAGGCGATCCACGAACCCCCCCAGGAAGGCGAATTAGATGGGTTGTCACTAGGTGTTCCATGGGAGGACGAAACTAGGATCCGAGAACTCGCAAAGCTCGCTTCCACGCCATTGACCATCGTCGGTTACATTTTCACGGACTTGGACCCTCTTCCAGAGGACAAGACAAAAAACCTGTACAAGCGCCACCCGCAATCATTCTACCTCTCTTCTTTAGAAGCGATTTTCGCCGCATCCTTACAAAAGACATCACCCACCCCTTCCAGATCTTCTGAGACAGGTTACTTTGGTTCCCGACTTGTCACAGCCGTTTTAACAGGAACCGTGGACGGGGCTATCGATGTTTCGGCATACCAGGTTTCCGAACAGGCGGTCGCGATGGTTGATGCAGATATGATCGAGGCGAGCGTTGAACCAGGGATAGTACGTATCAAGGACGAGGACAGGAGTCAGGATGCGGCGAGGTATGTGCCCGATGTATTCTTCAGATACAAGAACGAGTACGGGCTGGAGGTAAAGAAAACGGCAAAACCGAGTTTCCCGGTTGAATATCTTTTGGTAAACGTATGTGATTTCTTCAACAGGAAATTCACTCGGATTCTGACCCCGTGTTCTTTCGTAGGTGAGCCACGGATTCCCCAAGAATAGAGCACCACTGTTCCGTTCCACGAAGTTCCACATCGAGAATCGACCAGGGTTGGAGGATCAATCCATCGAAGGTGTAATCAAGGAACTAGCCAAGCTCAATGCCACACAAATTACGCCGGGGAATGGTGGGGACCACTCTAAGAAACGTGCTTTGGCCGAATGGGTAAGCGATTGGCACCTCATCGCTTTCTTGGCGACCACCCAACTATTTTCACCGGGAGACATTAAAACCCTACTCGAGGTCGCCTCTTCCCCACGCCTTTTGGATGATCTCGGTGTGTTGGATAAGGTGTTGAATAGTGATGGATGGCAGACGTTGATGACATTCACGAAGGAGATGGGTTGTAAGTGACCCTGATTCTAAACAGTCCGAGGACCACTGTGGGGGCTGACTGTGCTTTTGTTACAGCTCCAGCTCGACCAACATCATTGCCCTCCGGGTCCGGCGGCGGTATGGACGAAGAGATCCCTCCTGAAATATTCGATCAAATACGAGAGTCAGAAATGGCTACCGGAGGGGGTAGTACTTCGTCAAGGATCAGGATCTGTCAATACTGTACGTTCGAAAACACTCACGACGGGACTGATTGCGAAGTCTGCAGTCTTCCGCTGTGACGGCTCCAAAAGTCTCGAAGGGCCGATTATCGTTAGCGACTTATGACGACGCGTATTACCATGTACGATACGCAATGTCGGCTGTAGATTCATTGCGTTACAACTTAAATCTAACTTTGGCCTGATGGTCTCGATCTTCATTTGACTCTACACACTCTTTGACTTCTCGTCCCATTCCCCTTCCTTTTCCTGCCGCCTTTTGCGTACTGTAAGTAGTATGCCTCCTGAACTGTCCTCTTCTTTTCCTGGCCCCTACGTAGAAGTTTAGCCACGCCTTGCAGTATAGTTGTATGAGCGGGATATAAATCACTGAATTTGAAGAAAAAAAAAGGGATCGGTTTAGCCCAACACGGCCTCCTCACGTCTATGTCCGACTCACCACGTTTTGGAGGCAAATCCGCCTTCCTGGTCTTCGTCCTTGTTTTGACCGCTGCTGTTGTCGGACCTCAGCTCACACAGGTAAGTTCCGCTCGAGGGACCACTTCCGATAACCACAATCTGATTCCACACCGGCACGTCCAAGCAACGTTGAAATATCGGAAGCCGTACTTTCTCCTGTATGCCTTTACATCTCCAGTGAATACCGAGTCATGAGCTTTCGACCTCACAGCTACATAGTGCATTCGTCTTTTTCAATCATCTTCCCGCTGCATATCACATGTCTCAGTCTCACTACCGGACGACCCGTCAAACACTACATAAGTGGTCTATCTTTGGCCATCAAACGACACATCTCTGGAAACCCTACAGAACCTGATGATGCCAAATTTCCATGGCCGAGATTTGTGATTATGCTGGTACCGATGACAATCGGTATCACGCTGCCTACTCTACTCTGGTACTGTGCTCTCTTTCTCGCGCCGTGAGTCCAAACATAAAACTTGACATGTATAACAGGGGTCATTGATGTGGAGTCTGCAGCGTCACAGATGTCACAGCCATTTGGAGTGCGAATGCATTCTTTGCATATCTGATCACGGTAAGGGTGTTCAGACTGCCATGGGAAGGCAAACGAATATTTGCCGTTCTCTTAGCCACGGTTGGCGTGATGGCGGTCATCTATGGTGGTGCCTCGATCCAGGGGGACAGCAACAAACGACCTGAAATCTCACGGACAGTGCCCACCGCCACCGCTCCTCTTTTGGGAGACCTCTTGACACTCGT
>Ga0307512_10002699_pt1 | contig 21836 bp, 19 predicted proteins | sample 14_EM_MG_FD_200267 | JGI IMG/M metagenome (GOLD analysis project Ga0307512, IMG submission 200267) | Populus trichocarpa ectomycorrhiza microbial communities from riparian zone in the Pacific Northwest, United States - 14_EM | ecosystem: Host-associated > Plants > Roots > Unclassified | place...
GAAAAAAAATGAAAAACTTTTAAAAGTGATTTTTGAACATAAAAACTAACTTTTAGAGGATAATGTTTCTCTTTTTATTTCTTAAAAAATATAAAATCTGCTTGGTTAGACATTTTCTTAAAAACAGCGGTCCTAATGCTCATGTTATTTAGTTAGAATTGTAGGATATGATCCTATCTTTTCTTACCTAGTTATTATGCTTTTGATGTTTGATCACACCGATCCGATGTTCTTCAAGCAGGGGCGGAGGCCGGGGAAACTGTTCCTATTTTTTTCTTGAATTATTTAAGATTTCAAGGTAAAAAACTATTATAATTTAAGTTTTGGTCTCTTTTAAAAACTTTTTTCTAATGCCATCCCTCTTAAAAAATCTCCTGACTTGGCCACGGTAACCGAGGTTGTCTTAAATCTAATTTGACTAGAGAAAATTACTTACCATGTACAAGGATAAAAAAAAATTGAATGGTTTTTATTAAATTAGTAGAAATGTTTTTATAAAATTGGATCCGGTGGATGATACTGTCCAATTTGCTTGGAGTGTCGTTCTTGGGTTCCTAGAGTTTTTACCTTTTAGGGAGCAAAATAACTATTTAACCCTTCCCTCACACATTTACTTCTACAAAGTCACTGCTGTAAAGTTTTTTTTTCTTTCAAGAATTTGATTTTTTTTAAAATATTTTTAAATTATTTTAATATACTGGTATTAAAAATAAATTTTAAAAAATAAAAAATATATTATTTTAATATATTAAAAATCAATAGCCATCTCAGCACCGAAAATGCTCAAGATTTACAACGGTAAAACCTCCCCCTTCCAAATTCGTCGGAGCATTCCTCGCCGCTATTTACCTTCCACCCCCTTTGAAAACCCCAAAAATCTTTTCTCCAGTACTTTCATCTCTCACGTTCCCTCTCAAACCCAAAACTTCAGCAAGGACATTATAGTCATTTCACCCACCCATGAATCCCAAAATATCCTCACCGCTTTAAAAATCCTCTCTCTCTCTCTCTCTCTCTCTCTCCCCTTTAACCCATCGAATGATTCGAACCAAACAGTCCGGATCCTTAAAACAAATCTCCACCATCCATCTTTTAATCCAACGGTGATGGTAAGTCGGCGATTCGGTTTCCCCTTATGTTTCTATCTCTCTCAGTCATAAACCCTAGCCAGCCCCCACGATAAGATAGACAGAAACACACACAAACACTCTCCCTCCCTCCCTCTTTCTTGCAAACGTCTCTTTTAGTTTATTTTTTTTTCAAGAAAAATTCAGTTTTTTTAAAGAAAAACCATCTTTTCTCTCAACCCAGATCTTTCTTTTTTTTAAGATTTTCTCAGTGCTTGTAAACAAGTTGTTGGATTTTGTTTTTTGTTTTTTTATGTTTTAGGAATCTTAATCGACTAGGTTCTGTATCTTTAGCGGGTTTTTTTTTTTTAAAAAAAAATTGTGTGGTTACGATGTTGTTTTTTTTAGACCATAGTGTGTGTCGATTGCTTATGTGCGTGGGTTTGATTCCGAGTTAACCCAGTTTCTTTTGATGGCTCAGTGAGTCGATTTCATAGATCTGAACTCGTGGAGCGTCCATGACAGTTTTAGTTCCTTCCCCTGCTTTATTTGGACTGTGAACCACGTGGCAGGGAGAACCGAGTCTCTTTACCAGTAGGGTAGTGAGTGAATTTGGTGACTCTTTGGTTAGTTGACTCGGTGAGTCGAGGAGCGAGAAGTCTCGGGTGGGTCTGAACGGGGTCTGGCGGCTAGGATGCCGTCGGTGGGGTTGCGAAGGACGACGAGGGTGTTTAGCGTGGTTAAAGGTGTCGATGGAGCCCGGGTTCTGCGGTCTGGGCGGCGTTTATGGCCAGAATCCGGTGATGGAAAGCTCAGGAGAAGCAGTGATGGGGACGAGTTGTATCAGACAATAATCAAGAACACCAACAACCATATCAAGAATCAAAATAGCAATAGTAATCTTAAGTACAAGGAGAATAATGGGTGGACCCATGATGTTAAACTGAAAAAAGATCGAGGTATTGTCATTGCCATTGCAGCTCCAAAGAAAATTAAGAGGGTAAAGAGTGAGAAGGAGAAATTTGGAATTGTTTATAGTAGGAAAAGGAAGAGACTTGGTGGTGAGAAGAGCGAAAACCCCGAGGATAAAAAGTTTGGGATTCAGTTTTCACGTAGGCAGCGAAGGAGGGAGGGCAGTGAGAGCCAGGAGAGTCTTGTGTGTACTCCTCAGCTTGTCGCCTTAGTTGAGGGTTGTAGTAGTAGTAATGGTTGGTTGTCTTGTTTTTTGAGTTCAGTTTTGGGGCATGCCATGAGAGTCAGTTTGAGTCTTTCTGAGCTTGCTGATTTTCTCTTGTCGGATCCAATTAGCAGTGTTTTTGCCTCAAATGGACTACATTTTGTGCGGGTTAGTATTGGTTCTTCTTATATTATGGATGCCTTCTGTCTTAGTTTTTTAGTTGGTTTCGGAATTATGTTGTTTCCAGCTTCATATAAGTGACTTTTAGCCTAGTTTTTTTTAGAGTATCTCAAATTTTTGAAGTTGGGTTTTGATCAGTATTTAAGATTTAGATGATATGCGATTTATAGATACCCCTAACATTGCTCTCTCTCTCTCTGTTTATTTTTTTTTTCGCTCAGGACCTTCCTTCTGATAGAATTGGAATTTGCAAGTTTTTCGAGACTAGGCAGCTTCTGCCGATGTTTTCTGTGGATTTTTCTGCAATCCCTTCATGTTTTGCGTTCATGCATCTCAGTTTGTTTGTTAAGTTTAGATGTCTGTCTCTTATACCTGTAAATAACTCGGTGGATGGGGATGATGATGATGATGATGATGAAATCATGAGTGAAAGTAAAGGAGATCAATCATGCACGTCCACAAAGACTGATTTCACTCAGAAAATTACAGTTGTGCCCAAAACTGATAGTTATGGGTGTAGGGTGGTGTTACATCCATCTGTTAGAGCTTCCAAGTTGACTGGTCGAAACACCCAGCACAGAAATGGATTAAATTCCCGTGGTATTCAGAAAAGGAGGAGCTCACTCAGGAGAGGGAGACCTAGAAATTCTTCCATAGGTGGCTTGCACAAAGCTAATGGTGCTCTAGTTTCTGATTTAATTAGTAGTAGGAAAATTGGCATCCCTTTCTCCTCTGTTGTGTCTAAGGAAAAGCTTAGAAGGTCAATTCAAAGTAGCCCTGCAGCAAGCATCAAAGAACTGAATTGTGCTGCAGTTGGAGTAAAGAAGGGCATGAACCTATCTAGCTGCTCTGCAAATATTCTGATTACTGAAACAGACAGATGTTATAGGATAGAAGGGGCCACTGTCATGTTAGAATTTACTGATTCAAAGGAGTGGGTGCTTGTGGTTAAGAAAAATGGGTTAACTCGATACTCTCACCTGGCTCAGAAAATTATGAGGACTTGTGTTTCGAACCGTTTCACTCATGATATAATTTGGAATGGGGATGACAACTGGAAACTAGAATTCCCAAACAGACAGGACTGGTTCATTTTCAAGGAATTGTACAAGGAATGCTCTGATCACAATGTTCCTGCTTCTGTTTCAAAGGCCATACCTGTCCCTGGAGTAAGGGGAGTGTTAGACAATGGTGATTGTGGCAGTGCTCCCTTTTCTAGACCATATGCATACATCTCTTCTAATAATGATGAGGTAGCTAGAGCTTTGTCAAGGAGCACGGCAAGTTATGACATGGATTCTGAAGATGAGGAATGGCTTAAGAAGTACAATAAAGAGTTTTTAGCAGAATCTGATCATCTTTCGGAGGATAACTTTGAGTTGATGATCGATGCCCTTGAGAGGTCATATTTCTGTGATCCAGATGACTTCACTGATGAGAGTGCAGCAGCGAAATATTGTAAGGATTTTGGTAGAAGGGAATTGGCTAAAGCTGTGTATGGCTACTGGATGAAAAAACGGAAGCAGAAACGATCACCACTGCTTCGGGTTTTTCAGGTAAATGTTTTGATGTCTCACAGATTTCTGTTCTGTAGCAGCATAACAGTAGTCTACAACTTCTGCAGTTTGAATTGACCATTCTATTATTTTGTATCTCAATAATATATTTGAAGTATAATTTTGCATCATGTCGATATTGAGGAGTTTTAAAGAAATTTCTTGTGCGTTTTGTGCTTTGCTATTGTTCGCTTCTGGTTTCAATGGATGACGTGACTATAAGAAAATTTTCCAAAATAATAACCAGAGTAGGGAAACATTGATGAGTAAAAAGCTCTGTGGGTTTTCCCTTGCCTGTGGCATCAATTGCCTTGCCAATAGGTTGACAAGATATCCATTTAGCAATAGTATTCATTATTTGGGTGACAGAAGAAAGAAAAAATGGTAAAATAAATTATTTCAAATTAAGACTGTGTTTCCACAAGCAAGTGACGAGCTTGCCATCTCAATGATCAAAAGTTGTCGCACATTTTCTGCCTTCTCTTGCTATTAGTAATCCATTAACTTTGATGGGGGTACATGAAGCTGAACCACCTGTTTGTGTACAGTTAAATTTCCCAGTGTGGTGAGTTGTAATTACTATGAAATTCTGGATGGTTGTTTGTCATTTAGATTGATCTTTAAATTCCATGTTATTTTTTTTTAATTTTACCCTGTTCTCTTGCCATTCTTTTCCCATTCATCACGTAGTGGTTTACATGTGTGCTAATTGAGACTGATAATGATTATATTGGCTAATCTGATCAAATTGATGATTCTTGTTAACAGGGACATCAAGCAAAGAAAACCCCACTGATTCCGAAACCTGTACTGCGTAAGAGAAGGTCATTCAAACGACCTCCCAGTCAGTTTGGAAGAGGCAAGCAACCAAGTCTATTGCAAGGTATTTGTCTGTTTTACTTCAGAATCTTTTTATGATAAGTACAACGTAGTCAACAGATCTTTTAACTCCGCTATATTACTTAGTCAAGTATGTATTATGTGTTGTGAAGTTTCATACCCAATGATTCCCGGGAGTTTGAAGAATGGCTATTTTAATGATGGATCCTACTGATTCTTGTCCTGTCCAGTACTGTAGTCTATTATCTGGTTCATTCTGTTTTTTAATAGTGTTTTATTGTGATCACGTCTGCTCATTATCTACACTGTCTTATCTTTTTCACTTCTCACTTCACTGTCATTTATCACAGATTAGCTTTTATGTCCTCTAATTCTATTGCCATACAGCAATGGCAGCTGAAAAAGATGCTTTGCATAGTGCCTTGCGTAAAGTTGAAGAAGCCAGAAATTCAGTGAAAAGATCTGTAGAAGCCGCCATGCTCAAGCGTCAAAAGGCACAGTTGCTCATGAAGAATGCAGATTTGGCAACCTTCAAAGCTGCAATGGCGCTTAAAATTGCTGAAGCTGCTCTTGCTGCCAGCTCAACAGATGTCGCTGTCACTCACTTTTGCGATTGATTGGTAATGGGTATCCCTGTTGCTACCACTAATTGAGTTGGACCAATAATTACTGCCGGAAGGATTACATCCCATGGGTGTATTTGATGCCTTTGGAGGACAATGCTAGGTATTGTAATTTTGTATAGATTTGATTGAATGTACATTCTGTATTAGTAAAACCTCACACCAAATGTTTTCACAAGGCACTTTGTTTGATGTCCTTGGAAAAAAAATTTGGGAAAAAATGAAAATTTATCGGGAAAAGATTTACCCTACTGTAGAATCTCATTCTCTTGGCATGTTGGGCAAGGAACGTGCATGATTCATTATCCTGATCACTCCATAGAGATGTATGTTTTGCTTACATTTTGTCAGGTGGGTATCTCTTCTCAGCTTGATCAATATGATACTTTGTGGTTATTTGCGGGTCTCTCTTCTCAGCTTGAGCATCCTTTAACAGTAGCTTCCAGAATACTGTTAATTGTGTTGGTCTGCAATGATGGAGGGCTGTGGCATCCTGTTTTATGTGTCAAATCATTCTCTGGAAAGCTTATCTAGAGTCTAGACGGTTGAAGTGTAAAGCTAAGCAATTCTATAATTTCTTTCCCTGATTGGTTGGTATGGAATTGTTAATGAGCTTAAACCCAAGAAAGATAGTGAACACAAATTATAGACTGGTGGCTAAGGGTATAGTGACCCCTGATGTTTTTTCACCTTCATCTTTCAGTGCTTGGTGTTGTTGCTGCTTATACAGGGTTATTAGCCTTGTATATGTTAAAGAAAAGGGCTGTAATAGCAACTTCTATACGCTTGTATCTTGTCTGTCCCATTTGATGTTTTGGCTCAACGTTTATCGGGTCTCTTCGAAACATCATCCACCTGGCTTGGCTTCAGGGCTTGTGCACCGCTGTTTTTAATCCCCGGTCACTAATTGATGATGCACACGGATTATGGACTCCCGAGCTGTCAATGTTCCAGCTAGGGAGGGAGCCACTCTTCCCGGCTGTTATAAGTAGGAGTCCTGCCCCCTTAATGATGCATGATGTATTTTAGGAGGTCTTTTGGATCTTGGGCTCTTCAATTATGGAACAAACCGCAACCGGGACTCCTTTATTGATGATGCCGACGGATTTCACTCTCGGATCACGTGGTTATTGATGTTGGCCGGTGGTTATTGATAACTTGTTTTGTTCCTGTTCTACAAGGAGCTCGTGCCCCCCCATTTGCTGGAATCTGATATTGGCCGGAGCTTAAAGGACTGAGCATAGATCGAAGCTGGTTCAATTCCCGATCAGTTGCGAGATAAAATTAAGGTTCTTGAAGAAAAAATAAAGATCAGACGGAAGATTAAGCACTCTTTTGGAGGGACAACGTGGTCACAAGGTGCTCTTTCTCATGGGCCTTTTAGCGAACAGTTCATGATGTGAGTGTTTGTCTGTAGCTTTTTAACGGGCCTTGTAAAGTTTCTGCCTTAGAAACCACCTGCTTGTGTTTTTTAATTTCTTTTTTTTTTATTATTATTATGGGATAAGCATTACACAAGTGTAATGCATTGAGAGAACTTCAAATTTTTAAATTTAATAACTTGAAATGCAAAGTGCTTATAAATTCCATAATCTAACAAAACCCTTCAAAGGCCAAGGTTTATTGGACGAGCTGCTTGTAGCCCTTTATGGAGGATTTTATTTTCTTTCAAAACGACAGGGATTAGGTTCAACATCCTTGATTGATCTAGGATCTAATACGTGCTTGACCATACAAAGTGTATTTGACATCATGTTCCATGCTGGTTGGACTAACGACCAGGACTCTCTAGTGGCTTTTGTTTTGTCTCTTTTATCGTCAATTCTCCTAGACCAGCCAGGTCTTCGTTATATGACTATAAAGAACTTCTTACGATCTGATGCTTGGCCCATGTTGTTCTTATCCTTTGCCACAACGACATGGGATGAGTCTTCAGGCCTCAGGAGCAAGACTGGTTAAGGTTACAAGGGTAACTGGATTACATTTTGAAAGCTACAAACCCTAAATAGTTAGATTGACATGACGTTGCCAAGTAACCATTTTATGGGGTAGGTTGTAACTGTGGGGTTTGTGACTTGTTTTTCGTTTCCTGGAGGTTGGATTTTATATTCTCAGCCGGCCTTTAGGTGATTGACTTTTGTGAAGATTTCTAGTTGATGAAGCCAAAGTTTTGGTAAGAAGGGGTAATTCTTTAGAATTTGAGAATTAGTCTCTTACAATCCATGCGATTTGAACTGGTTAAGTGGATTGGGATCCTAAATACATGAAGCAAGACAGAAAAGCATTGGATGACGTTGAGTTTTTGGTCTGATTATGCTCAATAGAAAGAGTTTGTTAATTTTACCAAATATTTTTCTCAGAAAATCTATGCGTTGAAAGAATGGATTCTGTACTCCTAAACTATGTGATTGAATAAATCCTTCTCTACCTGTTGCGTTGCGGGTCGAGGATTCCTTCTATTTCTCATATTGCTCCTATCCTTCACTGTTTAGAGATTCTTCCTTTGTATTAATGCTACTGGCTGAGATTCAGACAAACAAAGTACATAAGAGTAATTTTAGTAATAAGCAATTGCAGAGTTTGAGGATATGCTTATCCTTTTGGAATTCTAGTTGTAACGTAAGAGGGCACCAGGTTACTGGTAATGGGACTTGAAGACAAACAAAGGTATCTGTCATTGTCGTCGGAAGACCAAGAACCTGTCTTAGTTTCCTCGGACACAACGACATAGAATAGAAAAATATGTAGTAATCCAATTCTTCTTTTTCTTGACAAAATTGTGGATACCTTTGTGCAAAAGCTTTCATTTTCTGACAACTCTCTAATAATACTCTTCTCTGTCGTTATCTTGCCTTTTCTTGTGACCTTCTTCACCTATATAAACTGTGCCCTCCACAATCAACTCATCACCATTTCCAAATATAACCAAAACATTGTTAAAGTGGTTTGATTCAGGACTTACAAGTCTTGAAAATCTCAGATGTTTAAGTCCTTGCAAGTTCATCTTGCACCATAGCAAAGTTGGCATAGTTCAAAGGTCTTGGTGTTTTTTATAGCTTGAGAATACAGGTTAGTAAACCATGGTTGAGGCTTTTGCTGGTAGACATGACCTTGCAAGGTCAATGAGGTCGCTGAGCACAAGGTCTCCGAGCATGAGGAGTTTATCATCAGCAAGTAAAAGAAATTGGGCCTCAGCGAGTATTCGCGAGGTGTGGGTGAATCAAGGAGATATGTTTCAAAAGAGTGGGAGAGAGGAAGATGAAGAGGAGCTTAAATGGGCTGCAATCGAGAGACTGCCTACATATGATCGGTTGAGAAAAGGCATGCTCAAACAGGTTAGGGATAGTGGAAGTGTTCGCTATGAAGAGTTTGATGTTGCCAATCTAGATGTTCACGGCAGGAAGCAGCTCATAGAGAGTATACTCAAGGTTGCTGAAGAGGACAATGAGATATTTCTTCGTAAGCTGAGGGAAAGGACTGATAGGTCAGACTCTTTCTTCCTCGATGCCTACTCTTGTTTATGATTTTTCCTAAATGTGCATAAACAACCTCTCTTTTATTGAAAACGTTGACTTGTTTAAACAGGGTGGGAATTGTCACTCCCAAGATTGAAGTCCGGTTCGAGCATTTGTCTGTCGAAGGAGATGCATATGTTGGAACCAGGGCACTTCCAACTCTAGTGAATGTTGCTGTGAACAAAATAGAGGTAGTTCCTTTTGTCATTTTAATCATTTCTGCAGACAACTTATTTCAATTTGACCACGTATAGCTTGCAGCAAAAAAAATTCTGAAGAGAGAAGATTGAATTCAATATGCTATATGTGCACTTACTACATCATATTTAATTATAAGCCACTATATCTTGTTCTGATAGATGATTTTCTTTTGAATCTTTCGTGGCGATCAGGGACTTCTGGGTTTTTTGAGGCTTTCCCCGTCTAAGAAAAGAGTAGTCAACATTCTCCATGATGTGAGCGGAATAGTGGAACCAATGAGGTACACCTAAGTGATTTTACAGTATTCAATGTATTGCAGCTGTGTTGAAATAGCTTGAACTAGTTGATTCTTGAAAACGTTTGCCTGAAGGCCTTGAAGTTTGTAGATTATTCATTAGGTTTGTGTTAATTCTTGTTTCCTCAGGATGACCCTGCTTCTAGGACCTCCAGGGTCAGGCAAAACTACATTGCTACAGGCACTTTCAGGAAAGAGGGACAGGGAGCTCAGGGTGTGTTTCTGCTTCCATTTCTAGTCTCTTACATGTGTCAGCAATTCTGAATGAATTATCAGAGTAAGATTTTTTATTTCCAAATCTCTGGCTTAATCATGTGTAACTTGGTCTTCAGGTATCTGGAAAAGTCACCTACTGTGGACATGAATTGCATGAGTTTGTTCCTCAGAGAACATGTGCTTATATAAGCCAGCATGATCTTCATCACGGTGAGATGACAGTCAGAGAGACACTGGACTTTTCAGGGCGCTGTTTGGGTGTTGGAGCCAGATATGAGTTGTTGGCAGAGTTGTTGAGAAGAGAAAAGGAAGCTGGGATAAAACCAGATCCTGAGATAGATGCATTCATGAAAGCGATAGCAATGGAAGGCCAGGAAGCTAGTCTAGTTACAGACTATGTTCTCAAGGTTTGTTGCCTTCCTTCGCAGTTACTGTCTACCATTTCTTATATAATTCAGCAGCCCGGAGGTTTACTGATTAAGTTTTACTGCAACAGATTCTTGGAATGGATATCTGTGCTGATATCACGGTGGGTGATGACATGAGAAGAGGTATATCCGGCGGTCAAAAGAAGCGTGTTACTACAGGAGAGATGTTGGTTGGACCAGCAAAAGCTCTTTTCATGGATGAAATATCAACTGGTTTGGACAGTTCAACAACTTACCAAATTGTCAAATTTATGAGGCAAATGGTTCACATCCTGGATGTCACCATGATAATTTCTCTTCTACAACCTGCACCTGAGACGTATGACCTTTTCGATGACATTATTTTACTCTCAGAAGGTCAGATTGTTTACCAAGGTCCACGTGAAGAAGTACTTGAATTCTTCGAAAGTGTTGGTTTCAAGTGCCCAGAAAGAAAAGGAGTTGCAGATTTCTTGCAAGAGGTAACATCAAAGAAAGACCAAGAGCAGTACTGGAGCAAAAGGCATGAACCTTATCGATATGTATCGACACTTGAGCTTGTGAACTGCTTCAAGTCTTTCCGCACAGGCCAAAGAGTCTCTGAACAGCTTAGAATTCCGTATGATAAATCTACTGCCCATCCGGCTGCATTAGTGAAAGATGAGTATGGAATCTCCAATATGGAACTCTTTAAGGCATGCTTTTCGAGAGAGTGGTTATTGATGAAGCGCAGCTCTTTTATCTATATTTTCAAGACAACCCAGATCACTATCATGGCACTCATTGCCATGACAGTGTTCTTAAGAACTGAAATGACAGTTGGCACTGTGGAAGGTGGAGGAAAATATTACGGTGCGCTGTTCTTTAGTCTCATTAACGTAATGTTCAATGGGATGGCAGAGATGGCGATGACTACGACTCGGCTTCCTGTATTTTTCAAACAAAGGGATTTCAAATTCTATCCAGCATGGGCTTTTGCATTACCAATATATCTGCTGAGGATCCCTGTCTCCTTGTTGGAGTCTGGGATATGGATCTTGCTCACATATTACACCATTGGTTTTGCTCCTGCTGCTAGCAGGTATGTGGATGGAGTACTGTTCTTCAATGATTTTGGCTGTGTAGTTTAGCTTTCTAATGTGATGAGTATGTTCATTAACGCATATTGTAAAATGTTCAGGTTTTTCAAACAATTTCTAGCATTCTTCAGTGTGCATCAGATGGCTCTCTCTCTCTTCCGTTTCATTGCTGCAGTTGGAAGAACAGAAGTTGTGTCAAGCACCCTTGGCACCTTTACATTGCTTGTGGTTTTTGTCCTCGGTGGATTCATCGTCTCCAAAGGTAAATATTTTACCTTTTTTTAATAACACTGACACACTTCTTACTGCTGAAGGAAGGGAATCTTTGTACAATTCCTATTTCTACTAGTAGCCTGTGCTGTTGACTGGTGAGTAATTGTTTAAGATACTAAATTGTTCTGAGACTTTTGCAGATGATATTGGACCCTGGATGATCTGGGGCTACTATATTTCTCCCATGATGTATGGGCAGAACGCCATAGTCCTGAACGAATTTCTTGACGATAGATGGAGTGTTGTAAGAATTCTTAATAAATTTTTATAGTGAATCAAGTCTTTTAATGTTCCATAATACCTTGTTTCTTGGTCATCTGAACTGGCCTTTCCCTGCTGCAGCCAAATCAGGACAAAGCATTTTCTGAACCCACAGTTGGAAAGGTTCTTCTCAAAATGAGAGGCATGTTTATGGAAGAATATTGGTATTGGATTTCTGTTGGGGCACTTCTTGGATTTGCTATGCTTTTTAATGTCCTTTTCGTAGCGGCACTGACTTATTTGGATCGTAAGCCATCAACTCTGATATTGATCTTCCTTTCAGCTATGTAAGATTAATATTGAATTTGATAAGTTGTTGGAAATCAATGCAGCTTTGGGAGACTCTAAATCCATTATTCTGGATGAGGATGAGACTAAGAAGTCATCCTCCACTGGAAAGCAAAATATTAAGGCCATAGAAATGACTCCAGCATCTGCTTCCCAATTCACTGAAGGTTCACATCTTTATTCCATATGGTCATGTTAAAGAAAACATTTCTAATCAATCACGGTTGACACATCAGTTTACTATTAATGCCTAACTTCAATATGGTCATGTTAAAGAAAATATTTCAAATCAATCACGGTGTGGAAAAACTGCTATCTTAATCGTTTTTGTGCTTATCATTTGCTGCTGCAGAGAAAGCACCTAAGCAACGCGGAATGGTGTTGCCCTTTCAGCCGTTGTCACTTGCATTTAATCATGTTAATTACTATGTCGATATGCCTGCAGTAAGTAATCTTGTATTCCTTTTTTTACTATAAATCACAAAAGAAAATATAAAGATTATTGAATGAACATAAACAAATATCCATTTAATTTTTATTGAGAGATTCATAAGGCCAGTAGACTGAACTTTTATTGATAATAATGAAAACTATGATTTTTTGTCAGGAAATGAAAATGCAAGGAATCGAAGAGGATCGCCTCCAGCTGTTACGAGATGTTAGTGGTGCTTTCAGACCTGGTGTTCTAACAGCGTTGGTTGGGGTGAGTGGTGCTGGAAAAACCACTTTGATGGATGTTCTAGCAGGTCGGAAAACTGGAGGGTACATTGAAGGAGGTATCAGCATTTCTGGTTATCCAAAGAAGCAAGAAACTTTTGCTCGGGTTAGCGGTTACTGTGAGCAGAATGATATCCATTCTCCATATGTTACTGTATACGAATCACTCCTGTACTCTGCTTGGTTGCGTCTCGCCAAGGAAATTAATGAGGATACAAGAAAGGCATGCTTTTTCTTCATGAAAATCACATTTTTTTCATATTATTAACTATTTGATTTAGATCTGATGCAAATGGCTATTTCTGCATCCTCAATAGATATTGATCACCAGGTTTTTATCTTTTGTGCTACAGATGTTTGTTGAGGAAGTCATGGATTTGGTTGAGCTGAACACACTAAGGAATTCTATGGTAGGACTTCCAGGGATAGATGGTTTGTCGACTGAGCAGAGAAAGCGACTCACTATAGCAGTAGAATTAGTTGCTAATCCATCCATCATTTTCATGGATGAACCAACATCAGGCCTTGATGCTAGAGCTGCTGCAATTGTTATGCGTACAGTGAGAAATACAGTGGATACAGGCCGAACTGTAGTCTGCACAATTCACCAACCAAGCATAGATATTTTCGAAGCTTTTGATGAGGTATTTCAATTTCTTGTATTTTTTGGTCATCCAATGTCTAAATCCTGTTGTTTTGTTGAAGCCATCATGCTTCTTCTTAAATTTTTGTCCCTTTCTCTTCTGCAGCTACTTCTGATGAAGAGAGGAGGACAAGTCATTTATGCAGGATCCCTCGGTCATGAGTCTCACAAGCTCATAGAATACTTTGAGGTGAGTATTGCTTCTCAAATGTTAAATCTCTTACAAGTTCTCTAATAATTTCTCAACTTAATATCTACAACATCTTTCAGGCTGTACCAGGGGTTCCTAAGATCAAAGATGGTTATAATCCTGCTACATGGATGCTGGAGATCAGTTCAACTGCAGTCGAAGCTCAACTCAAAGTAGACTTTGCAGAAATTTATGCTCAGTCTGAACTCTACCAGTAAGGATCTCGGACTCCAGACTACCTACTCTTGCTTTCCTGCTATCCGTGCCTCTTTGTTTTTTGTTTTTTTCCCCTCATCCTACCATGTAACTAGTTTCAACTATGGTCATTGCTTATAATTTATCTCCTTTTTGAAACAGGTCAAATCAGGAATTAATTGAAGAACTAAGCAAACCAGAACCAGGATCTAAGGACCTTTACTTCCCGACACAATACTCGCAGGACTTCTTTACACAATGCAAGGCATGCTTCTTGAAACAGAAATGGTCTTACTGGAAGAACCCAAGATATAACGCTATGCGGTTTTTCATGACATTGACTATCGGTCTTATATTTGGACTTATTTTCTGGAACCAAGGGCAAAAGATGTAAGTGTGCAATATCTGATTCTCTTTTATTATCAATTCTCGTTGATGACAGGTAAAGAAAAAAAATTAAAACCTTAAAGGGAAAAGAAAAGTTAAAGCTTACTGCAAACACCATAAAGTTGCAGTCAGCTAGTCATGTTGAAGTATTCTGCACAGTTAGGGAAGGATTATTGACCAGTTTTTCTTGTTGCAAAATTACCACCCACTGTTGGAGCCATATTTTCAATGGATAGGTACTAGGAAAGTGATTTCTGTGAATGTTAATTTGTGAATTCATCTTAAGCACTTGCAAACTCTTGTCAACAGAAACAAGCAACAAGATCTCTTCAATTTGCTTGGAGCAATGTATTCTGCAGTCATTTTCCTGGGAGCCACCAACACTTCCTCAGTGATGTCAATTGTGTCGATAGAAAGAACAGTCTTCTACCGTGAAAGAGCTGCTGGAATGTACTCTGAACTGCCTTATGCATTTGCTCAGGTAAAATAAGCTAAAACTTAGATGTAAATCATCCGAACACTGGAAAACATACTTGAATGACTAACTGATCTTACCGTGTTCCTTTCAGGTTGCCATTGAGGGAATTTATGTTGCAATCCAAACTATGGTCTATAGTATATTGCTCTATGTCATGATTGGATTCTCCTGGGAATTTACAAACTTCTTGTGGTTCTATTTCTTCATATTCACTGCCTTCATGTACTTCACACTTTACGGGATGATGCTTGTTTCTCTCACTCCTGGCCATCAAATTGCTGCAATTGTTATGTCGTTCTTCTTGAGTTTCTGGAACCTGTTCTCTGGCTTCCTTGTCCCGAGAACGGTATGTATTCCCGACAAAGTCCTTATGTAGTTCTATTTCCAATCATCTAGGATACTGTATGCTTTCCGTCTTTGATTTTTCAGGGGAAAAAACTGAAACCTGACAACTCTTTTTTTGCAGCAAATTCCTCTCTGGTGGAGGTGGTACTACTGGGCTTCTCCAGTCTCTTGGACAATCTATGGCCTCATTACCTCCCAGGTGGGCAACCTCAAAAAAATGATTGAGATACCTGAAGTTGGTCCTGTCGCAGTAAAGGACTTCCTCAAGGCACGCTTAGGATTTGAATATGACTTCCTAGGAGCCGTTGCAGCAGCCCATATTGGTTTTGTTGTACTCTTCTTGTTTAGCTTTGCCTACGGAATTAAGTACTTGAATTTCCAAAGAAGATAGGCAAGAGTCTTGATAGAATTTTCCAGACTGTGTTCTTGTCTGAAATCTGGACAAATTTATCAGTACTTTGCTTGCCTCCCTCCATTAAATTTTCTATTTCTTCATGGCTTGTGTATCCATTATTTATGTAAGTTCCAATTTATTGTTCTATATAAGATTTCACTGAATGCAGGGTATTTTTTCTTCAGCAATTTCCTTCTACCATCTTCTGTTTCCGACCTCTTGTTTTCTTTCTAAGAATCCCGAGACATTCAAAACCAAAGATAAAGAAAACACCACCTTGATAGTATATGGAAGAGAAGTTCATGTCACCCTATCACGTTCATCCTAGAGGAATGTGCACCACCGAATGGCTCAAGTCTTTCAGGACCGGGGTTAGGTGGGGAGCTCACAGCACCCCGAGTCATGGGTTCAACTCCTCTTGGATAGTTGCTCCTCTTTGGGCTCGGATTGAGCCGGTATGATCCAACGCGGCTAGTCCCAAGTAGTGGTGGATTAGTTATGGTAACACTAAATCTCATGGATTCGCCACTTGCTCAGAAATCAACAGAAAGAAAAGGGAAAGAAATGTGAATCAAACCATTCAACCTCAGTCCAATTTCGTTTGAAATGTTGTAAAGTGAAACAGACCAAACGACAGTACCGGAACAAGGTGGAGTTCATTTACAGTACACAGAAAAAACAGAGTGAATAAGATGAGCAAAAGGAAAAATGAATAGACAACGAGACAGGGAACTTAAAGTTGCACTTAAGAAATTAGTCTTCCGCAATTGAACAGGCCCTCATCTTTCCTTTTTTACTTTCTGGGAAAAGGAATGGTTCCAAGTTCTGACTTCCAATCAAACACAGTATCATACTCCAGAAGTCATCACAGTTTTCGAAAGAAAAGAAACAAAAATCATAGGTCACAGTACATTATAGCAAATGGTGTAGAAATTGGGAATCCAAAACACGGTATAGTATGCAAGTAGGTAATATCTGACTAGGAAAAGAGTTAGATTACAAAGACATTCCGAATCTTGATCTGTATTCATAGCTTAAAGTAGTATTGTTCTACCAATAGACTACACATACAGGAGGATAACTTCTGCACAGAAATTTCTGTCTTCATAACAAAGATAATTCCAAATCTTGATACGTATACATAGCTTAAGGTAGGATTGCACTACCTTAAGCTATGTATAATAGACTACCAATAGACTGGAACTAAAGATGGAGAAACTTTTTTCGCAGAATATTCCTCCTGAAGGAAATTGCTTCACCATGTTTAAGTTAATATTTGTCATTAGTAATTCAGCAACTTGTCATCAGTTTTAACAGGGGCATTTGCCAGCTCTTGAATTTCCTTCTTGCTCTTTATTTTAATCCACTTCTTGGTATTAAAATCAAGCCCGTCCAAGTCCTCAGCAATTCCCAGGTACCCATATAGTAGTTGCTCCTCCAACTTGCCGCCTCCTTGAGTTTCTTCTTTCGAACTACTGATGTTGTTACCATTGTTGGATGTTTTATGCTCAAATTCTTCTCTCCCATGTTTCTTCTCAGCAAAATATTTGTGAAGCTTCTCTGCATTTCCAAGTCCAGTAAAAGTTCCCAAAAACTTTACCAACATAATGCTTTGGTCGGCAGGTTTTCCTAGGCATACCTTGATTTTACCCCCAACAATACCTTTACCTATCAAAGGGACGTAGTGAATTGGTAAAAGTGAGACAAACTGTTAGTCAGGCAAAATACTGAATATACATACAACTGCTTTCAAATGGTGCAGAAAAATTTGCAAACACGAAATGTATGCTGTTCTTCCTTGTATGTTCAAAGACTCAATGAATTCAAGCTAATGTTTCTCTTCATTAGCATTAGAAAGAGTAATTGTTCTCTACATGCATTCCCGACTCAAGTCTCATTTTAGTAAAACTGTATCCACTAACTGATCAAATAAAATGCAACTTGCCTCTCAGAAAAGCCTCCACCCCTTCAATAGGTACGACCTTCTGATGTTCTGGGTTGTTGTTCGACATAGAAATATTGTGGATAACAACAAGTGGAGGCCAGAGCATCAAATCCTCTTTCTGAGCAACAGCTTCTTCAGCAGGCAAGATCTCAGGAACACATGTTATTGCATCACAAGGCACGGAACTATTCCACCCCATCAAAACACATATTGCTTTGTGAAGACCCAAGTGCTGGGCTCTCAGCCCAATCTTGTGAGACATAAAGGCATGCTGTACCAGGTTCTGGGCAGCCATGAACTCCTTTGATGAGCTGTTAAAAGCATAGGCATGTAAACATAAGAAAGTGAAGTGCAAGATGGAGTGCAACAATGCCAAAAGGAATTTGATGGACAAGCATAACATCCATAAATGAGTACAATAAAGAAATCAGCAGGAATGAATTTAACATTTCATTAGCCAATTTATATCAGTGACATAGATTAAACATCTTTTCTATGGAAAGTAAATGCAGTCCTTAACAATACCTATTCCTGCTGAAAATGCAAGGTGAACAAGCAAATATCACATAGGCATTTTTCAAGAAATACAATGCTTGTGTGGTGAAGACACCAAACCCAAGACACGGTCCCCACACATGTATGGTCAAAAGATGAAGGAGGATCGTCCAACCCCTAAGTTTTGGATTTTATCTGGGTTTATTATTGGGCTTAATTCATGTTATTTTGTTGGGTATTTTATTTAGTGGGTTATTAGCCCAATTATTGGTTGTGATTAGGGTTTTACTATTTATATGTAATTTTTCACATTATGTACAGTTTTGATGAATTAAAAAAAAGTTACAGACTTTTGTTCTCTTCCCCTAATTTTTTCTTCTCTTCTTCAGCTCCTACTTCTTCTTCCCAGCTTCTTCTTTCTTATTTCTTACTTTCCCTTCTATACCTCCTCAAATCTTAATTGTCTCGCATCGTAGCCTCACAAATAAACAGAATTAGCATGTCCTCGAACAGCACAAAAAACTGGGAAGCAGTTAAGCCCTTTTTCTCTGACCCATTTGACCTGCTGCTAACTACCTCAATCTTCCCTTTCTGATCCATGCATAAACAGCCCCTTCTTCTATAGCCACCCATCATATACATCCAGTGTGATTCTTCTACTGCTTCCAGCAGCACAAAGCCATCCAATCACACATTATAAGCATTTGCTAACAGTTATTATATTGCCAAAGATTTTGCCATTTAAATGTTACGTCAAACAACGGTTTAAGACAATTTTTATGTGAAACAAGAACTTGTAATTCTTGATCACTCTTAGACTATCAACGTGCACACAACAATCATTTACATAAGTTTCACCAAAGGAGTTACTCTGACCAATCACCTCTCACACATTTACACAAGGAACAGAATGCATAAACGCAATCTATAAATCATTGAAAGCATATTTAATGCCAGAAAAAAGCCTCATGCAAGATTCAAGTAGTCCCCTTTATCCGTAGCTAGGAGTTCGCCAAATGCTCATGCTCCATTGCATGAAATCATCCACCTCCAAAGATTATCCCAGCAAGTAACAGTAACATATATAAATGATCTCCACCATCACAGAGTCACAGACCAATATGATAAAATCACAGAAATAACTGGAAAAAAAAAGGTCTTTTGGGTTTAGCCAAAACTCACCTGATTTCTGTAAGACAAACTAGGAAACTCCTGAATCAAAATATGGAAAAGTTCTCCACTTTAAAAATGCATATCACAGAAAAAGTAAACAGACCTTTTGCCACAAACGATGCAGAACAAACTACCAGCTTTTCCTTGCTCCTTGTATCTTCTCCGAACTGCAGAGTTCAAATTTAATCTTTTAGAGTACAGCAAGAAGGCTTCATCCACCAGTTGCTTGAATTCCTCTGAGCCCTCAGGTGGTTCAGCCTCCCCAAGATTCACCCATTCTTCTGACTGGTCATCATCAATTACATTTGCATCCTCGCCAAAATCATCATTTCTTTTCCAAATCCTATGCTGTCTATGAACACCACTTTTTCTATCAGTCTGGTGCGAGTTATACCAGCTTAAAGGACCAGATCTTGGATGACCGTTCATATATTTAGCACCAGGTTTATAATGTCTAATGGAATGCCTTCGTGCAGGTGACAAAGAAGCTTGAGAAGACAACCAGTCTTCAGATGCAGAATCTCCAAGAATATCTTGCCTGTCATATGTCCTTTTAGCATTTCTATATGCACTCTGATAAAACCTCTGAGTCCTGGATACATGTAAATCACCTGCATTTTCATTTACCCATTCCTCGCCTGTTTCATAAACATCTTCAAATTCTTGAGGTGCATTCCATTTGTTTGACACAATATTTCTTGTATCATGCCTATTTATATCTTCCTCCACAACGTACTTTCTGTCATGCCTATTTATTTCTTCCTCCATTACATACTTCTGCTTGAATGCTTTATCTGATGGCTTGTATATGGCAAGCTCTTCCCTCGTCCTTTGCCTCTTGGCAGCAAGCCTTTCCAGGTCATATAATGGCATAGGAGTATTGTCCAATGTTTCCTTTTGAAACTGTGGACCTGCATCTCGTCCGAACCCATAATTTGACCTCGAATGTGGGATTTGGTGATTCTGTGTGACACCCAAATGAGATTTCCTATTATCTTGTAACTCCCCCTGTCCAAACTCAACTCGGGTATATGCAGAGCCCAAATATTCTGCATTGTATTTTGATGCATGTTGTATTCTGCCTGCATCAAGGTTCTCCATAGGTGCTTGCTTTTGTATTGTAGGATGATCAAATACAGTGCTCCTTCTCATGTTTATATAGGAACCCTCAGCATGCTCAGTCCTGTCTCTAACAGGGTGCATACTCAGCCTTGAAAATTCTCTATGCTCATAATCTATTCGAGCATGCTCATAGTCCAATGGAGAAGGTGGGGACATCATTCTGTGTATGTCATCAGATAGATATGCATGATCGTCATTCACAGTTCCTTGTGACCTGGAGTAAAGGTAATGATCATGTGAGACCCTTTTAGTATTATAGGCACCCTGAGGATAACTCGTAATAATTCTCTTACCAGCCTCTCGGTCTCTTATGTCCATAACTGGCCTTTCCCTATATGCGTTAAAATCCATAGGTTCTGTGAGTTTCATGCTGCTCCTTGGATATTCATCTGATTCAGCTAGAGGCATGCCTTCTCTATACGAACTTGGGAACTCACTCCTTGAGAATCCAGAAGATGAACCAGCAAAATTTTCAAAACGAGAAGTGCTTTCCAAATCCTTAGAATGAGGAGCTGGCATCCTGGTGTATGGAACATTTCTAGAATGAAACATGGGTCTTTCCTCTTCTTCATAAAAATCCCTGACTGGAATCTTATCTGATGGTATAGGCTCTCGAAATCGAAGTTCCGCATCCTCAAAGTGGCCAATATCCATACCCCGGGACATTGACTGTATATGCGCCCCAGTATCTCCATAAGATGAGTTGGGAACCAAATCTGGAGGCACCCGATATGGCCCTCTTACCAAACCATCTTCCATGGGCACTGATTTCTGCCCCAACATGCCATGCCCATCAATACCCACAGCCCTGCTTTCACGATAATCCTTTTCTTTATTCACTCTAGAAGGTGCAGCATGATGATCATATCCTCGCTTCAATCTATTACTTTTACCATCATCATAATCCATATCCTCAACTTGCCTGTACTTCCTATGCACAACCCCGTCGTCGGAATGAGGCTTTCTATGCTCTTGCGCATATTGTGGGGAACCAGGCCGGACTTTTTCAGTCCTACCTGCACCCAAATGCCAACCATAGTCCCTTTTTTCAGTTGAACTGCTCCTTCCCTCCCCTTGAACTACCCTTCTAGAAACCTCAACCTTACTACGAGGGCTTAAACTCCTTCGCTGCTGCACGCGTGGAGACCGATCCACTGCATTATGGCGAGGAGCAGGATGAGACTCATGCCCTATATCAGTTCTATGTGGATTACGTATCTTTGAAGATGGCGACTGTGTCACGTAATCTTCTTTCCTCCTAGATTGCATCTTTCTTAATTACTTAAATATTAAAACACACTAAATACTGCAAATCTGCAATCAATATCTCTATTAAGTCTTAAGCTTTGGAACATATAGAATCTTTCACAACACGATAAATCACCAAGATTCAATCTTTAAGCAACTTAAGAAAGCCAAAACCCTGAAATATCCAGAACCCAGTAAAGTATTTCAGCAGATTGACACTACTAGCACTCCAAATCTACTCAAAACACCAATCAAGAAAAACCCATATATGAATTTGATTGCTATGACAGATCAAAACAAAAAAGACCAAACCTTTCTTTGTTGTTGAAAATAAAGAAAACCCGTCATTGATTTGTTGACTTTTTTTTTATCAAATTCTCTCGCTTCTCTAGATTTTTCATGTCCTGTATAATGAAGAAGTTTGCTTGTTTGTTTTTCTATTTTTCTTTCGAGGTTTAGGTGAAGAGAAGATGGAAAGACGAGAGTGTTGAATTTTTTTCACTGGTTCACTTTGAAGTGGCTTGGT
>Ga0307512_10002700_pt1 | contig 21829 bp, 25 predicted proteins | sample 14_EM_MG_FD_200267 | JGI IMG/M metagenome (GOLD analysis project Ga0307512, IMG submission 200267) | Populus trichocarpa ectomycorrhiza microbial communities from riparian zone in the Pacific Northwest, United States - 14_EM | ecosystem: Host-associated > Plants > Roots > Unclassified | place...
CCCATATACCTCTTTTCCGACCTGACAGTGCCAGCTGTGGGCCGTTGCGTGAGTCGGGGACTATCCGAAGGGGGGCTGGTCCCAACTACCAGAGTACAATCGGCAAGGACGTTTCTGCGTTCCTTTTGGATCACCTTCGTCCCACGATGGTTTTCAGGTCAGCGAACATCAGTAGTCACAACGAAATACTAAGGCTGACCGTCGGCTAGTGGGGATGACCGAGACTATTGTGAAATCATTCATCATCGCTCGGGTTTGCCTCCCACGCGAGAGGTTACGGTCAAGACTTTTTCCGAAGCCAGAGGCATACGGAGACCAGGATTCCAACTTCTCACCCTGTTCCGACCTTCTCCTGCTTTGACCACCACCCATTTGGATATGCCCTGCTTCTTGCCAAACGCACATGGGATCTATTCTACAGTTTACTTGCCCTTGGCACTTGTCACCGTATTGCTGCTCCTCATCTGCAATATCCGGCAACCTCGGAGATACCAGACATCAACCATCGAAGATGAAACCGATGGTTCTTCAGGATCCTCACCACTTTTATCCCCCCTCTTGCTTAGCCCTAACCCACCAACATCGATTCAAATAAACTTTCGGTCACCCGTACCGAACAGTGCATCCAAGTTCTATTCGGCTTCACACGCACAACTCATTCCAAGGGCGTTATCCCCACTTCCCTCACCCCTTAATTCCCCGCGATCGTCCGCTTTGAACATAGATGGCGACGACTACGATGAACTGTACCCCGCACAGTACGCGACTCAGAAGGACGATAACCCGCCAGTATTTTTGAATGGAATCCCTCCTGAGTTCCGGCGATTCCAACCGGAGAACCGGCTCCTCACGCCGCTATCTACAAAATTCCCCTCTCCAGACCCGAAGCGACGATTGCCACGCTTTACTCACCGACGTGCTGCGTCGTTGAAATATACCTGGTCCTTCGTTTTCAGAGGCAGACGCAGACGTATCTCACTACCCATCATCACACCCGAACATCCACAGGCCTGGTGCAGATACTCGGTGTCTTTCGTCACAGATCTGTTGAGAGGGAGAAGAGCAGGCGGGGCAAACCTGGCGAGGGATATGCTCATGGACTGCCTGTCGGTGTTCCTCGCCGCGGGTTTGACGTGGTCTGCGATCTGTTGGTGGTTCTTGTGGTGATTGGTTCCAACCCATCTAGGATTTTCTCTCTGTTACTTCCCGATCGAACTTGTGGATAGTTTTTCACGGATACTGCCTCCCTCTTCTAATCGTATCACGGAACAGAATAATGTATACACATGCACACACACTCACCTACGGACAATCTGTTTACCGAACAATAGATTCCTAGCTACGAAATTTAATAGGTCTCGGACACCCGTAGGACTTGCGCCGTTCTCTTGGAACCTGCATTGGAGGAGACTGATTGACGTCGCTACTAGTCTCAAAGTTCGGTTCAAAGTTCGGTTCAGCTACACAAAGTTTTTAGGGTTTGGCTGACAGCAGTTCAAACGATTGGAACCGAACTTCGAGAACACCAGCCGCCGCCCTCGTGCGATCTCTTCCCATTCTAACGATCGAAGAATGGAGTCCTTCGCACGGAAAAGCGTAAATGATCTCCGCTACGCAATTTCCAACTCGCTGACTTCAAATGACCTTGATTGTTGTCAAGTAGATATGTGTTGGTTTCAGAGGGATCAAGAGAGCCGGTGGACAATCGATTGCCACTCCCAAGGTGGTTCTGGCGAACTATGTGGAGATAAATCGCGCGGGGTTCGGCCTTAAAATAAATTAAAAAATAGCGACGTGAGATAGATCACTTTGGATCTCAATCCGTAGCTGTAAAAATACGAGATTCGTTTGCAACCGAGTTGCACGGTGTGCTCGAAACCGCCCTTTTGGGAAAGGAGGATGCAAACCTTAAAGCGCGTTGTAAGCGAGCTCGTCCTCGTCGGGGATGCCGAGAGCACCAGTGCTACCTGACGACGACTTTGATGATGGTAGGAAGAACCTAAAATGATGCGGAGTCATCAGCTATGAACCGAGCGACAATCGTGGGAGGGTAGTTTCCGCACGGAAGCACGCACTTGAACGAAAGGGTCAGGAACGTAGCAACACCAGGAGGGTCCCCATCAATCCCTCTCGAAATCAGGAACGATAGAGAACCGGGACGTGACAAGCAAGACGTAGATCACCAGCGTCCCTCGCGCGAGCGTTGGTAGAGCGGGTATCGAAGGCACCGGAAACATCGGCGTTAGCGAAAACAATATAACCGGTCTCCAGTATAGAGAGATACGAACATGATGCAAACCGGTTACTTGAGCGTCGAGAGCCACATATACAGATCGAAGGGTCTCACGAGCGAGGCGACCTTACATCAGTGGTGATACCGCCACCCAATCACCTGTTTCTTGCCGGTGGCCTTGTCTCACCACTCCCGCGGACGACGGTGACATTGGGATACATCTCAACGATCTCAGGCAGGAGATGACCGTTTGGACCTAAAGAAACGCGCAAGGAGGTGTGCCTGATCAAGAAGGCGTTCTATTGGAAAAATCTCGAATGAGAAAATAACCTTGATCAGCGCTGGTGGTGATAACGGGGAGATTGTAGGTCTTGCCCAAATTCGCGTGGGAGATAATGTTGTTGTACATATCCCGAGCGTTGTAGTCGCGTATGACGCCTAAGAGACCGACCTAGTGGCCGATGATGAGCAAAGCGGCATCGTGTTTACCGATCTGTTCAAACTTGTATGCAGGGACTAGAGAAGGCTCGTCAGTCACGCTCCATGAGAAATGCAAATGCAAATATCGAGAATCGTAAACGACCCTGCAAGACAGCAAGGAATTAAGTTGTTAAGAGGACTCGAGAGAGACTAGGAAGTTAACGGAGAACCTCCAGGTCCAAAGCAGTCTAGCTTCTATACCGCTCAGGAAAGCCGGTTCGTTTGTGCAGGGGTCCGGCATCAGCATTCAGTGATACGGCTGCGCCAGCCAATTCCGAACCCGCCTTGACCCCATAGCAGCGAAGCATCGAGAGGGTAATCAAGTCAAGGCATTCAAAACAATCAATAGGGAGGACCGAGTGCCAGGGAAGAGTAACAAGTTCTGGAAGCTAAGGCGCAGCAATAGGCAGCAATCGCGAGGATTATGATAGGCGTAGTCAGCCTTTATAAATAAGAGAGGGGCAACCAGTTGTTTGAAGGCGACGAAGTTGAGGGTGTGGAAAAAATCGCTGATAACCTCACGGTGTGTTGAATTGGTCAACTCAACGGTCTCTGACAGATCTGAAGCCTGAGCATTCGCCCGGCAATCAGAATTTACGTTGACACCATGATATCGGTCGTTTGTCAAGCGAAGTTGACCTCTTGAACATGGGGAGGGGTCGTCGAGGTCCTACCAGAACCAACCGTAATGCATTACCACTACGACCAAAGGTCTGCAACTGTCATTTTTGCTGATTCTCTGGTAGGCCATTGGTTGATCGAGAAGAAATCCCTCCAAAACCAATCGGGGATTTAGCACATCCCACCCGTCACTATTGTTTCGAACGTGGACCGGCGGGCTCAAATCTAGGTTCAGACCGAAAGGATTGGGCGGTATTCGATGTGAGAAAAAGTACAGATTGATGTGTCGTGGCGATGGAAAAGGTTTGGGGAGGGTCAGAACTTGGAAGTGGAAGCAAGAGGACTGTTTGCTATCATGAGCTTAACAAGACAAACGAGATCACATGGTTTTCTGCGTTACCTATTTCACTCCGAAATGGCTTTGGGCATTATGCCATATGGAGTTGAGGACAAATGCTTCGGACAATAGAAGTTCGATTTCGTGGTCCCCCCAGTTCTGGGTCGGCAAAGATTGCAGGAACATGATGATGCCCTGAAGATGACAGGTAGATTAACCATGATAGCTAGGTTGTGGGCGACTTCTCGACCCACCTGAAAATCCATCTCGCGGAGTTGGTGACTCCACCTCACCAAGAATGCAGAACACACATAGAGGTGAAACTGCGAGAATGCCTCCGCTCCTTCACTCTGCCACAAGTGGGATCGGGATCAGCGTACGTCTGACAAAGAAGCATGGGCTTACAAGGTATGTATCCCACATCCGAATGGTATTTTGCACGCTTATCTCTCTCATCAGCAAACAGTTCATCCACCTGAAGGCAAATTGCATGAACTCGACGTTCTCCGACTCCAGATGTGCCGCCAGAGGAGCTAATTTTGTTTGAAGTCAGCCCACGTTCACCAGATCTCGGCCGATGAAACACACCATCGATCCGGGCTACAAGTTCGGCTATCCTCTTGACGCCACGATGAATCCCAGGTTGGCCGTGGATGTAGTTGTCTTGAATCCCGTCGAGGAGCCGAGACAGACACCAGAACGAGTCGGCTTCCACGGCATTTAGTACATTTGGTGGTAAGTAAGCAGGATCAAAGAACTCTGGATCGGAATCTTGAGACGACAATTGAGTTAACCTCGACGAACAACATCAAACACAGGTTTGGTAATACACACCGATGTAGGAGGATAAGAATACTTGGAAGAAAGGAGTTACGAGGTCGTTGATACCTTGCACGTATCCGCTGGCGGGGTGCCGAATGGCCCAGACGTACAATATCCTCTCTAGGCTCTGTCCGTGGAAGAGACCAAGATCAAAATTTTGTCATGCGCAGTAAGCAAACAGAGATGATTACCCGCTGGGTCGCCGCCTGCATCCACAGCTGTACCCCAGGTCGGGTCCTTGGCACATCGATCTCTATCTGATGCCAGATTTGTTGATCGAGCCCTTCTCTCCCTCGGGCGAATGCGAGCTCCACCAGAGAGGCGTATTCTTCTCGTTTTCGAGAAAGCGTTGGGGCGCGCAGGTGAGGCGGTAGAGGTAGATGACCCTGTTCATGTCTGAGGTATATCACCGCGCATATATCAAGGCACTCACCAGTAAAATCTGCCAGGCAGCCGGCCGTAGGTCTGGAGGCGTACCGTTCCATGCTAGTTTACGAATCTCTGCTGCATGGCCGGTGAATGCACCAAAGCAGAAAAGGAACCTGATAGACGCACAAATATCGGCATCGTCCCTTGTGAGGGCTGAGACAAACTTGTGGCGCCTGTTAGTCTTGATGGATCGCTCGCGCATGAGCGTTGGATTGTTCGCAGCGAGCTTGGGTTGAGGAGCCGAAGGATCAGGGCTGCTGGCATTGTTAGGTTGTCGTTTCAATAGGTAGAGTGGGTCTGAGGTGGAGCGATATCTGAGAACGCGGAATCTGGATCGGGATTGCCAGACGCACCTGCAACAATCTCATCAACCTGCTCACGTACAGAGCTCCGAGACACCTTGGCCTTTAGAGCCGGACCCTGGAGTACGACTGGGTCATCAAAGTCTCCAACCACGAGTTCATCTACAACTTGGCTCGTGGTCGAGGCTACAAGGGTATCGTGATCAATGTCGGAATCTCTGAGATTTTTGAGCGGAGACTTTTGATCCTTGTCCCCAGACGCCTCGACTAGCGTCCATCCCCCCTTGTTCAGAGGTGGGAGGTCGGGTTTCGGAGGGTAAGAGCTCGGGTTTGGGGCGTGGATGTGGGTGAAGGAGGAGGCCAAGTTTGAGGACGAGGAGGAAGAAGAGCGGACGACCTTTCCTGGAACGTTCTTCGGAGGGGTTGATTGTAGTCTGCTGTTGTTCCAGGATTTGTTGAAATGAGGTGATTCTGAATCAGATGCGCTGTCCCAAGCGTCGTCTTCGGCCCACTCAGAGGAAGTGCCGAAGGAGGAGAGATGCGGATTGAGACCGATGTGAGGTCTCGCTGGTGGAGGTCGAGCAGACATTGTGTGGATGTGGCACACGATGGAAGATCTCACCTCTTGAATATGCTCTCTCTCTCTCTCTTTCTCGTGGGATTCGATCGGAATAAAAATATTTGCGTAATGTAAAAGTTTATTATTGGAATTGCCGCGACGGCAGAAATTAGCGCGTGGTTGTCTCCCATAAGTTTGGGCGTCGCTGGGCCGTCGGTTCTCCCCTTTTTTTCTTTCCTTAACCTCCACGACGTCCACGACTGCGTTCTTTACGATGTCCACGTCTCTTCTTCAACTCGCCTTCATCTCCGTTCTTTTATCTTCACGCTTGGCTCATGCCCAGTCCCTATCCTCATCAACTCCGTTGCCATCCCTCCCACCCGCTCCCTCTGTCTCCCTCCTCTCCACAAATCCCACAGCGGTTCCTCTCTCTCAAATTGGCCCTACCGAGCCTGCTTCTCCTACTCCTACCTTGGCTTCCACCCCGACATCGGGTAGCGTTCCCACATTCATCCCCAATGCCCCCCCGTTGCCGAACCGTAAGCGTTTGACTAACAATTATTTCACCACACTGACACCCCGAATCTCTAGTCGGGACTGTTCTTCCCTCCAATTACCCGAAGCTTGATACTGTTCCTCCCACCGACTCTCCAGAGGTCCAACAGTGGATCGCCGAGGTTCAATCGTCTGGCATTCAAATTCCAACCTTCAGCCCTACCGTAGTTGGAGGATGCCCAACTAACGCACAGGCTGCCGCAGATACCACCCGTTGTTGGTGGACGTGTGGTGGATGCGTTCGCAGCACCGATGTCTCCGCTTGCCCCACAAAGAACACTTGGGGTCTTACGTATGACGACGGTCCTGCGTTCTATACTCCCAACCTCCTATCATTCCTTGATGCCAATTCTCTCAAGACCACGTTTTTTGTCGTTGGTTCTCGCGCCATTTCCTCCCCTGCCCTCCTCCAAACCGAGTACATGTCCCAGCACCACATTTCCGTACACACTTGGAGTCATGCTGCTCCTCTCACTACCCTGACCAACGAACAAATCATCGCAGAACTCGGTTGGTCCAAGAAAGTTATCAAGGATATCTTGGGCGTCACCCCCAACACCATGAGGCCCCCCTTTGGTGACATTGATGACCGGGTTCGTGCCATTTCCTTGGCAATGGGGCTGAGACCCATCATGTGGACTCGCATGAGTCCCACTGCAACATTCGACACTGGAGGTACGATTAGGGGTTCAACCTACTCGTACGTAAACTAACACTTCCCTTCCAGACTTCAACATCCACGCGGGAACTATCACATCTGGCCAGGTTCTGCAGAACTGGGAATTTATTCTTGGCAATGCCTCTACCCTCAATACCGGTTTCATCGTCCTCGAACACGACCTTTTCCAACAGTCTGTCGAGATTGCTACCGGATACATTTTGCCCGATGCTCTCGCCCGCACCTCTCCAAAGTTGACTCTCCAACCCGTCATCACCTGCCTGGGCCAGCCCCTTGCAAACGCGTACATCGAGACCAACAACAACTCAACTAACCCACCTCCCGTCACCCTGAGCCCGTCCGGTAAGTCCTTCACCCTCTCACACAGTCCGTTTCCAACGGAAGCTCACCCATCAGTAGGCTCTGGTTCCTCTGGTCGTCCAACCGCTACCGGAACCAACGGCAATACCAGCGGGAACCAATCTGGTGGCACTTCCCTCCTTCGTTCTCTTCCAGACGTAGTCACCTTTGGCCTCCTCAGCTTGATCGCTGGGTTGGCGGTCGTCTTCTGAGCTCATTCTTAGAACCTGGTGACCTCAGTTGTAGCTTCGAGACGACACTTTCTTGGACTCTTGACATACCCCTTGCTATCCTGAACTCTCTTCCCATGATACTTCATTGGACCAGTCTATCACGTATCTTACAATAACCCTTGTTCATCCTTCTCTTTGCAAAGACACTTTTGATGTGTATTGCATCCGTTCTACCAATTTGTTGTTTACACGAATCTCAGTACGCTCACCGTTTTGCGATGTGGCCATTGCCCGTTAGCAGCGGAGCAATGTGCATGAAATGGCTGACTGTCAGTTGCACATCATGTTCTCGATGTTCGGTTCCCGTTCAGGCTCGGTTCGGCTACGCCAGATTTTTAGGATTTGGCTGACAGCGGTTAGGTTCGAACCGAACTTCTGAGAACATTAGACTTGCACGTCTTGAGCCTGGAAGCGCCCTTCGGTAATGTCCAGATCCGGAGATGTAAGTATCCGGCCTTATGGACGATCACCCAGGCACCCCCTCATTCAAGGGGTATACGGCTATCCACGGTACCTATGGTGGGTTGGATGTTTGTAAAATCCGCCACCTCTAGATTGAACTGCACGATGGATACCAACTCGCGCAGCGTCTGACGCCTCCGTCTGGGTCCATTAAGGCCCAGTCCCCGATCATAGCAGGACGCGAGACGTGCACGGTGGTCTTCGTGCTACTAACTCTACACAAGGATCGCACCCTTTCCCATGTGCGCCGGACTTGCAACATAAAAAGCATTTATAGGACATCCATACAAGCATATAGAACATAACGCAATCAAAGGTGTATATATACCGCACCGCCCAACTTTAAGCTTTAAGCACGAAAATGGATAAGAAAAGTCCCATCGGATAAAGGATCAAAAAAAGAGCATAGCGGATCTGCATTCTTCAGAGTCCCGACCGCTGCCTGTTCGATCGTTCATCACGACGTCCCCTCGGTGACCCATACCCTACAAGCTCCATCCCCGCTTGCACGCTTACTTGCAACACTATGACAATTGACCAGGTGTTCCACGAGGGGGGGTGTCGAAAGATACTTTAAGCGGCAGTCCTCCACCGGACATTTGATCCAAAAATACCCTTCATGATTCCGGACATGCTTAACCCAATACTTCCCCTTCACATTTTTCACACAGCCCCCCCACATACAAGTTGCACACCCGTCCTCGTGAAGCTGAGTTGATTTTAGGTGGTCATTTAAATGTTGGCACCACAAATCGGGCCTACAAGGACTCTTGCTCCAGTCACAACCAGGCAATTTGCATTCCATGGGACCAGACGGCCGCGTATCGTCTACTTGGAGGGTCTCGCTTTCCTTCGCTTTACTGGAACTACCGGCCGTTGGTAATCCAAGCCGATGAGATCCGCGGTCCTTGGGAGGGGAGGTGTTACCCTCGTCACGGGCGATCACAAGGTCTTGAAAGTGCGACGAGAATGAGGGGAGATTGCCCTGAACGGGTGTAGCGCACAAGGAGGGGGAGACGGGGGGATACATATCCAGGGAAGGGGATAAGTGTGGGCTGGTAGACGGAGGGCGTACCCGGAAGCGAGAAGTTGCAGTTGTGGGGGTGGTTGGCGGCGAGGGGTTATACGAAAGTAAGGCAGAGACCGGCGGGAGTCCACCACGTTCGGGTCTGTCTCCGTCGTCGTTTAACACATGGGCCAGAGAATGTTTGTAATGTGAACCTCTGAGGGACCTGGAGTAGATTTGGTCCTTGCGGGGGGAGACAGAGTGATGTCTGATGGCAGGCATGGTTCGACAACGGGGCTGTGTGCTTGGGGTACCGGGCTGGGGAGGAAAATGAGACGGGAATATCTGAGAGGAAAACTCGTACTTTTAAATACCGGGTGGCCACTTCCCGGACGCCATGGCACGTAGATAGCCATTCTAGAAAACACACCTAGGGACGGCCAACGTAGATAGGACGTTCAGAGGGGTACGAAATGTGGTTGTGACCGTGGTGGTCAAAGCATCTGTCTTTAGTGCATGGCCAGACACTCGGTCTCGCCAAGCCATTAGCTGTGACTTGCACGACACGGTTGCCCCATGGTGTGCATCGGAAGTCGGGAAGTAGCTACCAGGTGCGCACGGCCGGTGAGGGTCTTGGTGAGGTTCCGGCACGGCAATTGTACGATTCGAGGCGGGTGATTGTCCAACCAACAGGTGTCTCGGATCGGCTAGTTGAAAGAGTCGGTCAATCGCCATGATGACAAAGTCACCAGAATATCGGTGGTGTAGTAGTATGCCACAAAACACGTCCACGTTAAGAGTGTGCGTGCTCCTGGACGTTGAAGGAATCCAATTATCTGACGACCTCATCGCATTTGATCCGCTTTGATCGACGGTAGTCTCACTCCTCAAGCAGACCTTGACGGTCACTTGCTAGGCAAGCTGACGGCCCCAGCGACGTGACCGCTTACATTCAAAGCGTTGGGTAGGAGACTTGGAAGGTAGCTGGATCCACCCGCAATTTCGTGATGCACCGTTAGGTCAGTGATGTGGTTCCGGGATGAAATTTATTCGCTGCTGTTCACAAGATTCAACCTGGCACCATCAAGAAAGGTATGAAGCTGCTCATTCGACTTGTCAAAGGCAACCGATCAACCAATCATTTTCGGAGTCGATCGGACGCGGGAGGGGAAGTGAGCAAGTAGGGGCGAGTAGGGATTCGTGAAGATCGTAACCTGGGTGGTAAGGTTGTCTTCGTATAGGCATACTGGGGTAGAGGCATCAGTACGTCAGGATAGAGTTCACCCGCGCGCAGGAAATGGAAGCCGGGAACTGGGGCTGAGGTAACTATGAAGGCCCAGAATGTTCAAGGTTTCCCCAAACGTCCTGTGCCGAGCGTCTGAAACCCGAGATGGCCGGTGTGGTCTGATCGATGATCGGGAGTGTGATCGAAATCATTCATTGTCCATTTCGAACAGGGATGATGTCCGGGCTGTTCATACTGAATTTTTTTGGTATGCTCACCGGTTGCAGCAGCCATACATGGCACCCCAACAATTACCTCCGTTTGACACTGAGGTACTTCACCCCCCCATATTGACAAATTGCACGAAAGCGGAACGATGGTACACCGCAGGATCACGGTTTTCTATAAAACCTTTCTCCATCCTTCTCTCGCCTCTCGTCCCTCGCCTAGTACTCAGCCTGGTATCTTCTTCCTCCATAGGAGATCCAAATTCCGCGTCAGATGGCCAAGGAATCTTGGTTTCGAAGAGAATTCCTCAAGCCGAGGAGGCTTGTCTTCAACGCTCTCTTCTACAGCTTACATTTCTTCTTCTTTGGATATGGCTGGTACTCGCAGGTGCGCGGTCATCTATCATACCCATCCCCCAGGACTCACCAAGAAAAAGTACGCAGACGCTCGGCTCGTTGAACTCAACACCCTCAAGTATTCAGTCTGGATCTCTCGTGGTGCCGGTCTTGTTCTCGCTTTCGACGGAGGGTTGATCCTCATCCCTATGTTGCGCAATATCCTTTGTTTCCTCCGTTCGGGATTGAGGTGGCTGTTGCCCGCCGATGAGAACGTCTGGTTCCACAGGCAAGTTGCCTATTCGATGGCCTTCTGGACCATGGTTCACACGACGGCCCACTACGTCAACTTCATCAACGTCGAGAGGAGCCGTGCGTTTTTTATTTATTTACGAACCCTAGCTTTTGCTTCCCTCTGATTCCTGGTGTAGAGATCCGTAACGTCACCGCACAAGAAATGCACTATAAACAAGCTGGTGGAATCACCGGTCACTTCATGCTGCTAATCATGCTCATCATGTACACGACGTCTCACCACAAGATCCGCCACCAGTGCTTCGAGGCATTCTGGTACACCCATCACCTTGCATTTTTCTTCATGCTCGCCCTTTACAGTCACGCCACTGGCTGTTTTGTTCGCGATTCCGTCAAACCAGACTATATTCCAAGGTTTCCCTTCTACTCGACCGATCACTGTCTTGGATACTTCAGCTGGAGGTTTATCATCTGGCCCGGAATCCTCTATTTCTGTGAGCGGGTATGGAGGGAAATCAGGGCAAGGAAACCCACCCGCCTCTCGAAGGTCCTCGTCCATCCTAGTGGTATGTTGTTTCACGTCAGCCCCGTCACCAGTCGCGAGCCGAATTGACTAAGCCCATCCCTCAGGCGCCATGGAGTTACAGATAATAAAACCAAGCCTCGAGTACGTCCCTGGCCAGTGGGTCTTCATTCAAGTTCCCGATATCTCCAGGTTTCAATGGCATCCGGTGAGTTATTTATCCTCGTATCGGAATCGGCCCGGTTTACACATTCTCCTGGAACTTTAGTTTACGATTACCTCCGCGCCAGACGACCCCTACATTTCCGTGCACATCCGCCAGGTTGGAGACTGGACTCAGGCCTTTGGAGAACGTCTCGGAGCAGGACCGTCAACCGTTGCTGCCCTCACCTCAGCCGCGATGAGAGGCTCACCGGCAGAGAACACGATTGGTCGTGGAGACTTCGTCGAAATTGATCCCGCCCTCGAGGGTCGTGAATTACCCGTTGTTAGGGTTGATGGTCCTTATGGTTCACCCTCTGCGGATTTTTCTCTCAACGAGGTTGTCGTACTTATTGGTGCCGGCATCGGTGTCACCCCCTTCGCGTCTATCTTGAAACATATCTGGTACAGACGGAGGGGCGGCGATATCGGTTCGTTGAGGCGTGTGGAGTTTTTCTGGGTGTGTAGGGACGCTCCTTCGTTCGGTTGGTTCCAGTCCTTGCTTCAAGAAGTCGAGTCCGCCCAGGCAGATCCCGACTTCCTCCGGATCAACATCTACCTCACCCAGAATGTCTGTGAAAATATGCTATGGAACATCGTTATCAACAGCACTGGAACGAAGTACGACCCTCTCACTCTCCTTCGCAGTCGTACAACTTTCGGACGGCCGAATTGGAAGTCGATTTTCGGCAAGATGAGGAGAGCCATTGACAATGGATCGTATCTTCCGGGAATCAAGCCTCAATCGAAGGTTACCGTTAGTACATATTTCTGCGGTCCTCGTGTATTGGGGAAGGCGATCAAGGAGGCGACGAGGGTGGCAACGACTGATACCGTTCAATTCACTTTCGCGAAGGTGAGTTATTATCTGGATCCGCTTTCCTCGACGCCATTTTTTTGTCTTCCTGGAAGCTTCGGCTGACGATCATCGATCCGTCCTGTCTTCAGGAAAATTTCTGATGACTACCCGACTCTGAGGTTTGGTTACCATCACCACCCCGTGGATATATTTACTCCCTACTCAGTTGTAACCGATCTACTAGTGGCTAATTGCCCATAAAGCTATAATCAATGTTCGGGGCCTTTTGCATATCTCAGCGCAACTCTCCGCCCAATGAAATGAATTCGGGGTGTCCGGCGAGCCGTTACATAGCCACCAGCGGTCATTGTTGAAACATTCTGAATGATCGGATCGGCATCACCCGATGTACCACATCCCCAGATCCCAACATCCAATTTCGAATGTCCGACTTGTTTGGCCCCCTTCCCCAGCCAGCCACACCAGAAAGCATACATGAGCCCCAAGTTTAGACCCTGGTGTGGACGCGATCTGCTCGTCTGGATGAAGTTGTCATCAGAGATCGCAGCAGTTGACGAGCACCAGAGGGTTGGCTACCGGGACGCACTAAGAAAGTTGCCTTCTTCACAATACACTCGAGAAAATCGTTTTTGCTGTGGTGCTTGCACGTGGTTATACGGCCACGAGTATCCGATGAACTATACGGATTGGAAAAGTCCTATATATCGTCCTCTTTACTTGCACCCTCTCTTCTTTTCTTCAGCAGGCTTTTTTGGTCACCATCCCCTTGAGCGGCGCTCTCCGGTGTTCATTGTCGCCGCACTTTTTGGTCTATTTTCTTTATCGATTTACAACATTAAGCGGACATGGGGGACCTCATCTGGCACGAATATTCCCGTCTTGTCGCTATCACTGCGAGTGCTTGTGAGCCCTTCGTTCCCGGCATCTCTCATCAATGGTTAGCCTGGCTAACCGCGTTGTTATCCGGATCGCTGTGTTCTTGCGATTATTTACAGATACCTTCTGGGCTGGTTGTTGGGGTCTGATCTGGCGTAAGTTTTTCTGGGATTTTGTTGAGGGGATGTTGCGAGACCCAGGAGGACTCCAGTGAGCTCACGATCCACGCACACACCGGCCTGCAAAGCGCTCCCACCTGACCGCATTGTCCATTATAGGCCTCCGCACCGCTCTGCCTTTTTTGCCATAGTCATTGTCAAGGCACCGGTCGTGCAAGTCATCTCTATTGTGTTGGCCGGATTCATCATTGCCTTGGAATACTCCGCCCCGTTCTTGAAAGGCACGCGGCTCCATCGTAGCATTATTTTGAGGATACCATTGTTACTGCTCCAGGCATTCTTTGCCGTGTTGTTCTACCAGGTGAGTCCTTATCTATTTGTGTCTGCTCATGGTGTGTCTCGGTCTCTAATGCGAATATCGCCTTTGTGACCATCAGGGAACGAACGGGGCGGTATGGTCGCTTATAGCCGCAGGCGGTTATACCCGTGCAGTAATGCTGGGCGAGGAGATGAAAGAAGCTAAAGAGAACAGAGGCAGAGAGGGGAAAGTTTGACACAACTCTCCCTCCGACTCGATCTCTCCCTACCTCGAAGCTGTTCGCGAGTTGGAGGTCATTGACAAGGATCCAAGACAAGTTGATACACAGAATTTGAACGAGAGGAAACGGAGAAAGAAAGGAAGAAGAGGGCTTTGGTGAAAGATATTGCATCTTAGACTTTCTGGAGAATTTGGAAGTCACTGTGCTGACACTATTGCCACTTTAACGATCAACCAGCATGATATTCTGGGAAAAGCTCCCGAGGTTGCCACCACGACCGACCCAACGGATCTATAGCGAGGGGCGAAACCAATTCGCTGCTGAAACAATGTTTCATACCGGATACCTGACCTCCTAGATTCATCAGTGACCTAACGCGGTGCAGCTGCCAAACTCGTCTCACACATCACCGCGGAACTTTCATCGATCATCGATCATCCGCCGACTTCACTTTTCTGGAAGTCCAAGTATGATGCAGATGCAGCACGTTCGGAACAAGTTGTTCCCGACCTTCAGGCACCGTTTACCGCGAACATTACGGTCATTTGACTGGCTGTTGCAGCCATTCAGACAGCCCGGGTACTGGCGTTGACAGATAACCTTGTGCACTTCTTCCATCCACGCGATTTCACCGATCATCCGCTCAACCTGAATGATTCTTTGGGCTTGGAGCTTGATAGACAACGGGTCCGACGGTCCGAGTAAGTCAAGGAACCTCGGACAGTTCCAGTTTGTACCGTGCATGACTTTCTCATGCCTCCGAACCTTGAGGCAAACTTTAACTCAAGTTTCTCCTCGGTTTTCATATACAATTGCGAGGAATTTTTTCCTTTGATCGTGAAAACTGCAGTTTGATATGGCCTGAATATAATGTTTCCTAAGTTCATAACGAGCCCCAGTCACCGTGGTTTGTATTGGTTTGAGCCCCGGGCAACGGTCTGGGTCCTGACAATTCCCCTTTCCAGCCGGGGTATTCAAGGTTTAGCAAATTCAAAAGCCGTGGCAAGTCGCTCACTGAAGTAGCCGAGAGGAAAATCTCTACTTATCCACCTGAAGTGACGCCTGCTGCAGCCGTTCCATCGATGTCATGCCGCACAAGTAGCCACCCTATCGAAGTAGACACCAAAGGCAGTTGTCGGAAATTGCCGCTCAGGTCAAAGATTAAATCCCAATCATAGCTAGACCACGAGATACAATCATAGTCATGACCAGAGCGAACATCTCGCTAGGCGACCAATCATCTAATGTGGAGCGTGATTTCCCTGCACAGATATGTGTAGCTGTGAGAAAACCACTAGTTCCATTCAGCCGACGGCATGAAAAACACACAAGGCGGTGCTTGCGACTAAACAAGGGAGCATCAGATCTGGCCATTCGGTTGAAGTTGGACGGTTATCCGTGATTAGAGGACGGGAGGCAGAACGTCGATCCACAACTTGGGGGTCACTAAGGGGAAAGAGATACACGTTTCAAACTCGAGAATTGTACTAAACACAATTTATGCCAGGTCGGTTGTCCGACAAAGAAATAATGTCGCAAGAACGTGACGCACATACTACCAAGAGTGTTCACGAAAACTCTTGATCTTAACCACCGGCTCGCTTAATGAAATCATCCTCGATCCATCCATAACGGTCCTTGAGCCTCTTGCCGAACTCTCTGACCTTCCATGGCGACAAGGTGGGATCGGGGTGTGCTAGACATCAATAGTGCGCATCAAGTAGGCCAAAGAGAACCAGGGAAGTTCCGACTTACGTTTGTGAAAGGTGATCGACCTGTCCTTCTGATTTGGTGGGTCAAACCTAACGCTAGACCCAGCCGTGCTAGGATCAATCTGGAAGCCCATCTCCCTCATGATCTGGCTCCAATGAGCTGCACGCACGCGCGAACGAGGGTTACGATAGAGACCCACCTTCAGGAAATTCTCCCACTTCATGGGTTGTAGACCTTCCTTCGTTCCAATCATTTGCCGCATATACATCTTGGTCTGTTCCTTCATTCTTACAGTCCAGTTCTCTCTCGGAACGACATCATCCTCTTCTTCCTTCTTCTCTTCCTTCTCTTTCTTCGAGAACTTAGACCAGAACCCTTTCTTCTCGTTGATGGGTTCCAGAACAGGTCCGTTGGGGCGAGATTTGACCTTCGCCTTCTCCGTAAGACCTTCAGAGCGAACGTAGGACCTCGCGGACTGGGCTCGTGATTCAGGTAGTGGAAGGGAGGTTGTCGAGGCATAGGCGGGGAGTTGGGACGTGAAGGTGGTCGTGGATGTATTTAGAGAATTATCAAGGTTCAAACCGCTCGTCGGTTCTGGATCTGGTCGACTCGACGAAGTTTTCTTTTTCTTCTTCTTCTTGCTCGGCGAGGCTACACTGGCCGGGGACTGAGGCGGCCCCCGTGCAGAGGGAGCCGGAGACCGCGGAGGCGTGGTGACAACCTCCGGAACGGGAGGGGGAACAGACTCAACAATGTCCTGTCCTTCGCTCTCCGCAGGGGTTGCGGCTGGCTTTTTCTTCGGCTTCTTTTTCTTCTTTTTCTTAGGTGCGGCCGGCCGGGCCTCATCTTCGTCCTCCACATCTTCGACAGTGACCTTAGTTGACCGCTGGGCTGACGCTGGTACACGCAGTAAGTTAGAACTCCAGCGCGTTAGTTCATTAGTCCGGACAGTGCCTTACCAGTAGTTTGTTTCCTCGGTATTCTCCTGCCCGTGGTTTTCAGAGCTGCATTCGAAGAAAACATACGACCTGCCACCGATAAATAAGTAAAGAAATCCATAATAATAAGGGAAGCTGATCACCTCTCAGAGATCCCAGGAGTTTGAGGAACGGATTATCCTTCCTCTCTTCTGCATACTTGTCAAATTCGGGAATGGGGGCCCTCGGATCCAGAAAATCAGGGTGCTCCATTCCAACACTCATCATCTCACGAATATACTCGTTCACCCCCTCATCATCTTCAGTGTCCCAATCATCCTCGTCCCAATGGTCATCCCCACTTCCCCATTCACTACCCGACCCGCGGTCGTCGTCTGAAGAAGAATGGGACACTGATTGAAGGTCGGGCATTTCGTCATCTGATTCGTCCTCCATTGTGGTTTCCAGTGGCACTTGTCTTGAGGACCGGGAAGGGAAAGCACCTGGAACTTTTTCGCGTTCCTCATCCGCCCCAGGAATGTAGTAACCGTGGAACTGTGGCGTTTGCTCTTTAAACTGAGCTCCCAGGTCCCATAGGGTGTCGATGTCGAGGCCAGACACGGCTTTGTAGTTCTACGCAGGAGGTTGGTCAGTAGTGGTTCACATGGAGGAGTAATTTATCATACAAGGTTCACATATCTCCACATTGTGTCCAGAGTTTGTTTGTTCTGCGTTCTTTCAAGCGGGAAGATAACGTCCTTATAGTTCGCGTACTGTTGAGATGCTTTGGCGGAGAAGGGTTGAGCGTCGACCCAGGTTTCGTATTCGTCAGGCATGGCGTGAGGCCATCGCTTCAAAGCCTCTCCTTCCGCTCCAAGTAGAGGTGCTTCTACAATCGCGAGCATTTGCACCGTCACCTATTCCCAGGACATATAATGATCAAGTCGGCGCGCGACGAGCATTGAAGGGGAGATACCCACGGAGAAATCTCCAACGGCGTCCCAAAGAGCTTGCGGGAATCGCTTTGTTTCCTTGTGAGACTCAGTAGTGGCTTCTTCAAGCAACTGTAGCAAGATCTGTCTTGAATACTGCGAATTCGGTAGACAAAGTTCGACGACAATCGAGTCCAAGAAGGATTTGTGCATGGCCTTGAGGCTGGCCCAGTCGAACAACCATTCCGGATCCTCAGCCTCGTCTTCTGTGAGCTTAAAGTAGTGGGCAAAGTGTTCTAATAGCAATACAGTAAGCTTGGGATCGGTCACTTGTGACCGTACGGGACCCACCAGCAGAGGTCGCGAGCACGGCGAATTTCTTCTGTTCAGCTTCAGCGATTACTTGTACGAGGTAATAGAGGACGAGGTAGATAGATCGAAAGCCCTCGTCTCTTCGTAACCAGGCCCTGACGGCTGTATCTTCCAAGCCATATTCAGCAAGCTTCTCTAGCCACTTCCATACAAGGCTCCAGGCGGAAGCGAGCATGTACATGTTATGAATCCTTTGAATTCCACGTAAGGCCGTCGTGAATACGGGTATGAAAGGATGCCTCACGTCGAACCGACGACGGAAGCAACGAAACTGGGGTTGCGTTCCGAACCCGACTTCCTAGCCCGAACCTCATCACGGATCTTGTTAGCAAAGAGTTCAGGGTCTTTCAAGGTATTGATCCCATCCAAATACACTGAGGAAACCTGGAGATTAATTCACTCCGAACGAAGAACACAAGTCTGTGGGGGGACAGGGATTAGGCACCGTTTAGCTGAGACTCGGCGATTTTGACGCAGTGTTCCAGTCTGAAGGGGGTAGCGACCGCTTTCGCCGCCCTTGCGGTATAATCCGCTGTGCACCAATGGAGACCAGACGTCAAGATTAGGATTATCACTGTATTATTGCTGGTGTAGGCGCGTACCGGCGAGCAGATCCAATTTTTCTCTCCCGCCAATCTTTGATAACAAGACAACTTCTCCTGTCCCCATGGCACCGTATTTTCCGTTCCGCAAGACCATAGCTTTTGTAGTTGTCGGTCGTTCCTTGAACGTCTCTGGCCGCCCATCGCCCGAGTTCTTGAAAACATCCCTGCGGCCGAGTGGAACGACCTCCTTCGAGGCTGAGGGAGGTTTCCCGGGCTTCGGCGTAGATTTTGGGTGAGGCATTGATGGCGATGATCACTGTCGCGTCTCAAGTGTAGGGAGGCGATGCAACCGAACTGAATGGGCGACAGGCGGCTCCCTTCGCACCCTCGGCTCTTCGTCCGCGGCCTCCACGACTCCCTCCCCTCTCGTCTCTCTGGTAGAGCTGGCTGAGAGTTTTATTTTTTATTTTTTATTCTTCTGATTCACTGTTTTTTGTTCGAACGCCTTGATGGCTCATTATAACGTCTTTGGTGAGTTGCAGAATAAATCGTGGATTTATGGCAGGAAACTGAGGATGGGTGATTCAGTCCAGGACAGCAGTCCTCTTTTTATTTATTCCCCGCCTGGCGCTTGGATTGACACTCCTTTGGAATTCAACGACTCTCCTTCCCTGGTGCGTCATACATCGATGTGGCTGAATAGACTGCTAACCATCCAATCTCAAGTCATATCATGCCACTCATGTCCAAGGCGCAACGGTCGAGCTTAACTTCATTGGAACTGGAGTCCGTGTTTTCTCTGCCACCGTCCCCACCCCCGGTTCCTATGAAGTTTACGTCGACGGCAAGAGGGTTTCTGAGAGGGTAGGCCCGAGCCCAACACCATATTCGCAACTGTCCCTCGGATCCGTCACCGGGCTCGAAATGGCACCTCATACTGTTACTCTCGTCAATTCTGGAGTGACCGAGGATATATTGGACCTTGATCGCGTAGAGGTGGAGAGTGTGCTCACTAGTGGAAGGTGCGAGATACCCTCGTTTCGTTGCCTCGCTATTTACTAACAAGATCGTTCAGTTCATCCTGGTCTACCGCAACTTTCGATGACACCGTCGACGAGATTCGGTGGGGACCTGGATGGACTTCTGCTCCGGGACAGCCTGGCTTCCACAATGGTACCATCCAGTACGTCCATGACACACAGCCCGAGCACTTACTCCAATTGATACCTATGCAGCTACACGGAACAGCCAGATGCCAAGATGGGCTTTTCATTCGAAGGTGACGCCATTGTGATCTATGGAACTTCAGGGGCCGAGATGGGAAATTATGTGGTCACACTGGACGGTCAGTCCCATGCCTTTAACGGTGGGAGTGATGGTTCGGTTCGGATCCCTCATGAAAAGGTAAATGTGGTTTTGATTTACTAAACAGCACGCCGCTGACCCCACGTTTCAGACGATTTTGGTCGGTGAATACTACGGGACATCTTGGACTCGAATTTCTGATGTATTTTTCTAGTACCTGGCCAACAGTCTCGGCGCTGGACGACATGAACTAACAATCATTGCTAATCCATCTTCACTGGGGCAGCCTCGAGTGTTCAATGTTGATTCGATCAGGGTCCTCTCTGACGGTTCATCCGGCGGGCCAGTCCTCTTACCCCCTGGTTCACCTGACACCGGCACATCTTCGACCCTTTCGCCTTCAGTGTCTATCGGATCAAGTTATACCTCCGTGATAAGCAGCACAGTGTTCCCGATGTCGACGCCTCTCCCCACCTCGACTTCGTCTATTCTATCTCCCTCCTTAATGCCCTCTTCCTCATCCATTTTACCGACTCTCCCACCCACGGCCCAACCCAACAGGTGAGCTTGTGCAGTGGCGGCGTCATTGTCAAGGTATTGAAATTGTGCAGCTTCCAAACGAACCATACCCTACGAACGGCGTCAGATGACTTTAAGGTGTTGACCAATAAAGGGGTCATTTCTAGTGCCATTGCCTCCGCGATCATTGCAGGAGTCGGCCTCATTTTCTTCGTACTCTTCATGTGGAAACGCAAGAACCTGGATCCCCCATCTTACACTGATCTCGAAAAGGCCAACAAGCTGGACGAAAAGGGACCGACGATAGAACTAGGAGAAAAGTCCCCGGAGTTGCCGATCCAACCTGCAGACAAGACCTCGCTTAGTTTCGAAGAGAGGGAAGACCCGTTCGCAGACTTTGCACCGTACGCTCAATACCGCGAGTCTTTGGCTGAGCGAACGCGGAGACACTCCCGGAACGGATCGAACGCCTCGTCCATAACTGCAAACGATTCTGCGTACAACTTGTACAGGGGGACACTACAGAAGAGAGCGCTGTTGACCAACGGTGTTTTGTCGACTGACAGCACTTATCGGGATTCTATCTCAGATTATGGCTCGAAAGATTTTGGGGGCACTGGACCAAGAAGTCGCGGAAATTCCGTCCAGAGTATCTTATCAGCATACAGTGATGACAGCCAGTACAGCCAAACCTCGGAGAGAATATTCATAAACAATGTTCGGATGCCCCCCCAGTTCTCGACACCAACGCGGCCACCGTCCGCCGTGAGTTAAAGACACAGTCTAGTGCGAATTTGTCTTACTGATAACTTAATTCGCTTCTTGCGTGACAGACAATGACCTCTCTACCCAATCGTATGTCCCCTCCACGACCCCCGCGGGTGCGAGATAGCCTGGCTTTGCCTTTCTGAGCGCGGACGTCTTTGTGTGACTACGAGTCCTATCAGGTGCTGCTTAATCTATTAGCCGTTGTTTAGGAGTAGTTTTTGAATGAAATTGGCCTCATGCCTTACCCACCGTTTTGGACCAGTATGTGTGTTCGCGTGGATACCGACTCATGTCAGTGCTGCTTGGTGACGGTCCGATCGTTGTGTGGCGACGGTTACCCGCCTCACCCGGCCTCGTGTGGGCAATCGGGTTTATATACCCTTCTTTCTTTACTTCCACCTCCCTCATTCCTACAGGGCTTTCCTTTCCTTTCAGCAGAGTCGAACTCTGTTTTCATCTACTTTCTTTTTTACTACCTTCTTTTCTTCACACAGGCTGTTGGAGTCACCATCCTCTCGAGCAGCGCTCTCCATAGTTCATTTCTGCCGCACTTTCCAGCTTCTCTTCCATATCGACTTTT
>Ga0307512_10002702_pt1 | contig 21821 bp, 14 predicted proteins | sample 14_EM_MG_FD_200267 | JGI IMG/M metagenome (GOLD analysis project Ga0307512, IMG submission 200267) | Populus trichocarpa ectomycorrhiza microbial communities from riparian zone in the Pacific Northwest, United States - 14_EM | ecosystem: Host-associated > Plants > Roots > Unclassified | place...
ACTAGTTATCTTTCAATTCATAATATTCTAGGGGGGGGTTTAGGTGGGTGGCTGTGTTGTTATAAGCGACAAGGCGCAGCATATGCGAAAGTGGGCCCTTTCGTGGGCCCAATACCGGCGAAGGGATACTATACATGATGCTGCATACTCCACGCTTCCAAACGCACTTTATTATGCACTCCCAAGTACGCTCCCAAGTACGCTACCAAGTCCCAAATGCAGTTGATTGCACACTCCCAGCCAACTTGAGTATATGCCCCCAAGTACACTCCCGATTGCACTCCATTGCATACTGCCAGCCTGCTTTGCTGTATTCTCTCAAGACGCTCCCGTACACTGCCGAGTCCCAATTGCAGTTGATTGAACACTCCCAGCCAGCTTGAATGTACGCTTGCTTCCAAGTAAGCTCCCAATTGCACTTGATTGCAAATTCCCAGCTTGCTTGACTGTACACTACCAACTATGCTCGCAAGGACATTCCATGCAATGCGCTGGAGTGCCAGCTATTTGGTACAATTAGATGTAGAGGCTCGCTTAGTAGAAGGCACTAGACACTGCGTGGAATCTGGTGGGGTGCGTGAGGCGGGCTGCGTGAACGTGTGGATTGTGGCATGAGGCGGACGGCATGTTTTGGGGTATGATGGGTGACTAAAATCATGATAACAGTTAATATTGTAGTCTGAACCTTATCTTTAGTGTGCTCACCATGATAGGATCTCATAGTCTCAGTCATAGTGTTGACAATTGCAGCCTTATATTCTGCAGGAACGGTAGACAATTAAATCTTGGGTACAGCAGATCTACAACTCAGATTTCCCAGTGGAATCTGGAGCACGCTTTCCATTGATTGTAGGTGTATGTGTGCGCATTCACTCTAGGGTTGCTGGTGATGATATTGATTGTGATGCTGATGATATTGATGGTGATGGCGACAGCGGTGATAGTCTCAGTACCGGCCAAAGGTGGAAGCAAGTCTAAGTTAGACAAGTACGTTGGCGATGTCAACGTCATTATATCCACAGACTTAGATCTTCCTATCGGCCTGAGTTTTCTATCAGCTAAAGCTTTAATAAACTCAAAGTTTTCCATCAGGTCAAAGCTTCCGCCAGTGCGGTGAAATGGCGGTGCTGGAAGGCAGAGAGCCTATCGTGAACACTCCACCGCACATCTCGCCGCATCCAAAAGGAATCCATCAGAAAAGAGCAGTTCCGGCTGGATGAGCGTAGGAAGAGGGTGAGAGCCTCCAAAGGGATACCCAGCCGTGAGGAACCACGTAAATTGCGTGGATCCACAAAGACTGAATGGGATCAAAAGCTGGAGATAGAGCCGGTATTCCATTATATATTAAAATGATGACTATCTACCCCGGGGTCTCTGAAATATATACTCCCTGTCGCGCAGTCCTTCTCAGTTATTCCTCCCCCCTGCCAATGTAGGTGGTGGTGGTGAGAAACAGATTTTCCCATCACACAAGAAAGCAGCCCTACGATCACCCACTAGTATGCTGCAAAACTGGAAATATCGCATCACTTTCAAGTTTCCCCCGAATTATCAACTAATTTAGACTTTCGCATCGGTGGAAACATGAAATCACAGGGTGTAAGTTTGCAAAGATTTAAATCAATTGAAGTCCAATTACGTGCCGAAGTTTTGCTCTGATCACAACAAGTTCTATGGATGAAACATCCATAAATTGGTTGTATTTCACTTTCTAGTTGCCAATTTACTTGATTGCAAATTCTCCTCATACTACTGAACAAAAACATTCCAATCAAGGTATTAATCCACAACCACTCATCCAATATTAAAGATATAATGAATTTGAACCTGGGATGTGAAAGCAGGTATAGTTATACACATTTTGTGTATACAACACTTTGTTGTCAGAGTCCAACTTGCAGACTTAAATTAGTGGGTCATTTTAGATTTGAGTTCATGTGGTTTATACTTGCCACTATCAGCCACTCAACCACATAATTCTGACCAATAAGAATAAAAAAAGACACATATACGACATTAGCCACAACTGCGAACGCCTCAGTTCACTTCTCTTCCACCACACCCATCAACAACTTTCGTTATATGAATAATACCTTTTCAGGTACTATCTCACCCAGCTTATCATACGATACATGCCCTAACCCAACAAAAACGTAATCAATTCGCACTATGAGGGTGTACGATAAATATTCTAGGCCTCGAAACCAATCTCCCGGGTTTACCATCTTCATTGCCACTCTTGTCCTCATCCGACCAAGCAAAATGATCCTCCACCTCCGCCTTGAAACGCCGCATGGTCTTGCGGTCCACTTTTTCGGTTTTCTCAACCAGGGTCTCCAACGTTGTTATCTCCGCCTCTATTTTCCGCTTCCTGTCCTTCAAAAGCTCTAGCTTTCTCCGCGCCTTTGTGCGCTCAGCTTCCGCACTTGTCATCTCTTCATTCCACTTTTGCACTTTCGTCTTCAATGTCTGAATTTTGATCAGCGCAGACCACTCACCCAACAAGCTTGCCGCCCGCCCGCCAACCTCCACCAGCTCGTACAGCTTATCCTCAGATAACGGAATCCTGTGTACAGCAACATGCCGGATCTCATTGAGATTTTTCAGCGGTGTCGGGTCGGGGAAGGGACATGGCTGCGCAGCCAGGATCTCGCGTGTGTATGCATTCAGCTCTGCAGCCTGAGGCAGAGTCCAGGATTTCTGCAGCAAAATGTGGGGGAACTTTTTGGCGATGTAGCTATAGCACGCTTCTTCGAGAAGGCACTGAAGCGGGGGAAGAACGGCGTGTTGGAGAGCAAATGGGATTGCGGTTGCTGGGGGTGATGGCGGCGGTGGTGTGGACGAAGGTGATGGGATTGATTCTTGCGTAGCTGTTGGATCGGCGGTAGTCGTAGTTTCCCCAGCTTCGGACCCCTCATTTGCTGCCGGCGACTTCCCTTTTTTTGCCTTTACCGCCTTCTTAGCTGCGGAAAACGCCTCATGATGCGTATCCCAGAGAATTAGAGGTAGCAGAGTATCCCCGCTTGTGCGCTTATCCAGCTCGGCTGCAAACCCACTTTTCAGAAGTTCGCCAAGTCGTTCCAAAAACTCTTGTTTGGTGTGTTGGCTCTCGCTAAGCTTTATTAGGTCCGGAAGGAAGGCGCTGCATAGTTTCGGCAGGCTCTTTCGTCCGACGAATAGCCCATTATTGCCAAGCGCGTGGCTAGCAGCCACAGAGCGGATGTAGGTATCGAATGCTTTGTTGTTCGTGCTCATGGTAGGAGTGTTGGAAGCAGAATGTTGAAACTGAGGATGAAATCTTACTTATGACATCAGCCACGTTGAAGCGGTAGTGCGACACGTGTACACCCATGACGAATGTTATTAATACCTCACACACCCTTCCTAGAGTACAGCACATCACACGCTGTTTTGCACTTTGCGCAACAATGGGAGTAAAAGTTTACAATAACTAGCAATGACGTGCATAAGCATCTAATGTTAGCAGAGACTCCTTCCATAGATGTTAACTCAAAGAAAAGGAATTTGTCTTCAAGTGCTCCTCGTTGAGCTCATTTTCAGTACGATCTAACAATTCAGAGTACGACCCTACTCGAGTAATTAATGTTAATGCCAAGACCCGATTATTCTCTTATTTCAATTACAACACAACAACCAGTTCAGACGATAAATTCAGGTCTGAAAGATGCAGCGTGGAGTTAGCTATACTGTAAGCTAGAAAGTATGTAGAACGGTCTACAACTCGTGAACTTACTTTTGTTTGATGTTTCCAAATCATTTTCATGGGGTACGACAACTGCAACGTGTTGGCTTGGCATTTTCTGTATACAATGGACAAAGTCGGAAATCGTGCCGGCATAAAATTCCGGATTTCAGAAAGTTGTGTATGGAGCTGTGCAAAGTCTGTTTTACACGGAATTTGTATTCTTACAACCCCCTTCAGGATAACTGTGTTGGAATCGATTGACTCCTACTGTAAGCGATTCAATTCCGGAAGTCATGAAATGATCCGGAATGATATAAACACACGTGAATGCAGCACTGTTACTACAGCGAAGTACAACGATAAGTGCACCTACCAGTAGCGACAGTAACTATACTCAGAGAGGAGAATCTACCAATGTATTCCACCGCAAGAGAGACCTAAGATGTCAAGTGCACCTGGAATGTGGCCGACGTCAAGTGCACCCAAGTGCACTGCGAGACAATCAAAGATGAAGCCTAGCGCTCTTGGAAGTCAAGTATACTGGAGCACAAATTCAAGCAAACCTGCATCTACAAATTGAAAGTAGCTCTAAAACAGTTTAGTCTTGATGAATTCGAGATGATTCCAATCCACCCACCGGTGGCACCATTACATCAAAGATAGTCATTCGCAGAAACGATGAAGGTTAAATTTCGCGCGAACTCAACCAGAAGTTTATAACTTTGGGCTTTTATTCGGAGAGGTTTTACAATGTTAAATATTTAGTGCTGGTATATTCAAAGTGAGGCTCACTGGGGTGAGGTCGCACCAGGTGGGAGTCGAAGATGTAATAGCAAGAATTCTAGATCGCCGGAAAAAGATCGTGAAGGAATCTCATCAACCGGGCTGTAGCCATCCGCACCAATATCTGGCCGCGCCACTTGTGTCCTAACTTTTGAAGGTAGTACCAGCCTTGTCCGAAAGTTGGGGGCCCAGCTTTGCTTTTTTCCTTTGTTGGCTTTGAGAAGTGGCAAGGATAGGAGGAAAATTGTATGACATAGCCGCAAGCGGCTGAATACAGTACAAAAGCTGTGTCCGAAAACACCCCGCATTTACGTGGGGGCGCTAAAAAACTCCGCCTCATTGAGGCACAGGGCTACGAAGTCATCATTCGGCACTCGATTGACAGTTGAGAAATGTCTCCTCCTTTTTCAGAGCTATGAAACCGGATGCTTTAGTTCCCACAAGGCGTGTCGCAACCTCACTCTAGTTCTAGAAACTTAATATACGTCACCACCTTAGATCAAGTCATCGCTACCAATCTTGAAGGCTAGCTGAAACAAATTGTATTTCGGTCGACCTAGTGAGGTAAGATGAGTTACATCGATAAACAGTCTTTTCTGCTAGCTCTCCATAGTTAGTTAGCACCGCAGAACCCGTTTCAGTGGCAAAGAGAATAGTGAACTTAAATCCCGCGAGCTCCTTCCCGGTAACAAGATGGTAGCCCGCGGTGAGGAGATATAGAACCTAGAAGTACGATTTCGGAGGTACTCAGAGCTGGTCTGGCTAGTTACTTTATGCACTACTAGGGGTTTTGTGTGTACAGGTCATGAGCTTTCGCCTACTGAAAAGACAGCTTCCTCAGGCTCAAGATGCTGTCTTGAGGCGTCGTTGGGCGAGGTGTTTGAGGAGATAGCTTGGGTAACTTCTACCTGCGACTCTCATCTACGGTTACATCACAGAGGTCCTTTCGACCGGATATTGAGGATCACCTCCAGTATTATGGAATCGTGCAGGTATGTAATTCAAGCTCGGAAGTTAAATTAACTTCGTTGGATTTCTTCATCAGTTATAGATTATCAAATCCTGAATATTTTGACACAAGCCTACAAAGGAAATTCTAGGGAAGACGGAAAATCTCCGGAAAAACCAGATTGGTTATCAACTATCACTACCAAACGTCAATGTGCAAAATTTTGCGACTCGGTTTGGGTTGCACACAAAAAATAATGTTTTCTTCAACTGCAAAAAAGATCAGCAAGAAGGATAGAGAGGGCAGTTAAAAAAGTTATAATAATGTCTCAAGGCCTTTCAAAAGTGTCGATTGGTGATCTGTTGGCAGTGTCCTTTGGAGCCAAAAGGCACGGTAAGTATGTACAACTATGTGACAAGGTACGCGAACGTACCACTAAGCAGTGATCTTCGACAGATCAAAACAAAACTAGCCGCCATGACACTTTGTTAGTTGAGCCAATAAATTTTTGATACGTCGTCGATATTGACTCATTTTAGGGACAATTAGTGTCGTTCCAAGCACGTTCGCATATTTTCTCACATGCTCGTATGACTGCATCCGCAACATACCTTGACAATGCTTTTTCGCTGAACAGCGACATTTACAAGCAAGGCGAAATAGAACACTTAAAAAGCAATGAGTTGTCTTGAGAGTAGTATAGACTAAAACTTTGTTGGCACGGGATTTGGCCCGATGGCTTGTGTGGCGTTCGGTCTAAGGCGGTGGCTTGCGGCCCCCATGGGCCTCCACCAGCCCCCATGCCGAGGAGTAGGTCTAGCCCCGGCAGTGATGCTCGGCATCGGTCTCCGGATGTGATACTCGGCTTCGCCGAGTATGCCCTCTTCTTTCCCATATATATTTACCTGTCTTTTCTCTCTCTTTGCTCTTTAGACAATCACTTTTGTACGATAGTCAATTCAATATCTCTATTCGTACTCGATTGATCTCAACAAACTTAGGATCAAAGTCTGTCGCTTATCATTCGCAACTTCATAGTGAACTGTTTCGCTTTCAATATATACCTCACCGTTTATAGCTATGATTCTCACGCTTTGGGCTTCTTCCAGATTCCTCCTCATGGATGTTTTCCATTTTTGGTTCTTCCGCCTACCATCCCTTGTTAGATTCCTTCCTCCGCTGCATTTTCTGGGCTCTATTCGTGCGGAAAGTAATGCGGGTGCATATGTATTAGGACCGGTGTTGTAGTGGTTATCGAGGTGAAGGTTCTTACTGCTTGTAGTTTAGTATACTGCTCTCTAGACTAGTGTTCGGAAATCCAACAGGTGAAAGGCCATAAAGTCCAACTTGGTAGCCAGAGGAAGGGATACTGCTAGTACCGTAATAGGTCATGTACGATATAGTACTAGTAGCGTATGGAAGTGTGAAGATTTAAATTTCGGATTTATAAGGTGAAAACTCTCGATGCAAACGAAGTGACGGGAGTTACCCTTTACGGCATTCAGGCCCCCTCTCTCTTGAAGAAATCCCTTGTTGTGACGGTGGTAGAGATTTGCCTACAGTAGCCTCAACCAACAGCACTCTATTAGGTGACAACAAACTACTCCAACAATAGTAATCGTAATTCTTCAACGGGACTTGACCATAAATGTAGCGAGGTGTCAATTTCGTCTAAGGAGACCAGAACGAAGAGGCCACCCGAAAACGAATTTCGAATTGAATTCCAGTTCGTTATTGTTCTTTTGGTTATAAATGAATAACTGACATCGTCGCCGAGGAATCAAGTGCAAGACTAGGGTGCGTTCAGCAGCCAAAACTATGGTTTTGAAAAGTCATCCTACTCTGATCGAAGCTTTGCGTTGCTCACTTAGCAGATTCACCCCATATGTGGATAGGGTGGATTCCGCGTTTGGGACTCCTGTTATGAAATCCGCGAACAGGGTGGTAACTTCGGTTGTCATCGCCACAACAAAATTAATATTTATGCTTCATACTGTTAAGCCATCGCTATCACTATGAAGTGGGATGGCCTTTTTTTGGTAGTCATGCTATTGTGCGCACCAACCACTAGCCTGCCCGCCTGTAATTCCTATTATATAATGCGAGAGCGGTCGCTTCAGCTTTCGGCAATATTTTTCTAGATACAGGCCGCTCTCATAAGAAATCGCTCACAGCAGGGGTAAAAGTCTATCTTTTAAAATTGAGCTACGGCCCCCCTAAGCGCAAACCACGACGTCTGTTATTCCCTTACCACCTTCCTGAACTCAGATAGTGGGACTGCCTCACCCGCCCCATTGGCGGATTCCGTGTGCCCCATTCGCAGATCACACCAAGTGCCAATGGGGTGGAAATGTTTAGTCTAAATTGCAGCAGTCACTTTTCCAGGAGCCGTTCGGTTTTTCGAAAAGTTGCACCAAGTAGGTGTCTAGCAAGCTCTTTCAACAACTTTATCTGAAGCCAAAAGACCTGTCCCGATGACAAGCGTAAAGTCGCTGGCCGCCAGGTTCTACCGACTCAAGTCCGGGCATGCGCCCACTGGAGTCTACCTGAAACGGTTCGGCCACCGAGATGACGACAAATGCTGGTGGTGTGGAGGGACAGTGTCCCAAACGCGGGAGCACCTCTTCCGCCACTGCAGCCGGTGGAAAGCCCAGCAGACAGAGCTCTGGAAGGCGGTGGGAAAGGCCGCGGGATGGAAAGCGGGCAGATGCCGACACGTGCAGATCTCTGAGCTTTTCTCCATAGAAGAGTGCGACCAAGCGGTGATGGACTTCCTGGCGGCCACCGAGGTCGGGAAGTTTCCGCCCAAATGAAGTAGCGGTAGGGAGCGGGCTCAGGGCTTGGGGCTCAGGAGCGGCATTGGCAGTAACGGGGTTATACCTTCCTTTCTTTCCGTCTTTCTTTCTTTCTTTCTGTCTTTCTCTTATCTTTCATTTGTCAGTGGGGACGGAGGGTAGCGGGGGGGGAGCTCCGCCATCTAGCCGGCTCGCCCGGAGGCGGAGGGGGTTATCAGGGTCCTGTCATACTCTAATTAGAGTGAATACAGTATGATTAAACAAAAAACAACAAAACAACTTTATCTGAAGTTGAAAACCGTTAGACAACTTTTCAGCCACAATTTGACGGTTATCGAGCAAGTCCTGAAAGTACATGCCATGGAACTAACCTAAATTCAATGTTTATATTGCAATTTCAATTTTCAGGCGATCACCATGATGCATCCAAATGTTTCACCATCAGAAGTCTCAATGCAGTCTCTCTTATCTTTCACTTCTCGAATTTAACCGGTCAATGCGTTGCCACTCGTAGCGGCGTTCGAGACATAAGCTCAAATTATAGGCTGTGTGCTAACCCCAATACCACATTAACCGCACAACACACACTATTCTCTCCGCTTGTGAATGCCAAGACACAGTGCGTGGCACCAATCACGGCGACATCTTCGGTTGCACTTTAGCTTCACCACAGTTTGGTGGTGTGTGTCCGCTATATCCCCCGGCGGATTGAGTGTATCAGCGGTAAAGCGAGCCCTTGTGGACCTTACTGGACAGAGAAGTCGATTCCTATCCAACGATAACTTTAGTGACTCGGTACCATTCAGTATCGACTTTAGCCGGTAGTCTTTACAGCAACTCGCCGGAATGAATATGCCCGCTACACGGCAAGCGATAGTCAGTCAGATACACGTCGAGATATTGTGCATGGGGAGTATTCCGACAGCTTTAGTTCCATCACCTGACGATACAGTGATCTCACGGACCTCACAAGACAGTACAATTTTTTTAGCGAAGAATTAGGGAAAGGGAAAGGATAGAATGTGTGAAGGACTTGATGTGTGTTTATTGGAGGGAAGGTGGACGGGATTGGAGGTCGTGGTAACTCAGCAGGCATCTCAATAGTCCCTCCCGTGTGGGCAAGACTTATCCCCAGATGGGACTATAAATTTTGGGGCAAGAATTCTAGACCTTAAAGATCAGAGCAAAATTTCTTTGGGGTATACTTACAGGGCCTTGCAATCTCGAGACAGACAAATCTCAATGGAGAGAAGCCGTGAGAATCGCGATATTTATACTACTGGTATCCATGCTCACTACTGCTAGCTTGAAGGCCGTCACTAATTCCAAGCCCAGTACCAGTATCACGACACATACCGCCGTTAGTTATAAGACTCCCCACCGGAAATATCGCCAATCGCCCTAGACCGTTGAGACCCCTGTATCGAAGTGAAGATGCCCAAAGTGCCCTCCGTTGTATAGTGGTAGTAGGTGAGGCTGCCATGAATTGGAGTCGGGGGTTTTCCCTAGGGAGTGGTGGGGAAATGGGAGTGTGTACTTAGATATGCCATGGTCGTAAATGGTCGAATGCATTATTACAATATATGGTTGGTCAGACTTACGGACACGGGCTTATGGGATTCAGCTGGAGATGCCCGGCCGAGTGCGCATGTATGTACACAAGGCATTACAGGATTACTGTATATAGAGGCTTGCAACCTCCGTAGTTGGAGAGACAAGCAATCATCAAAAAGTAACAATTACAACATAAACCGCACAACAGCCGTTTATAAAAAGATCAAGCCCGAATACCATGGTAAAGAAATGTTGGGACTACTACTTGAAGAAATTTTGGCAATTGAACAAAATTTGAGGAAGTTAAAAACTGGATGAAAACATATAACCCAGCTAGCCCTCATCCCACAGCTACCCACTGTATCACTACGCATAACTGCAATTGACGTACTCCCCGCAGCTATACCCTATTGGTTTGTGCCCAGCTTGGCGGCTGAATAGTCTTGGGGTTCTAAGATTAGCGGTTTCGGGTCGCTAGTTGCATTTAGTTAACCCTACCATCGGTTCAACAAAATGGAACCGATGCACCTCGAAATAGAGGCCATAGATTTCAAACTAGTGTTTGAGAGCGTCGTTATGTTTTAATTTTTCTGCTTTTGTAGTTACCGTACCCCGCTCCTTAAGAAAAAAAACTCCTGCATCTTAGATTCTTATTCTTTATGTCCGCTCTATAGCGGTTGGGAAAGCTATCACCTCATGTGCTATCCATAACAGTTGTACCTTGGGGATGGCCTCCGTGGTGTAATGGTATCGTTGCTGCGACGCTGAGGTACTACTAGCTGCATGCGATGTGTTCGATTACCAGTGCCATCCCCCTAACGATAAGTCCGGCGCATGTTCTAGTGCGATACGAGACACGATGACAAGCCAAACTCCGGTGTGCCTGGCGCTATGGTTCGATGTCAGCAACCACAATATATGGCTCCCACACCTCATGGTGAGCCATACGATGATAAAACGAAAAATGACCGCATGCCTCCGACTGGAGTATGCGGTCGGACTTACTATTGGCGGAAAAGAGTAGGGGGGAAATGTGGAGTAAGGGTAGAGGGTAGGGATCTTCCCCATCAAGACGGGCAATCCGGAGGGAGGGGAGTTGGGTACTGTCATGCTCTGGGTAGAGTAAATACAGTATGATTAAAACAAAAACAAAACAAAACGTTGTACCTTAAGCTTTCATCACAAAGCAAGAGCAATTTTACGGGAGACGGACGACCAGCTCACACCATACCACGCAGAAAAAGTGTCGGAATCTATGATCTCATGCCGAAAAATCAATACCATGAACTAACTGCTTCTTGAGCTTTTACTGGGCCCTGAAGCCCCGCCATCCACAATTTCTACCTTCCAAGTGAGATTACGCACATTTTTGGCGCAATGGACACATTTTCCAGTTTTTGGCTTGTTTGCAGGAGTTGAGAGCTTTTCTCTAGTAGTAAATGTGAGGGGAGTGAACGAATCAACGAGACGAAATATATAGTGAGGAACGAAACGATGTAATGACGCAGTTAAGAAAATGAAATGAAATACGGAAATGAAACAGTAAACAAAAGTAAGGAAACGAAACTGTAAACCAGAAATAGTAGCCAAAAACACCAAAATGAAACAAAATTTCGAGATTCGTGTTTAAGATTACATTTCATACATTCCTCGCAACTATGCAAAGAATTCTGAGGTAGAAGAATCGTTTAACGGAAAGTACCATTACTACTGTATTTGATTGCGCACGCAGGTATGAGCAGATTCTAGCTGGACAGGTAGGACTTCTCACGATATACTATGATATACCGCAGTTTGTAGCTCACCGCAACTTTGTGGGTATAGTGAGCCACTCGGCAATTCCTTTCAATCTTGAAGGAAGCGAAGTCAAAAGGATTCATCGCTAGGACAAATGTTGACACGTGGGAGTTGATTTGGTATGGACATTGAAACTGTAGGGTGAACGACCGGCACTGGGATGAATGAGAGCGGAGAATAAATAAATTTAAATCGTGGGTGTAGCAAACAATCGTCAACCGCTCACTGCAGGGTTTTCTGGGTATCCACTTTTCGGCATGGAGTTTTAGATGCCAGCATCTTTCTACCCTGGTTTCGTATGAGTCTACCCAAGCCCGTTCGAGACTACGAACAAATCCAAAAACGGAACCTTGTAATTCGGCTTCCGAAATTTGGTTTAACTAATCGAGATTTCAGCCTATGCTTGTCTTATTGTCTCAGCTGACTATGGTAGATTGGTTGCTATGCGATCCAATTTACGGCTCTGCAATTTACAGCGTCACCATGCATGCAACCTACTCGTTGAAAGGACTCATGCGTTTACTGTGGTAAATAGAATAAACTGATGAACGTCAAATCTGACTTGTGCGTCCCGTTCCCCGCTCTAGCCATGTTTCTGCTAGGCACCCAATCACTGCCTCTTGCAACCCCGAATGGTGCGGGGGTGGAGGGCAGAGAGTGGGGAAGCTGTACTAGACCGATTTTCTTTTGTTTAAAAATGTTAGGAACAGCGGGGATAAGAGTCAAAATGCTAGAGCCGCTTGCGGCTGAATACAATATTTTTTGCAATTGGAGCGTAATTACCTCAATTTCGTTTTGCGAATCCCCGCACTTAGCAAATCGAATAACAATGCGGACAACTAAAGAGAGCCCTGAAAGAGAGGTATAACTATTTTGCGACTGGGCAAGTGCCAGTAATAGGGATAGCGCATCCACGTAATGGACCAGACGCTGTAATATTCGGAACTTGAGAGGCTGTATTGCACCGAGAACCCTAACCCTAACGTCACTGAAACATCTTCAGACACACTTCAAAAGTGGGATAGGTTACTCTCTTCCAGCAGTAGATGTGCTAATTTCATCTCTTCTACGCACTGAAAACTCACTCAGTGATATCTGCGTTGCAGGGTCTTTAGTCAATGAATCTCAAAGCTATTCTTGTTCTGCCGCTCGATTGTGCGCGTGTATGTGGTAGGGAGATCGCCGCATTATATATATCCCTTACACTCTAATGCCCTTTTCTGAAACTAGCCGGCCCACTGAAAAACGAGCCTTCAACTTGCTACAGTACCCCACAACGTCTTCATTAGTTCGCCGGTGCTGTGCAGGATAACTTGCACCACAACTATAAAATTCTCAACAAGAATGCACACTCTGTTGGTAACACAGGTTAAAAGTTCTCCCTACGGAAACCCTGTATGTTTCACCACACAAAAAATGCTTCGGAAAACCAACCCTTTCCTCTTGTACTTATTGGGCGAAAGAAGAAACAATCCAAGACCCATGGTTATCGCAAAATTTGCTTTTACGCAATTACGTGGCGTGCTATCATGATACAACAACTGGCATTGCAGAATGATGGACGTGCCAATGTGTTGTGGTGACAGCACAAGGCTGCGCCTAGTTGTCGACATTCACCACATCCTCCTGATTGGATCTTCACAAAGATAACAGCAACACCTCCCCAATACTTTCCTTTTGTTTAACAACTGTCGTCATTACACAGCTTGCTCACGATATAGATAGCGCCAAATCCAAACGACAAGGAGCGGTTGAACTCCAAATCCGACGATATTGAGAGCTGAGACTGCATGAGTCGACATACTTAGATGTAGCTCTAACTGGCTCTTCGATATTAGAGACACGATGCTGTTTTTCTCTACCTAGAGAATCTGGTGCGGACACGCCGAAAATTTAGCTCGCTCAGTTTTCAATTATCGCAGTTTGTTTTCATTCCCCTGATCATTTCACGTAATATTCACTTGTGAAAGGTAGGCTTGCTACATTTCGGCGACCAGAACAGTATTCTGCTTCCTGGAACTGGACCTTAGGCATGGCGATTCCACCACGATGGCGAGGCTCGGAGAATATTCGCGGAAAATAATCATCAAGTGTACTGTTACGACGCAGATTTCGATCGATAGTAATCTATCAATATCAACAAAAGCGGTTCAGATCATAAAGCGACCTGACTGCACGCTGCGTTGAAGGATTCGGGTAGCTTGCGAATTAAACATTTATTTTAGTCGCTGAGCAGTGGCGAATGACTAGGGGACTCAGTCAGCTCGTGTTGATGTGAGTGTACTTCATAATTGTGGCCATGATACTCTTAATTTCGTTGCATGTTAACTCACAAGACCCATAAGGACTGTCGGGCTCGCACCTCAACTCCTCTTACCGCGATCTTTCGATGGAACGCGCTCTATCCCGCCCACTACTACCTAATAAGAGCGTTGCAAAGAGCGTTGCACAATCCGGAGTGTATGGTTCAGCAGGCTGAGTCATCGTCTGAGACGTTGCTGGCTCTGTTCTTTCCCAACATAGTACCGGTGACCGATCCCAAGCGAATTTCTCAACTGCTAGTACAGCTGGGCATCCGGAAGTTTGTTAGTGGATCTAGTGTTTGATTCAGAGACGCCTCGTTCCTGGACACCGAATTAAATTTAGAAATCAGGACTCAGACAACCCTCGGAAGCCAATGATCAGCAGCGGGGTGTCACAGACCTTCGGTTTCACCTGCTAAAGTGGTATGCCAGAGAGTGATTCGGGTATGGCAGGGGCGGGCTAGTGTACTAGTACATTGTCCGTCATCCTGCCTACACAAGCAATCATCATCGGATTTAGCCGGAGAAGCAACGTGGCCCTCCGGTGTCCGTGAGCGCTGTGCGAGCACCATTTCTCTACCGGAGTCTCGTAATCTCCACGAATAAATGGCAATGAGATTGCACCTTAAAATATCTCTTATAAACCTCACAATGATCTGGCTGGACTGCTATCAAACTGTGTTATCAGACATCCCATAACACGGATAGCCCTTCATCGGTATACTCGGAACAGAACCATCACGACGCTAGATATACTCCACACCCGTCGCTTGGGTATCCGACGCCGGTGGTCCAATCTATTGCTAGGTGTTAGCGGCACGTTAGGATCTAGGACAATCTTACTGGTATTGCAGGCGAGAATGAGTCAATGTCCTTTTTCTAGAAGCAATGGCAACAGTAATGGATTAGCGACACTGTCCTCGGCAACAGCCTCACGACAACTAATTTTTTAAACCCCCGGAAGGTTTCGGGTAATTCTAGACACATAACCTTTCTATATTATCGTATCCCCCTGTTGCTGATCGTTCTTGAAAGTAACGCGAGATATATTACGAGACGGCTTGCCCTCGGCTGATATCGGAATCGTCAACCTTGCCCTGACTAATTTATATGAGAGATTTCACATCTCTAACCTTTCTAGAGGCAAAAACCTAAGCCCGAGAGCGGCGTTCTGGTGTCCGAAGTCTAGTTAGATGAGCAATATCGTACAGTCATTTCGGCGAAACACCCCACCTTCTAACACGTATGTCGGGTTGGAACGTTCCAAAATATGTACGTACTACGATTCGTTCTCAGCGAACCACGTTTAATTTATTATGGCAGCTTACGTCAATCGCCGACGGTCTTCTTTGTGGGAGCATCAGCCAACGTATATTTAATATGCAAAGACCTTCCAGTTGATTAGATTTACAAGTATCTCATAATGTGGCGTCGCATAGCCACAGGTGGCACAACCGCAATCGGGGACACAGCCACGTCCCGAACTTCCTCGGCATTCGGCAACTGGAGCCGCGTCCTCAGTCGCACTGAGCATCCACAAATAGCTACGCGTAGTACCTGCCAACTTCCACGCCGGAAGAGGTCGCCTACATAAAACTGATCATATCAGTTTAGGTAGTGCTCGATATGGGTTGTTGGCTGACGGATGCTTCTTTGCTTCAAAGAGCGTGCAAGGGTCAGCGAACCCGAACCAGCATCCTATATCAATTTTGGTTGGAGGAAATTAATTTATACTGCAGTTGTATGTTGGTAATAATGAAACAGCTCAGCACTTTGACTCAAGTACGTTAATAAAAGAGGTTCTGTTTGTATTGAAGCTAACTCAACCAAAATGACAAGTGAAAATCGCAACCAACATCCACACAGAAAGCAAAAAAATTATCAACGGCATCGGTAAACTACTTTCCAATAGTACCGGGGTTCTTAGGCCAAACAAAGTCGGATCAATAAGATAACAAAACCAAAGGAATAGAAACCGCCAGGCAATTGAAATTGGATCAGGACGAAACAAATAGGAAATACAAGCAAAGAAAACCATCTTATCACAGCGGAACCCGCCAGTGGGAAAGAGTAGTGATACCGGGTTATGGGCGGCCAAAAGAAAGTCACCTCCGACTTAACCGTGGTCAGACACTGCCAACTACAACGGACTCCCGTCACCATTCAAATAAGAATTAACTAGAGTAAGGATGTTCAAGACGCCCGGCTTAATCTCTGACCCTGCATATTCCAGCTCCACAAATTCGGCCTTAATCGTCTCGTTGTTGAATGCCATGTCATGGAGAGGCCAGAAACATTCCCCTTGGCCATGCGACTGGCCTTCAAGTAAGGATAACACCGCTCCATTCAACTTGGCGAGGTCAAAGCTAATTCTGCCGCAACTAGTGCTATTTCCTGTGTCTGGTGTGCCTTCGTCTGAGTCGGAAGCATTGGGGTTGTATATGACTAGATGTGCAGGAGGTTGTACGCTTGGATGTGTCAGCTGACTCTCGGACGAAGGATGCGGTGACACTACTGACCCATAAATATCGGAAACGGTTTGTGGTTCTGGTATCTCGGAGTGAACTGACGATGCATTGGTTGTCGAAACAGTGCTACCAGTTGTAAGCAGAGAGGGGGATTATGATGGCCACAGCTACAGCTGTCCATTGTGGCGTCCGCCAGCAAGCCACGTTCCGGTCGGTGCAACGTACATTTCTTCGACCGAAGTATCGACATCGTTCGCGTTCAATTCGGATTGCGGGATATGTGGGGCGCTGCCGACAGACATTCTCTGTCTGATTCGAATCGATTGGATATGGAATAAGGCTCTTAACTTGATTCATGATGCAACTTAGCAAACAAAGCTTGATTCTTTGTCGGAGTCGACCAACTCACTTGAGTACAATGTGTGACGGCGGTAACGAAGCGGATGGGAATTAAAGACAAACAGAGTAGAGGAAGGAGGGAGGTTATAAGGCGGAGATTAGGGAGGTTATTCAGTGTTTGATGCTGATGGCTGTTAGCACGCACCACTATACTCCTAACTGCGATTCAACAGAACTCACATACGATTCCAACTAATAGTGTGGGAGACAACTAATGGTGTGGGAGACGAAGCTCTGTAAAGAGAAGAAGAAAAGGAACAGGTGAAGGTTGCCTGTGAAAGTCGGAAGATATGAGATTTTATGCAACCAGCACAATCGTAACGAGGTCGAGATCGACACCTGCATTGCTTTTCGTTTGTCGCTATTCCGCAGGCCAACAGGATTTCCTATACAGAACCGGCGAGAATTCAACCATTTAATAATCCTAGGGCGTTCACATCGTCTCATTCAAATTCACGGTTGCTGTGTTCCATGCTTAGTTGGGATAGGGCGGCAGATGGCTGGCTGGTACTCGGAGTGTGTGGGGTACAAGGCCCGGGCACTACTGGTCGGTTATCACTCCCGATGAATTGGCTTTTCCGCATCTGGGAATAACCCTACCTGTTAGGTGCTTGGATTATCGGGAAAATCATACCCCATACCCGAGCCCCGAAGTAAAACAGATTAAAGATCCCAATTCTCTGACGTAACACAATGTTACTAATTGTTTAGTTCGCAAGATTAGGTTATTAGGGAGATGCCTTTTTTAACCATCAGAATATTATTCACAGTATAAGATGGATGTACTACAACATTCTTTCTTCCTGGCTGATCTCAGGCAGATACCTAGGGATAGTAGAAGGCGTTGTCCAGTCAGCTTGTTCCCGCGAACACCTACAACGCTTAAAACCCAACTGTCGGCCTGCATACGATGACTCTCTGCATTATCTGACTGACGTACCCGTTTTTCATAGAGTCGCCGACTAAAGCTAGACGAACAATCGTGGGGTTTGTCTGCATGCGGATGGTTTTGATCGGTATGCGCAACTCAACCTACTGTAATATTTCCGCTACGAAGTTCCTCTCATAACTGATTATACACCGACTGCTCCGCTCTTTCGATTCATTCAATTATAGCGGCGTTTCTTTTGGGCGATAAAGACCGTGCGCACCCACACAATCACTAGCTTGCTGAACAAAGCATTTGTGGCAGGAATATACCTCCGCCTCCTACGACCTATACCTTGCACTGTCAGCTATCACCACGGCTATGTGCGTGTTCATCCCTGGCAAGCCAAATGCGTGGGGTGCGTTCTGGCAATTTGAGGATTGCGTTGTATGCCATACTATGTTTCTTCAGTACACGGCCCTACTTCACAGCTCAGTTGGAAACACCGAGCTAATATTTAATTTGGCCTCTAGATTATAATGGGGAGTTGGGGCTACTCCCTTCCAATACCTGATGTGTCATCATTTCAGCCTTCTGCGATGCATGCAACATTCTATGACTGAAATTTCGATCGTTGTTCGCGAGTGCTCTGAAGAACACCACCGCAGTTCATACAAACTGTATTGCCCTCGCACTGCCAACCTAGTAGGCTACACTTGGTGGTCAAAATTTTTTGGTGTTGTGTCACTGATGCTTGGCTGACACATAGGATATGCGCTCTTCGGTGCGCTTTTCTTCAGCAATCCATTGCTTTTGACCTCAGGGTCTGTCGGCGACCACAACTTTGCAGAAATAGCTGCGGTGGGGTGTCAACATCTGCACTCACACTCGTGACAGTTATACTATTGTGTTATAGCTAGCTATCTACAGTATGACAATAACTGGAGATTAACGGAACACTCGGAGGCCCTCCGATCGAGGACCTTCCGATCGTCCATTCACCCTACTGCCCCTTTTATCCAGACCCGACCCACTCACTAAGAATAGCATTGCGATGGATATGGGCCGATTATACAACAAGAATTACGCGGATGTATCCGTCCGGCTGTGTAGATGCAATTCATTGGTTAAATAGGTTGGGATCTCCCACTAAGTCTGGTGTAGGAACGTGGGGAACGACGTGCTCTCATAGGTGGCCGGCCCGACTTGCGAAGTGGGTAGTACTTAGACCCCACCCTACAGATTGCGGATCAACTGCTTGTTGGTTATCTTCGCCAAGGTCGATTGTCATCCAGCTGTCTTTTCTGGAGTGCAATGAGCGAGTTGTATGACTAGCATCGTCCTGACTGGTGGAATCATTGGCAGGTGTTCGAAAGGATGTGTCGACATTCGTGACTATATCGCTATGACCTCTGTCAAGAGCATTTTGCCAATAACCTCTTTACCTGGGGGACTGGGCCGTGGGGTGATACGACTTTATCTCGACGATTACGCGGCGATTCAAGAAAACCTTCGTTTACAAAATGTTCTTATCTTTGGCAGCAGACAGCCCGAAAGTATTGCATCATCTCAACTTTGTACCCCGGCTAGGCAGCTCGCTGACGTAGCTTTGCGGGGTTAATGGGACCTGGTGATGGTGGTTGTTCGTGGTTGGTTGAACTTGGTTCTGCTGTGTTGCGGCTTTTTTGCCTAATCGTGCGATGATGAGGATGAAACTCGGGCGTATCAACTATCAAGCAATCCACCTTGATCTTTGTTTGGTGGCAGAATAAGTCTAGCAGTTAAAGGTCGACAATCTAGGGTTGATGATGATGATGATGATGATGATGATGATGATGATGATGATGGTGGTGGTGGTGGTGGTAGTAATGTTGGTAAGGACAAAATACAGACACCTACACAGACACCTGATCATTGGAAGATAGCGGCACGTAGGGCATCTGAGGCTGGCGACTCACTGCTTGAGTCGCACTAGAACTCGCTGGAATGTGTGCGCGTTGCCCTCCTTCGAAGCTTTAGTATAGCAGATACCACGATTTCGAACTGCTAATCATAACATCGCTCGCAATCTGCTTCGCCTTGTTGGCCCTATTTGAATTACCTGGCACTGCCTCTAGGTCATACTTATCGCGAAATGTCAGCACCGTAACACTAGCCTTGCAGCACAAGGCTTGCAAGGCATCTCACAAAAACATCACCCTAGAGGGCTTTGGACGTTCAAATGAATGTACACAGCCTCATGAGCGGCCTAAAGCTCAGTACAGGGCAAATGAGGGATTCAGGCTCACGCAAAACCAGCCGTAACCAGTTCGTGAGTTGACTGTTATACGATGCGCCCAGGCATTTGAGGTTAACACGACGAGACTGGATTGGCAACACCCTGCCACTGCTACAAATATGCATGTAGATACCCTAACCTACTTTGAGCGTGACTGCTACAGATGGTCACAGCTTCTCTTAGGGATATGTACACGGGAGCCAAGACAAGCTCTCTTACTAAATACAATCAGCTATCTTCATACCAAAGTAAAAACTACTATTATAATAAATAGAGCTATTTTATGTTAGTTAGTACAGTTGTAGAAGTACGTAGTTATTAGGGATTCTTGCAGTATTCCTGAGCGGTCAGATAGACCGCCCGGTGATCTATAGTTCTACAGACCGGCCAGCCGCTGTTTCCGAAACCGCCCTTAGCATAGATTAGCCCAGTCACAGGCCATATCTGACCGGACTGACCACTTGACAACACTGGATTCACGCGTCTGAATATGGGCTGTTATTGGAGTCATCTGATGAGACAAAGGAATTATATGGACTAGATACCTCAGATAACAATGTAGTTCCTAGCATAAATAGCAGCAAACCTGAGGACAGCGATTGAGATGTAGTAGATGTCACTAGGTGCCTTTATTCGTTTGCAATTGAATTTAATGGTGATATGATATTTGTAGTTCATTCACAGGCTCGTCGGATAAATCTTGCTCGCCCCAACTCGTCAGGCTATATATAAGTAAAGCCGTGCCACTGTCCCAATAGCCTTAGGCGAGCCCGACCTGGTCATGACTGGCCCGATTCCCTCAGCCGCCCCGCACAGCCCCAACTACCACTCAGCTGGACATGGATGTGTTAATACAAGGCCGATGAATGTTATGTCAGTAATCGCTCTTGGCGGGTAATTTGGTGCAGGGATCTCCTTGTCTGGCCGGAATGCTGAAGCTACATGTACAAATTATCCTCTGAATTGCTTGTGATGATCTACATTTCCCTCCAATCCCGAGTGTCCTTGCAAATGTTTGCATTCCTCTTAGGCAGCCAAAAGCGGTGCACCTAAGCGGCCAAGCCTGGCCTGCCAGTATGAAGCTTGGCCTCCAATGTTGATAGAGCCATAAGGTTCGTGACGGCTGATTTAGACTTCACACTACTCTTCCCTTCCTTACGTATCTTAGACCTTTAGACCTGTACCGAGACAATTACCGCACCATAGCTAATACACAGGGTTTTCCCTTCATAGTTGCAACAGGTTATGAGCCCGCTGGTCGTCTCTCCTACTCTGTAATCCTCGAAAACTATTGTTACATGAACATCCCACGATGCCAAACCCTTCGCCCTCCTCCTTATCCTCATACAGCCATCTTGAACCGAAGATTTCTAGTATTAGCAGCACATAACTAACTGAGAAGATCCCTTCATCTCCGATTGAGTGATATACTTATCACTGAATAATGGCTGACTAGCGCATGCTACACTTCTATACCAAACACTACATCATACCATCGTATTTATTACCAAGTCTACCAACCATCCAAGTCCTAAAAGCCCTCATCGAGGCCCATTTTGGAGTCATTGTTTCACCGTCCCATTTGGACGAGAGATTACCAAAGCCTCTTGTTCCCGTCCATATGGACGAGAATTTTGCAGTCTATTAGACGAGAGAAGTCATTGCCGTCCTGCCAGTGGTTTCACGGGGATGAGATCAAAGACTTGTGTGGAGCAGGGCAGCGGGAGATCCGCCGCTATTTTTGCCTGACTGTGACTCACGGGGTTGACCTGCCTGCTATTCGCGAAGTTTTTCGAACTGATTTCTGTTTAGCCTTGACTGCGACTCGCGGGAGTATACAATTTGGGGTTTATGTTCGTCTGTGATGCACGAGACTATTATATTTGCCTGACTGCGGTTCGCGGGGCTATGTTTACAGTCC
>Ga0307512_10002703_pt1 | contig 21794 bp, 19 predicted proteins | sample 14_EM_MG_FD_200267 | JGI IMG/M metagenome (GOLD analysis project Ga0307512, IMG submission 200267) | Populus trichocarpa ectomycorrhiza microbial communities from riparian zone in the Pacific Northwest, United States - 14_EM | ecosystem: Host-associated > Plants > Roots > Unclassified | place...
CGCTGGGAGGGCGGGTCACGTCCGCAATTTTATTCGCTGTGCTAGCTGTAACAACCGAACACTACTAAAGGACATGAAACCGCGAATGTCTGAGGGTGCGGCGGGGGGGCGTGAAGATAGGAATTTGCGAAGCGATGAATATACGAGAGACGAATACACAAGAACTGAGCCGATCGCTAGCTCCCGGCACGTGTCCGATGAAACGCCTTCCCGCATGACGTCATGTGGTAGCATGTGGTCTGCAGGTAGCCCTCAGCCTCGCGGCCGCGCAGAACGACAAGCCCTTTACATCCGCCTCCATCATGAGTTGGCAGAACAGTGGTTACAATCAGACCTCGTACAACCCGGGACCAACTCCCCAGTACGCCTATCCTACTGGGCCAGATAGTTCGGCCGTAGGGTACACGGGAGGTTTCAAGGACGAGGGCTACGATGGAGGCCAGAGGTTCGAACCGAAGAAGAAGATCAGAGACCCTATCTTCTTGATTTTTTTCGTCGCCCAGGTATGTCGAGTTCCAACTTCTAACGGTAAGGTGCAACTGGCTGCCGCACCTGCCACGAGCAGCCCTCCCGTGTTGCCACAGCCACATGGTCTCATGTGGTCAAAAGCATTGTATTCCAACGTGCAACCCATGGCCGATTCGGATACTAATTGCCCTATGATAGTTCGCCGGGTTTGTCGTTGTCTCTGCCCTTGCGATCTCCACATGGGTTAGCCAAGATGGCCTCGGAGGGGGGGTAGGTAGTGGAAATACCGGAACTGCTCTCACCCTCAACAAACACACGGTCTATCTTTTACTTTTCGTGGCCGCGGTCGCGTTGGTCTTCTCGGTTCTCTACCTGGTCCTCATCCGCACATTCACAAAGTTGGTCATGCACATCACGCTTATCCTCTCTATTGCTCTCAACATGTAGGTATATCGGTCAGCTCTTTCATAATCGATCTTACGTGACCCCCTCGCAGCGCAGTTTGTGTATACTATGCATACACCGGCTATATCTGTAAGGACACTTTCCTTGGTCTCGATAACTGCCTGACATTTTTCAGCCGGAGCCATCGCGTTCGGGATCATCGCCCTATTCTCTGTTTTGTCCTATTTTGGGTTTCGGTCGAGGATACCTTTTGCAGCCTTACTCCTCCAAGTCGTCGTTGACGTCTCGAAACACCATAAAAGCGTCTACGCTGTCGCGTTCATTGGATTGTTGGTCCAGAGCGCTCTAAACACGTATCGTACCACTCCACGCCAAACGTTCATGAACTAATTTAGACCTCAGATGGCTCATTTTCACCACTGTTGCTACGTGAGTGCCTCAGCCAGTGGCGATCTTAGCGGGACGAGGTGGTCAAATCGTAATCAATCGTTTCATAGATATAACAAGTGGACCCCCGGTAACCCTTGTTGGTTCCAGATGGCTAAAATGTGTGCTTCTTTGACCAGTTCTTCTAGCTTGTAGTACGGGCACTTCTTGCTCTTCAAGCACAGTCGCTGGTCTCGTCTTCTTCGAGGTTTTTTCATACTATTGGACTTCTGAAGTCATAAACAACCTCGTTTTAGCCACCCTCGCTGGGGGACCCTTCGGCTGTAAGCCACCGTTGTTTCGCGCTCACATGGGTTGACTGGAACCCCAAACTGGCTTCTAGCGTGGTATTACTTCGGGCCAAAAGGTCAAGGAATGGTATCTAGCCGTTGTATCCACTGTTTCTACCCGCTCCTGAACCATTTTATGATCCGCCAGCCCGAGAAACCCACCAGGAAGGCTTTTGTCCGAGCTTCGACGTTATCGTTAGGATCCATAGCGCTGGGGTCTCTGATCGTGGCCATTTTCGATATCATTCGGCTCATATTGTCCGCTGTAAGGCAAGCCGCCGTTGACGACGGAAACCGTTAGCCCACCCCTTCGCATGCCCTGCTTCTGGTTTTCATCCGTTTGCCATTCTAGCTATTGGGGCGATTTTGGCCTGTTGTGCCGAATGCTTCTTTGCGTGCATCCAGGCGATGATAGAGTACTTCAACAGGTCAGCAGTCCTGGCTTATCTACCATGCCAACCTAACTTTTTCGTGAAGATACGCTTATATTGAAATTGGTGAACCACACTAGAGCAACATTGCAACTTAAACCTTACTACCGTTCCAGCTCTCTATGGGAAGCCCTATGTCTCGGCCGCGAAGGACACTTGGAAACTGTTTATGGATCGAGGTATTGACGTACTGGTTAATGACTCGCTTGTCGGAATTAGTGAGTTCAGGAACGTCCCAGAAGAGGTATTATGTGATGACGAGTTCCTGCAGCTATGACCTGGGGAGCGTATAGTGTAGGGATGGTTTCTTCTCTCTCCGGCTATCTATACCTGAAATGTGAGCACTCTGAGTCGGATTGCTATATGTTGCGCGAAATGAACTGTTCCGATGTTGTAGATACCAGCCCAGAGTACAATGACCATGGACAGTACACCGCCCCCATCATCCTATTGGCGTTTCTGATAGGAATCCAATGCTGTATGCAAACCCTCCAGACGTTTAACTGAGTCCTAAGCTGATCACCACCTGTAGCGTTGACCTTGTCGTCTGCGATCGAGGCTGGCGTCTCTACGATGTACGATCCGATAATTGCAATGAGTTTTTCCGTGCTGATTACTTCCGGGAAGCTTTGTTGGTCTGGGAGAAGACCCACAGATTCTGGCTCAACGATCGCCCCCTCTCTTCCAGATGATAGCCGACAGATACCCACATGTTGTTCAAGGAGTACCCCGAGTCTGACCATTCTCCATGGTCTCGGAACGATAGCACTACAAGGAGTTGGAAACCTGTCTCATCAGGGGCGTTGGAATCCCTTCTCTTCGAATGCCTTAGTCACGATTACATCATATTGCCCGCCCACCCTGTATAAATGTCACTTTCAAAACCAATCTATTCCGCCATGCTGTGAGTCGCTTTCTGTGAAAACATTCCTTTTGATTCGAGGGCACGGTTACTTTGGTAGGAGCTTGTACTACAAAGCGAATAACTTTCATTGAGTACGATATTGGGCGCTCGGCAGCTTCCACCGCTGGGTCGGGTTTGCAAGATGATGGCATCCTCGCTCACGTTATAATATTACACGCTCGAAGCACGACCGCCGCCTCCGACCAAAGTTCTCGGCTGATAGCTCTACCCTTCTTCGCAGTGGGATCACCCGTACGGTGAGGCGTATAATCTACAGGGAATGAATTGGTCGATTGTGCGGTTGGGGATAGTTGGGGATGGAATATTTTTCGGAACGAGGGACATGCATCATTACTCTATAAAACAACGATGCGACATGCTCCCGCTAGGGACGATTGGGTCTCTCCAAGAATGTAACGACTTCCAGGATAGTGGGACGTTGCGACGGATCCCTGCACCAACACTTTTCAATCATTTCCCACAGCTGATCGAACAACTGCTGATGAGTGGGGCGTAAGGGTCGCTCATCCGTGGTAATCACGGTAGCTGCTATTGCTATATCTGTCCTGTCGTGAAACGGTGCTCGACCAGAGAAAATCTAAGTGCGAGTTGAGCAATATCGAGGTACTACGTAGAAAGTGGGACCTACTTCGTAAGCGAGCATGCCGAAGGCGTACATGTCACTAGCCTTGGTGACCTTTGCCTTGGTTAACCCGAAGCTGCCAGGGTGTAGGGTTTCTGGGCTACACCATCGCGACACGTTGGACTCGGCGGACTCGTCAGTGTCTTCGAATGCAATGTCACGCTCCACAATCATGGTAGCCGAAGAAAACTCTGCAATTCGGGCGACCCCTTGTTCATCGATGCGGATGTTTGCCTGGAGGTGTAGTGAGCACAGAGTATCCACTAAGAATGGAACATACATACCCCTCTTATGTTACCGTGGACGATGTTCAAGTCGTGGATGTGCTGGAGACCGCGAGCAACTTCCACCAGCTGATGCCCCGATGGACAAGATATGAGCATAGGCACTCTACGATAAAACGAAAAATGGCTTCGCACCAGCTTCAGCCTGGAGGTATCGGGCTTACTTGCAAGGTATTTTACGATGTTTTCCTTGCCCACTGATTCGAAAACGCAGGCGTAGGGGAACTTGCTACTAGAGAAGACGCCAAGGAAAGGTACGATGTTCGCGTGGGATAGATCGCTACAAATAAAGGCATGGCGGTAGAATCTCTATATCCGAGCAGTCAAAGAAACGCCTAATCGTGAATACCCACTCATACCTTGAGAGCAGAGGCGTTGCCCTGCGAGTCAGATGCGTAACACCGATGGGATTCAATCACGAGTGTGAGACCTTGACTCGTTTCGCCCGCCGAGACGTCGCAGAATCTGTTGGACTGGTCGGGAACGTCCCCAATCTTTGATAACTCCTGGGCGTTGAATCTGATGCAAAATTTCTCCCGGATTGTACGCCCGAAGTCAGGAGAACGCAGAAACATGGTAAGCCCATCGGTGTTGAGATCACCGTCGATGATCACGGAGAGGTTGGGCTGCGAAACTTCAGTGTGACGAACAACATAGAATTATGGAATGAGTACCTCGCTAATAAGTTGATCGGCTCCGGCAGTGTCGGCAGAGGGAAGGCGATTGGCATCAGCTAGGGTGAAATATGACTCAGACATGACTTCTGAGATAAGTGCAGAGGGGCTGGAGGCTGGTGGGGACTGTGTCGGCCACACTTGTAGCCTTTAAGTACTCGAGACATGGCAGTACAGCAGTTGAATCTGGTCTACGGTATCTGGAAACCATACTCGGTGTGGAGACCAGGATACAGGGAATACACAAAAGTTAATATTTAATGTCTGATCGTTTTCAATATATTGGGCTGTGAATGTGATCGAGTTCGGGAGTCATAATCGAATCAGGCTCAGGTTCCATTATATCCCACCAATTGCCAGTGATCATCGGATTATCTGGTCTGAGGGCATTCATCAGCGAGGTCACAGGCCGCAATCGAGTAAGTGAAAGATGGGTCTCTGAATATCGGTTGCACAGCGGGCAATTCAATACATTGGTACTGGCGCTGCACAGGTAGTGGTCGTTCTCGCGACACGAAATTTGGCATATCCAGAATCGCGTTAAATAGTTGGCGCGTACGAGTAGGAGCGTGGCGGTGGGGACTGTCCACAAGTTATTCGAAGGGGGGGAATACCGCAACAGGTGAGCACGTTATCTGTTCCGACGGTGGCAAAGAATGGCATTTACATAATGTTTATCATCTGTGGTCGCGCCAGCATCCCTCTCGTCGCTTTCCAAAGAACCAGATATCCACCTGCTCGGATACCGACGCAGCCTCGAACGACATATCGCAGCGATGCTGTGTTCCACTGCACCGCTTGTTGGGATAGGAAAAGCAACATTGTCCCTCGACCGATGCTTTGGAATCCCCCCTCTAACAGAACGCCAGACGGCCACTCCGTTCCCTTCGGAATTCCAAATAATCGAATACCACCAGAGATTGTCACCCGGAATGCCCACCGTTGTTCCTTCACCACGTTCGACACGTTTGCCTGCTCAAGTCCACCCACCTCTGCCATAGATGGAGGGAGATCGCCACACCCTGTCCAAACATATGGGCCTTGATTCGTCTGCAACCGCCTCCCTCTTCCTGGAGAGGACCGGAGACCCCCATTGGACATCTATACCATATACGACTTCTGCTGCGAACCCGCATATCTGAATCGCACGAAGACGTTGAGTTTAGGGGAGTCTGGTCTCGATAGATTGTATCTTCGAGGCTCACAGTCCCTCTGCCAATCATTAAGTAATCACGCCCGAAGTGATCATCGAATTACCACTCTTCAAGTTCGGCGATGCGTCAACTATACTAGTCGCTCTCCCTGGATGACCTCTCTTTGGACACGAAACTCCTTCGCCTTACATCCCTCGCATCGCCCAACCTTGACATCCCTGGGCTACTGTCGCCCCCCTTCCTTACGATCTTTTGACTACCAATCCGACTTTGGAATCCATTTCGATCACGGTATTGAAGAGCTAGCGTGGGGGGTGGGCACGGGAACTAAACGGAGGGTTCTGGCGTTGCGCCGGCGGCTTATCGGGGGTGGGACAGACAACAAAGAGTGAGATAAGAAATGTCGCGAGACGAAGCAAGAGACGACGAGAGATGACACGAAAACTGAAGAGAGGGAGAAAACACAGTGCTAAGTTCTGTTGAGTCTGTCTACGACACCAACTTGAACAGTTATCTACGTAGTATTGTGGTCGTGTTTTGGGAACAATTACAGTATAGGCGCGATCCCGGCTGGGGGGGTGGATGGTCTATCACCGAACAGTCCCGTAACCCTCTGTTGTCGAGATGTGTCGAGGCACCTACTCTCAAGGCTCTCCCTTCCCGTCGAACCTTCATTCAGATAGAGGATACTGGGCCCCAATTGGCTACGTCTGACTACAACCACGGGGGTCGCCCACTATCTGGGCGAGAGGCGGGTACGCACAAAGTCGAACTTGTGGGGTGCAGCGGGACTCTGGGTGTCCGCTGGGTTGCGGGAGTCTGATCCCCGGGGCCACCGTCGTTGCGGTTGACTGACATGAAGGAGCTGTCCTTCATGCATCACCCACGAAACGAATTTCGAACGTCCTCTGGCCTCAGGGTTGGATCTTTTGCCACTTTTCAATGTGACTCGGCGAGCTTGGAAGTACTCACACTTCATTCCTGCCGTACAGCGACATCCATTATATCCTTTCCCCCCTTTCTGAAAATCACGATTGTTCTTCCCTCCACACTGTGGAGATTTTCGCTGCCATCAGAAGAAAGCCATGTCCTCGGCTGTCCAGTATTGTACGTAGGACCCATGGAGAAAAGGTAGCCCCTGACCATGCGTCAGTATCGCGGTTTCCTGACGGCGGTGGACAAGCATGATGGCTGTCATCCCTATGTTACACGACAGGGCGGCCTGCAGCGGCGGAACGCTAGGCTCCCCCCGCGCAAACCCGGAGTTTATACGTTGAAGGGTTGGATGGTGTTGTTGCAGATTTCGCCTGAGAGACGCTTTATAGGGTGCAGACGAGCGCTAGATATACTTTCGTTGTAGGAGTGAGGAGCGCCAGTGAATACGACCGCCGTTAAGTATTCTCCGGCGCTTTGAGAAATCATGGGGGAATTTTGGATTATTTGCCGCCGCTCCGCGATCACGCGCAACATCCGCCACGACTCCTTCACCGACACCTACCAGCTGCCCGTCGACGCGAGGTATGGGTAACAACCTCCTCGACTTCGGGGACCCATTCGTCCGAGAGTTGTGGGCTTGCATTCTTCCCTCTGCACTCGTTATCCTTTTTTGTGTAACCCTCATTCCGGTCCCGGGACGGGTCCGATCCCTCTGGCAGAGGGTCTCCCGCCCGTTCCGAAACCCCCTCACTCTCGAGCAAGCTGAAGCATACGAAGCCGCACACGAAATCAAAAAGAGCAGCCCTACAGACCACTCCACCCCCACCAAACCCGCAACCTCCATTCTTCGGACCATTGGCCTCTCCGGATTGGCGCTACTTCAAGTCCTCGTATGGCTGGGACTCAGCTCATATTCGTTCGCCGTTCACACCAAAAATTGGGATGCGATTCCGTCCGTCGTCACCGCCGCGACCTGGCTGTACGCGTCCCTTCGCCCAATCATGTGGCCATCCCAAACCGTCTTCTACGACCTCTTCGCCCTCTATCTCGCCCATATCCTGACAGGGTTCGTCGTTTTGGGTGGATCATTCTTCGACCATAGTGTCTACCAACTCCCGTTACCTTCTCCAGTGGTGTTGGCTGCACGTGTTGTCAACCTGTCCGTGCTGGCCATCCTATTTGTCATCGTGTTGAACATGCCGTTTGCTGTCCCGAGCGCAAGAATAAATAAGGATGACGTCGGCAAGAGCGTGTCGCCCGAAGATTATTGCTCTCTCTGGGATTGGATTTCCTTCCACTGGGTCGTTCCCCTCATCAAGAAGGGCACCTACAATACCTTAAACGAGGACGACGTCTGGGAGTTGAGTCCGACACTTTCCTCCCGCCCGCTCACTTCGTTGTTCAAAGACCTCGGTCACGCCCACATCGTTTGGAAACTCTGGACCACCAATTCTGGGGACATGATTTGGGACTTCCTCCTGACGCTGGTCAGCGTCACTTTCACCTATGCTGGCCCGTTCTTCCTCCAAAGGATCCTCGCTGCAATCGAAACTCCCACCCCGGAGAATCGCGCAAAGGCATACATCTACGCGTTTGGCGCGTTCTTGGCCACGTTGCTCAAGGTGCGTCACTAGAATCGTACTACACGTGAATTCACTGATAGTTCAATCACAGGCAGAGACCGATTGTCTCCACCTGTGGTTCGGTCGTCGCGCTCAAGTCAGGATCCGTACTCTACTTATGGCCTCGATTTACGACAAAGCACTCAAGAGGAAGGACTTTTCCGGAGTTGTTCGGAAGGACGAAGCCAAAGACGCGGAAAAAACCAATGATCCCAAGTCCAGCGCAGACGTCGGCAAAGTCGTCAACATGATGTCCGGTGACGCTAATCAAATCGCTTTTCTCGTTTCTGGGATGTATTTCATCTATGGCGCACCTTTCGAAATTGCACTCGCAGGCGTGTATTTGTACAAGCTTTTAGGCTGGAGCGCATTTTCCGGGCTGATCGTCCTTGTCGTTTTTTGGCCGTTGAACCAGTACGTTACTTCCTATGGATGAATGCCTCCCGGATTAACTCCCCATAGGCTTTTGGCGCGACGTTCCATTTCGATATCCAAGGGCCTCCTGGCCGCCCGCGACAAACGTATGGGTGTTTTGAACGAACTTCTTGGTGCCATCAAATTCATCAAATTCTTTGCCTGGGAGGAACGTTGGACCCAGCGCACCATGAATGCCAGGAAGAAGGAACTTTCGTGGATGGTCAAATCACGCATTAACTCTATCCTATTCTCCGCGATTTGGACTTTGGCACCCATTCTCGTCTCCGTCGTATCTTTCGCGTCTTACATCTGGCTCGGAAACCAACTCACTGTCAGCGTCGCCTTCACCGCCATCTCTTTGTTCGCAATGGTCCGCGCTCCCCTAAACGTAATTCCCACCTGGATTGTGTTCATGATGCAAACGAAGGTAGCCTTGGACCGTATCCAAGGCTATACTGACGAGGATGAAGTCGGCGGGCAGGTCTCGAGCCTCAAGGAAGACACCGAGGGACGCGGAAACAAAGAGGGTCTTGGCATCATCAAAGGCTCGTTCAAGTGGAACGAGGTCGAAGAGAAGGATGACAAGGACAAGGGAAAAGGAAAAGGAAAGGCCCCCGGATCGAGTGTTTCGAACACAGAATCGGATGCCGCCTCAACCCTCGGCGCCGAGGCCGCTGCGGAGCGTAGGTTCGAACTGAGGGATGTTTCAGTTATCTTCCCTGACGGTCAATTGACTGTCGTTACCGGTACAGCGTGCACCCCTACAGCTTTTTCACGTTATTTACTCTCCGTTTCACAGGGCCCACGGCCAGTGGGAAGACTGCCCTCCTTGTGAGTGTGGAGATGTATCCCTGCTGTAAATTTTGTTGACCTCCCAACTAGTTGGCGCTCCTCGGAGAGATGACCAAACTCGAGGGAGAGCTCGTACTAACCAAAAATCCCTCAAAAGTTGACGGAAACGGCTTCATGCATTGTCTCTCTTATGCTGCTCAATCTCCATGGCTCCAGCATCTTTCCATCAAGGATAATATCCTTTTTGGTTCTCCCTTCGATGAGGAGAGGTATGAACAGGTCGTCGATGCTTGTGCTCTGAGGGCAGACTTCGATATGCTCGAAGATGGCGATGCCACAGAGATCGGAGCTCGGGGCGTGAGTCTGTCCGGTGGACAAAAAGCTCGGTACGATGCACTTCGTTTGGGTCTGCGACGTTGGATCGCTAACACAATAACTCAGTGTCGCCCTTGCTCGCGCTGTGTACGCCAGAACGAAATACGTTCTCCTTGACGACCCACTGAGTGCTGTGGTATGCACCTCGCTGAACGTATTTAAAATGATCTCATAGTTCATTTAGGACAGCAATACTTCCAGGGCTCTGTTCGAGAAACTCCTCTGTGGCCCCCTCTTTGCGAACCGAACCGTCGTCCTCGTCACCCATCACGTCGAATTGGTTTTACCGGCAACAGGCTATCTCATCCGCATGCTAGATGGCCGCATCGACGTCCAGGGTACTCCGAAGGATTTACGTGCTCAAGGGGTCCTTGAGGAGATCGCCCATGACGAGAACGTTCACGCTGCCCAACAAGAAGAGGCTGTACAAACCAAAGAAATCGAAGACCCTGAGGCGGAGGCGTTGAAGGATGATGATGCCGCTGTGAAGGATAAGAAGAAAAGCCCGAGGAAGCTTGTGAAGGATGAGCATCGTGAGGAAGGGAGTGTCAAGTGGAGCACCTATAAGACCTACTTGAAGGCCACGTAAGGTTTTTACCCTTTGCATCGCCATTGACTAAGTTGTCCTCCTAGTTCTTACTGGTCCTGGGCGGTGATCTTTGTCTTGATCGTGATCCAACAGGTAAGAACTCTTGCCACATCCCTTCCCTCTACACAATCAAACCGTTTGTCCAGATGGCCACTGTTGGAGAGAAAGTATGGATAAAGGTTAGTGTCTTCCAGAATACAGTTAGGTAGTATCGATCTCCTGACACCCTGACAGTATTGGGATGCTGCTTACCCTGAAAGGTCAAAACTTGATTCCTATGCCTTTTCGTCTTTCATTACCCCGGAGCATGAATTCTTCGAACAATCTCCGATGTCCGCCTTCCATTACTTGAACCCGGCCGCTCACCACCATGCTTTGGTGCATGCCAACATGTCGTTCGTCACCCAAGATTTCAAGCTTCCACCTGCAGATAAGCACCCAATATTCTACGTGGGGGTCTTTGCGGCCATCGGAATTGGCGGTGGGCTTGTCCTGCTTTTGACCCTCATCGTGCAATACGCCGCGGCCCTCAGGGCTTCCAAGAAGATGTTCAAACAACTTTTGGATACCGTCGTCCACGCCACTATGCGATGGTTCGACACCACGCCTCAAGGCCGCCTTCTGAACAGGTTTTCGAAGGTATGCGCCTGTTACCCTACTCTCAAGCTCAAGCTTACTCTATTCCTTAGGACATCGAAACAATAGACAGTTCGCTCGCGGGAACCTTGAACGCCGTCAACAACTCCTTGGCCACTTTCCTCTCTTCTGTCCTGGTCGTCACGTACGTGCATATAAGACTCCATGCAGAGTTGCGCTCATGAAATACAGTGTCATTTTCCCATTCTTCCTGCTCCCCGCTTCCATCATCGGTTACATGTATCAACGCCTCGCTGTTGGGTACCTCAACACGGGACGCGACCTCCGGCGGATGGAATCCAACTCTCGCTCTCCCATCTTCTCGGGATTCGGTGAAATGTTGGAAGGAATCGTCACCGTGCGGGCCTTCGGAGCCGAGCAGCGTTTCCTGAACGACATTCACGTCAAGATCGATCTCACTGTTCGGATGTTCTACAACTTCTGGATGTTGAATCGCCACCTCTTGTTACATTTCGATGCTCTGGGCGGCATGGGAGTTCTTGCAGCTACATTATTCTCCCTCTCTGGTTACGTTTCCGCTGGTACGGCCGGTGTGTGTATTACGTCGGCCATGTCGTTCTGCACATCGGTGTACTGGGCCTGCCGCCACTGGACCGGACTCGAGTTGGACCTTAACTCTGTGGAACGAGTCGTAGAGTATCTCGACCTCCCTCAGGAGCCCCCTTCCATTATCGAAGCCAGCAGACCACCGGCTTATTGGCCCTCGAGCTCCAACGAAGATAACCTGCTCGTCGTGGAGGACCTTTGCATCCGTTACGCCCCAGAACTCCCCGCCGTGCTACATGATGTATCGTTCAATCTCAAGGCAAAAGAGCGAGTTGGACTCCTCGGACGTACGGGAAGTGGAAAGTCTACATTGGCCATGAGTCTGCTGCGATTTGTCGACCCCTCGAGTGGGCGGATCATTGTCGATGGTATCGACATCTGCAAGATTGGTATCTCTGACTTGAGATCTAGGATTGTGGGTTTTTGCTTCGTTTACGTCGAGGCAATAGGCTGAATCATTTGCAGACGTTCATACCTCAGGACGCCACGTTATTCTCGGGTACCCTACGAGAAAATCTAGATCCATTCAGTGCGTTTTCAGAACACCTCTGCTATGCCATCCTTATTCGTTTTACCAATATAGATGAACATGACGATTCCGAATGCTTGGACGCTCTATACCGGGTTCAGCTTATCACCCCGAGCCAGCATCAATCGCAAAGGACCTCAGCACAGGCATCCAGGGCGGCCTCTATCCATGAGGCAGAAGGCACCGCATCAACAGCGGTCTCTGTTACGGAGTCTGAGTCGGGCAAGGGGAAAATCACACTTGACACTCAGATTTCTGCAGGTGGCTCGAACTTCTCCAATGGGCAGCGTCAACTGATTGCTATGGCACGCGCGTTGCTCCGTCGGAGTTCGATTATCATCCTGGACGAGGCAACTTCCAGTATCGACTTCGCCACTGACGCCAAGATCCAGGCTACTATTAGAGAAGAATTCAATGACTCGTTGTTGCTCACCGTGGCCCATCGCCTTCGAACTGGTGTGTTACGTTTTTCATTCTTTTTTTTTTTTTGGCATCCCTAATCACCTCCATCTAATCTAGTCATTGACTATGACCGCTTGGTTGTTTTGGACAAGGGAAAAATCACTGAGTTCGATACTCCTTACAACCTGATTCGGAAGGAGGGTGGCATCTTCCGTTCAATGTGCTTGAAGAGTGGGATGTTTTCCGAGTTGGAAGCCGCCGCTAAGGCGAAGGCAGAATCCGAGACGTGAACGGTTTGTGTCGGCATCGTATGTGTCCAAATATCTTGTCTGCCCCTAATCTATATTATGTGCATACTATTTATTGCTCATACGCTATCGTGTGGAACACTCTGTGCGATCCTACTCTACAACTTTATGCGCATAGACAAACCGTGTGACCGATGGACTAAAAACACAGAACCTTGTACCAGGATCACTCCGACTTCAGCGTAGGTTCGCAGCAAGCCCCGTGTACACCTGTTTCACAGGGATCCCATTCGTAGGACGAGGCGTAGAAGGCTGCGAGGTTCCGGCACCGGTCAACGAAGAGGCGCGAGTCATGTTCAACCTCTGAAGTGTTTTCATCGGGAACTTCGTGCTGTATATTTTTGGTTATGAAATGGTGTAACGATGGAGTAAGATAGGTCAACTTACCGGCATGTTGAGCAGACAGGCACAGGTTGGCAGAAGACTTGGGGGCGAACAAATTAGTCGTGGTACGTAGACAGTGCAACAGAGTGTACTGAACTGGAAAGGCAAACCGAGCAGACGTATCCGACGTCTACGATGTGCTTATGACAGAAGCAGGCGGCCCGGAAGTCCGTCTTGTCCTCCGTCGGAACGGTAATAATCTTGCGAACCGAGGGCGTAGGTAAGAATGTCATCTAGAATGGGTTTGTGAGCTGGGCGGGATTGAACTTCAGGAGAAAACGTACTATGAGATACTGGAGCAGGGCCTCACGATGTTCGAGGTAAATGTAGGAACCTCCTGTGAGGTAGGCGGCTTGTTGGAGGAAGACGGAATCTGGGCCGAATATCTTACACACATCTATCGTGATTTTCTGGGTGAAAGTTGAAGATACGAAGAGTAGAGATGGGTTGTACTCACCAACTTCTGGGCAGAAAAAATCGAGTTCATAATCGGAATGTAGGAGTTTGATGCATCGGGTGAAACGGAAAGGATGAGTATACGTGGCTCAGGTAGATTTGCAGAGTCTTCAGGGGAACTGATTGATTGAGTAGGATGTACGAGGCGGTTGATGTCTAGGTTCGTGAGCGGGGTGGCGGGAGATAAGGGGGTGAGGTGGACATACAGCATATCGCCTTGGTGAGAGCTCCAACCAATGCACAGGGTTCTGGGGGTATGGTTAGGTGGTGTCTATTAGTCGGATGTGGATAATCGCACGTACCTTCGGTGTCTGGCTGACCGAGGATGTCGAACTCGCGAGAGATACGGTGGGCGAGAGACTGATCAACCGTTTTGAAGAAACGGTAAGAGTTTGGGTCCGGCTGAGCAACTTCGGCCGTTGAAGGATCTTCCGCCTCCTCAGAAGAATATAAAAGTAGGCTAGATGATTTAAGGAATGGAAATGGGAAGGAAGAAAAGCGCAGACCTCTTTCCCGGCAATGCGCCAAAGACGGCGAGGGAGTTTTCGTGTTTATAGGCGATATGGGAATTTAGAAAGACGAAAAGATGGGAAAGAAAGGTGTCGAATGAGAGCGGGTGTGGGTTTGAGGGTTGGGCGGAGAGCAGCCATTGGGTCGGGCTGAGGTCGAGGATGACGGAGAGGTGGGATGATCTGTCCATAACCACGATGGAGAGGAAAGGCACAAAGTGTCCCTGGTCTTATTTTCTCATTCGGTCAGTGGTCAGAGGATATCTTTCAGACCGTCGCTCACAATCTCTCCCAGATTGCTCTTCAGGCTTGTGCTCAAGATATTCTACGGCTCGATCGTGGTCGAGAACGCGGACTTGATTCCGCCGGACGGGCAACCGTGGTCGGTGTTTCCCTCCTTATCTCGCTCTCTTTCGCTCACGAAGATCCCCAGCATTGTGTGTGCAAACCATAGCAACTCTCTCACGGATGCTCTGTGGGTTCTCTCGTCCAACGCCCAGCTCCATTGACCACATGTCATCACAGCGTTCTCGTCGCCACCGTGCCGTCAAAGGTACGTAACTCCCGTCATCCCGCCCCCTCAGATGTTCTATAACTCTCGACATTGACGACTGCGCCATCGAAGAAACGTAGCCTCCTCCGCCTAACTGCAAAGGCTACCCAATTCGGCAGGCGGACATTCAGCAGTTGGCTCATCGAGTCCGCCGGGACTGTGCCGATTAAGCGACGGGGTGACTATTCTGAGGACTTCCAAGTCGATAATACAGAGGTCATGTCGCACCTCATGGACGTACGGATTTTCAATGGCTCTCGAGCGGCTGTTTCAGAACCTCACGCCTCCACATCTTTAGGCATTGGAACTTGGAGATGCCGTCTGTATGTTTCCAGAAGGGAAAAGCCGTTACCATCCTACCATGGCCCCCTTGAAGACTGGCGGTAAGTATCTGGTATCTTATCCTTCAAATTCTATCCTATTGACTGCACGAAAGTTGCTAGAATCGTTTCGGATGTTCTGTCTAGAAACAGGGATGACCCGAATTTTGCGATTTATATCCAAAATTGTTCAATCACCTATACCCACCGTCAACACTGGCGGTCCGATGTCTTGGTCACGTACCACCCCTCAATGCGGTTCACGCCCAAGGCTGGTTTGGATTCCGTTCTCGCCTGATAATAAAACTTACTCTCTGTGCAGGACAACCCTGAGTTGTTGAAACCAATCGATTATGCCAACATCCGCCAGCTAACGGAGGATATACATCGACAAATTAGTCGGGGGACCGTGGACGCGCCGTCCTGGGACATCCTTCGTTCTGCCAAGTGTGCTGCAAACATCTACGCGCCGTTGGGAACGAGGATGAGCCTGGGGGACTATGTTAGGCTCGTCAAAGCCTACATTGATGTATTTGGGCTCGCTCACGCGCCACTCCCTCAAGGGGAGGATGAGGAAAAACCTGGCTCGAACCTACAGGAGGAGGATGAAAAGATAAGACGATTGTGCGCTGACCTCAAGGTAATCTGGGCGCACATTTCCTCTGTCCGCCTAACCCTCCGTCGCGTAGGCATATCAAGATCAACTGGTACACCTGAGTGTTAAAGACGACAGGATCAGGCGACCATTGAAGCCGCATGCAGTTATCTACCGGACGATAATCCGCTTAATATGGTCTCTCTTCCTCTTTTCTTTGTCTATTCCCGGTCTTCTTCTGTGGATCCCTGTGTTCTTGACAACCGCATACTCTGTCCACAACTTTAAGAAGACTGGCCCCGTCTGGGACACTTGGGATGAAATAGCCCAATACAAGCTCGTTTATGGTTAGCTGTTTGCTTAGTTAGTACAACCGGTACATTCTGACGATATTGTTAGGTTTGATGTCAGGTCTATGCGTTTGGGTTGGAGCCACATTAGCCACGTTACCATTCGCTGGTATAACTTTCTTCGCCATACCCCTGCTGATGTGGATGACGCTCCGGTATGCCTTCTCACGAATATTTTCAAACTGACAAACACTGAACGCGAAAAGGTGGCTGGAAGATGCAATTGCAGCGTTCCGCGCTTTTGTTTCGCTACTCCGGTTGCTCTTTGCGGGTAGCGCAACACTCGCGAAGCTCGGTGAAACCCGTAATGACCTTCACGAGCGAGTGAGGGAACTCTCCATGAAATCTATGCAGCTTCCGCAGAACCCTGAAGATCACTTCAGTTCGAGTGGGGGGAAGCATAAGGGTCGAGTGGGGAGCACTACATGGGAATCTTCCACAAGGTACTTCTCTTTGAGACGAAGGCGAAAGCGGGATTGGAACGAAACCTTGAGGTTGTATGATGTTGTTGATTTTCCGCAGATTGACGATTCGGACTAGCAGTAAGGGAGTTGACATTTGTGCCTAAGCTGTGTACAAATATATCTAGGTCCGCTTGCCTCGGGGAACCTCAGGTCCCCAGGTCGAAGAAATGGCCAGTCAATATGAGTTGACCTAACAGTAGCGAGTGGGGATGAGTCAATTCGTAACTCAGGCCATCGGAAAAAAGTACCTCATCAGAAACTGGTGGCCGGGCGCTTGTTTCCGACACGCCTGTCGTCAGCTCCCTCCGAGTCCCGGTTTGCAGATCGAACGGCGCCCACTTGAAGCTAAGATTTTTGTATTCGTCAGGATCGAGTTTGAATGGGTCATAATCGTTGGGCTCCAAGGGGTCACTACCGACAGGATCTTCGATCGGAGAGTCGAAGTAGACTTGCACTGGCTTTTCAAAAACGAATGGTTGGGAAGGAGGAAGATCTGTTGTCGAACCAGTCTGAGACGGGTTGTATCTGAATATGCCGTCATATTCGAGATTGGATGGTGGAGCTGGGGAGACTCGATCGGATGGATCGCGACTTGATGATGAAGCAGAGAGAGGCACAGTTTCGAAGTCAAATATATGCGCGGTGTCTGCCTCACTGATTCGTGCAGAAGAGCTTGGATAAGAATTTCTAGCGGTGGGGAAGACACCTGGCTGGGAGAGAGCACTGATGGGCGGAGTAGGAGATCCGGAACGCAGATGGAGCAAGGAGTTGTTACGGTACAAAGGATAGTCCGAAGAAGGCGGTCGCAGTTCATCAGAAGAGGTGTCTGAATTCCGTTGGCGAGCCCTAGATTGAATTCGTGGTGTTGAAGGGAAGCGGAAGGTCCGATCGACATCGTCAGTGTGAGCAGTTTGAGGCATTGGGCAATCTGGTGGGTTCTCAAGAGAATACTGAACGACACCAGGGTTAGAGGCATCATGGAGGGTAGGGAATATGGCACGAAGAGGGTGGGTGACATCTAATTCGGTGATAGTATCCTGCAACCAAGGCGGAAGAGCCGAGATCTTGGGTGAAGAAGCCTGGGATGTTTGATTCCTCGACGTTTCAAGTTTCAGAATAGAAAATCCAGTTCCCAACCTTCCGTGGTCGGAATCTTGGCGTGGGGCCGTAGGGTTGGTTAGCGATGAACGCGATGTGATGCTGGACGAGCGGGTTCGACGCGTCGTGAAGCTCCCGGAATCAGATGACCCAGCCCGTTCTGACCTTGATCGGATGCTTTCCATCATGTTTGCGTATCGCGAATGTAGATTTCTTCGTGGTTTAGGTTGTGAACGCGAACGCAAAAACGACCTACACGGCATCGGTGATGGAGTATTTCAAGGGAAACTACGGATATATGCAGGATCTCACCTTTCGGGTTGGGATTTTGATCCCCAATCACGGAGATCACCCGAAAGCATGAACTCGCGGGACATGTTCTGGAAGAAAAGCGTTGCAATCGTGGGAAAAGTACTTGATCGGAGACAACAGCTTGAATTCGTGTTTTCCGATACTCTACGGACAGTCAAGTTCGCATTACGATCTAACTCAATGACTCTTCCCAACCTTGGAAGAGAGAGCCCCTGCCGCCATCTATGTCTCTCTTTGCGCTTGGACCACTCAAAGATTTCTAAGAACTTGCATTCCAAAATGAGAAAAGGAGAACGGATTGGGAGCTGTTCATTGCCTGCACCTCCATGACCTTCTGATCTCTCTACCAGATATGCTGTGAGTGACGTGCGGTGGGTATTTGGATGGTGAACGAAGTAAGTTGGGCTCCAGAGATCTTCCTTCTGGGCTGTCAACTACAGGAGGCGTGTTCGTAATGTCGACTCCTACAAGGGAACGATCCTCGTTAGGGTCGTCAAGCCCTGAACTCCTTTACAAAGTTACGAAGGTGTAGTGACCCTAGAAGTGGTTTTCCGCTCCATGGAATGTTCGCTGAGTGGAGATGTAATTGAGGGTTACCGCCGAGACGCCCCTTACGTTTCCCCATACCAGTGAAGAAGGGGTCATTCAGGATATGGCTCAGGTTTGATATTCAATACTGCGTATCTATCCGTTGAGAATCTCACGGTACTTCTCAGGACGATACCTTCGACTATCCCTCGAAGGTGTTGGCACAGTTGTGCGCACCGTTCTCAATTCATCCTTGGCTTTTGTGATGGTGGGTTTTTCTGCGTGACATACAGCGTCACTTTAGGTCAACCAGGTATCAGATATTTTATCTGGAGTACGTAGCATCGAGAGTCTCTTGGCCGGCCCCATCAGACTCGGGTTAGAACTCTTCTCGCAATCCCGGAACTCATACCAACGATCTTTGTTCAGGTCCGCCATCAGACGAAATGTTCTCTTGCCCTCAACCACAGCTGTCACATATACTCCGAACGCTGGCAAGGTCTTTACGGAGGAGGATTGGAACGAGGCGGCGACCAAGTGGGCTCAAGAGCCGGGGAAGGACATATACGCCAAGCGGACAAACCACAACGTGTCCAAGACGCTTTCTGAGGAGGGCGAGCCGTTTTGCCCATACCCATGCGTGATCCGAACCCGTGACCCATAGCAACCACTAATTGCGTGGAAACTCTACCAATCCAACAAAAATCAGTCAAGTGGGTTTTAAATCCGCCTTCCGTAGGGGTTCTCGTCGTTCTTTTAGATCATGTTCTTTATCGACAGGTCTTTGGGGTATGTTTAAGGACTGCGTGCGATTTGATGCTCCTGTATCTGGCGATTTGCGTAGTCAAGTCTCCACTAGGTGAGCACCGTCGAGGAGCTTCCCTCCTCCTGTTTGGCATATCTAACCGAGCTATCAACAACCTGAGCTACCAAAAAGTCATGTCGACCAGTGCTTCGACATAGGTGGATGTACGTGACCTTGTGACGGCACACATAATCACACAGGGCCACTTGGATGGCAAGACTGGAGTAAGTCACCCGAAGTCCCTTTCGGTGATTGTTGGTCCCAACTTCCCATAAGTTGAGACCGTGAAGGGAGTTGGGCTACTAGTTGGTCTCGCATACCCAAGAGAAGGATATTTCGATTACGACCCTTCGATGGTCGTCCATAAGCTGAAACTCGACCTAAACGAGAAAGAACCCTCGCGATGAGGCTCAGAACGACGAATGAAACAGATTGGTCAAACTCATCGCGAGGGAATGGATACCGCTTGGAAGCGTTGCGCTCATCATTGTTGGAATTATTGATCAGTAGACAAGTCTCGCGCTTGTGAGTTAACAGTTATTGGTGTATATCCTCGGTCCAATCCTCTACGTAACGGTCACATTACGATGTTCACCGCGAGCTCGGTCATTTTTCTCCATCCTAAGGTCCAATAATTATCTGAGAACACGACTTTGACTTCCCCGAAGCTCGATGCGGCTAGGTTAGCCAATTCGAAATACGTGATGATTCCCACCATCCCACGTCCCTGAGGCAGGCGATCGATCATCGATTATCACCAGGCACAGTCAAGGTGTAATTCACACCGCTTCGCCAAATGATCTTCGGGAATTTTCAGACTCAGAGGAAGCCCTAAACGAAAAAAAACCTCGGCTGCTGAGAGCTAGAGGAGATTGCATATAATATCCAAGTCGATGAAACTATCTGGTAGCCTATCAACCGAATGCCTACACGACCGTGCGATGTGAGATACTTTGATCAAAAAGTGTACATTGAGGGCAAGATCCGCACCGCAAGCAGTGCCGTACCCTACAGACGAGAAGAGAGAGGGGGATGAAGGAAGCTGAACAACTGCGAGCTGAGCCTGAGATCGCTTGGGGTATGACACAATCAAGTGCATTTGCACGAGATCCAGATGATGGGATAGAGACAGACAGACAATCGATAAAGGAATGAGATGGAGAGAGAACGTGAGTTAAAAGATAGTGGATGTGTGTCATTCCGACAATTCGTTTCTTCAAGAAATGAGGTAGAACCATTTCGAGCCCTGTGAACGAAGGGTCTGGTGAATACCAGATACCGGCCCACACCTCTTGGATCTAGACCCCTAGTCTAGTAGACGATCCTGCGGCGGAAGTCACGCTTAACAAGATGGGGAGTCGCTTCGAAGGGGCTGGGTTCACGCTTCTGGTTTCCGCAGATAGCGTTACGGTCATACTTTCCAGTAGAAGTGGGCTTAGGAGTGCCGGTGGAAGAGATGACTGAGCTCGCTGGGGAAGGGACTACAGAGCTGGGATTTGTGTTGGATGGGACAGGTGGGCTCGAAGGGAGAGCAATGAAACTCGCAGGAGGGGTGTGGAAGCCAGAAGAGTAACCTGGAGAGGTTGGGTTTGGTTTAAGGCTAGAGTTGACCGGAAGACTGGACGAAGCATCATCATCACCATCATCACCCTCGCAATCCTCGTCATCATCGTCGTCCCCAGACGGGACGTAAGTAGGACTGGGGGAAGGGGCAGGAGAAGGGGCAGGGGAAGCGGGAGGCCCGGCAGAGGAGGAGAAGAGAGTTGGAGTCGACTGGGGTGGGGGTTTGGGAGTGCTCGTGGATTTATCATCTGGGTCCGCGACCGAAGTGGACTTTCCTGGATCCGGAGATCCAGGAGTAGAACAAGATGGAATAGTTTTGGTAACGGTGATGGTCTTGTGATCGTGCTCGGTCTTCGTTTTCGTCTTGAAGATAGTAACGTACGAGGGTACTGGCCCGGAGGAGCTGCTAGGAGGCGATTGGACGCTGCATAAGGTACAAGTAACTATGGATATCACTCACAATGAAGAGTTATCACGCGCAAGGGCGACAGCGGCCAGGAAAAGAGTGAAGAAGACGGCGTATTGAACCATGTTTGTTGTCAGTTAGTGTTCGCGGAGCGGTGGGCCAGGGAAGGCTTTGAAGAAGAAAAGAATGGAATGAAAAAGAGAGGAAGGGATAGAGATGAACGATGGGCAGTGAGCAACTTTATATCAGAAAATGAATATTGGATCCCATCGTTGATGCACAGAGGGTGATCGGGGACGTGTCAGTTGAATGCAGCAACCGGTCTCCAGGGAATTTGATTGTAAGGCACGCAGGTCGCCTCGAGGGGAGGAAACGCGGAGGGTTTCAAATAACGAGCACCGTGATAAAAGGCCGACGAAAGGTATCGGGCCATTCCATTTTCCCTGGAGCAGGTAAGCAGAAGACGGTAGGCGGTCCTCAAGTTCCTTAACCAGGCGCTCAACCCGGACGCATCATTTTGTTCCGTCCAGGACCGAATAAGGAAAGAGATCCGCAGCGCCAGGGACCGTCGTCACAAGATGTCAGAAAAATGATGCGCG